>VAPL010083704.1_pt1 | contig 23329 bp, 20 predicted proteins | sample 3395061 | NCBI WGS metagenome assembly VAPL01 (sample SAMN08290444, study PRJNA428436) | hydrothermal vent metagenome | isolation source: Deep-sea hydrothermal vent chimney 2 | place: Pacific Ocean: Juan De Fuca Ridge | depth 2182 m m | reverse complement strand
TTCGCTGAAAATCGATCCTGACACTGTTGCGAGCAAAACGAATATTCTATGCCCTTGTGTGAAAAAGACCGTTGACCGACTTCAACTTCCATTATACAAACAGGATCATGCACTGTTTTTTTCTGACTCATATCAAACCCACAATTCAAATTCATAATTATTCAAAATAGCATTCAATATATCGCTCCGTGTAATCATACCCACTAACTTTCGTTCATCCATTACCGGCATCGAGCCAATTCGATTTTCAACAAAAAGCCGGGTAATGTATCGAATATCTGTTTTTCTACTTGCGGTTAACACTTCTGAAATCATGACATCACTGATTTTACTATTTGAATTTTCTTCGCTCATGCTACCTAATATTCTGAGAATATCTCGATCAGAAATAATTCCCTGTAATTTATAGTCTGAAGTTGTAACAGGAACATGCCTGAATTTATGTTCATCAAATAATTTAAAAGCCTGTTCAACAGAATTATCTGGCGACAAAGTAATAACAGGTGATGACATAATTTGCTCTGCAAAAACAACAGGTTTGTCTACTTCGACAAAATGTTCGACTTGCTGATATGAATGTTTTGCCAGTTTAACATTATTATGTTCAGGCAGATTTATTCTTTTTTGGATGATTTTATGGGATGAATCTGTCTCTTCAGTTTTATCAACGCGTCGTTTTTGAAACAACTTATTCGTTGTCATAAGTTCATGCTTGGTGCGTCCTTCTACATAAAAAGTCATAACGAAGTACCTATTATTTTATGCTGTTAATCGAACTTTGGTTGTAAAATACATTTCATTTCCACCATTTCTTTTAAAACTTTTTCTTCAGCCAACAAGGCTTCAACTGCTTGTGGATCAAATTGTTGGCCAGCATATTTAACAATTTCGTCTTTTGCAACAGCAAAATTCATTGCTTTGCGATAAGGACGATCATTTGTTATTGCATCAAGGGTATCGATAACCGCGAATAGACGCGCACTCCAGGGAATATCCTCTCCTGATAAACCATCAGGATAACCCTTACCATCATAACGTTCCTCATGACGTAAAATAATCTGTGCAGCTTCTTGCATGAACGGTACCGCTGCCACGATATCGTAACCACGTTGCGGGTGGGTGCGCATCACGCGCCATTCATCATCAGTAAGCTTACCTTGTTTTAACAAGATGGCATCCGGGATCGCTATTTTACCAATGTCATGTAATAAAGCCCCCCAGTAGATCTGTTGCAATTTGTCGCGCTCATCAGTAAACCGTCTTGCCAGTACCAGGGTATGACATGCCACACGTTTTGAATGTAAACCGGTCTCATGCTCACGTGCATCCAGTGCTGTTACTAAACTTTCAGCAAGTGCCAGATAGGTTTCATTACGCTCTTGCCGCTTAGCTTGCGCAGCTAGTTCACCGAGATAACATCCTTCACAACAAAAAAACTTTCCTTCACGCACCAAAAACTTATCAGGCTGTAACGCTTTACCGCACCAATGGCAATGCTGTAAATCTGACGAGGAATTATTTGTATTCAAAAGTGTTACCTTCACCATGTAAAATTTTCATAAACACCTGCCCAATACATTCCAATAAACTACAGCTATAAATATTTAAGATAAAATAAATATAATCTTCCTTCACTTAACAATCTATTTTTAAATAAAACATCAATGTGTATGTGGAGTTTTATCATGTTCACTTACTGTCTTTTCTTCAGTTTTCGAATGTTGATTGCCTAATGTGTCTTTATGGGTTCTCGTTTTTGGCTTGTCATGATTTGAATCTTCATGTGCATCATCACCTTTATGTGTATGCTCACCACTTGCAACAAGCTTCTGGTATTGCGTAGCTGTCATCTTATCCAAAGCAGAGACAAGCGCTATCATGTCCCATATTTGTTCATCACTATTATTAATACCCCATGCAGGCATACCTGTCATTTTGATACCATTTTTTATCACCCAGAACGTTTCATTAGGCTTGTTAGCAAAATTGATGTTTTTATACAATACAGGTGGTTTTGGATTTAAACCTTCATACAACTCAGAAGAATCAACCCCTGGCGCCAAATGACACTGCGCGCACATAGCTTCATAATTAGCAGCACCACGCTTAATACGCGTAGTATCGGCAAGGTTTGGCACCTTCACCGTCTCTGCTCGTGCACTAATGGAACGGTTACGCACTAACTCAAGAAAGGTATTTGTTATCGCCCAATGCTTATCACTTGCAGAAACATTAAAAACACCAAACCAAATAAACATAAACCCAGAAATTACTGCAACCACAGCCAGACTCAATACCGTTTTAACACCAAACATACTTACTACTCCTTGCACTTTTTCTTATAAAATGAAATTTAAAATATAAAAACCATCTTCGATGGCTTATCTTATTCAATAATAGCCATCTGGTGTGCTTCACCTGCTGGCAACTTAATAGTATTCACTACTTTTAAACTCTTTTGATCCACCACCCAGATAATCGATTTTTTACGACTGGATACATATACTTTTCCAGTATTACGGATAGTGTTTAAATGGTAAGGTGCAGGACTTAAAGCAAGCTCTCGTTTCTTACCTGTGTCCGTATCAATCGCAACCAGTTTATTTTCTTTTTTGCTGCTCACAAATAAGGTTTTTCCATCGTCACCGATATCAAGACCATGAACTGCTTTACCTATTTTATAGGTTTTAGTTATTTTTCCGGTTTTAACAGATACTTCCGAGATCTTGCCTGCTCTTGGGTTAGTCACAAATATAGTTTTTTCATCTTTTGCAAAAACCATATGCTCCGGTGCAGGTCCTGCTTCCAGTTTGCGAATCACCGTCCAGCTCTGTAGATCAATTTCACTAATAGAATTGTTGCCGGTGTTACTAACAAAAGCGCGCTTATTATTTTTTGTAATTAGCGTGTAATTTGGAACAGGTCCCGTTTTCACTGTTTTAATCACTTTATTATTTTCAAGATCAACAACGCTTACTGCACCGCGCATCCCATGAGTAGATAAAACATATTTCCCGTCAGAAGTGATCGCCTGATGATGACTCCAGCCAGATACCGGGATCGTTGACATTACATGGCCATGCACAGGATGAATAAAAAATAATTTACTGTTCAACGTATCTTTAGCCTGACCTTTTTTCAGCGGGATTTCTTTTAAGCTACCTGCAATCAAATACTCACCATCAGGTGTCGCAACCAGTCCATGAGGATTATCCACTCCCGTGTATGTTGCAGTAATGGTATCTGTTGCTGCATCCACTCTTATCACCTGGTTAGCTGAACCTAATGGTATGTAAACAGTAGGGCTCGCTTGCACTAAATTTGTTAGTGCGATACTTGCACTAATAACGCTTATAAAGAATAATTTGTTTTTCATCTTTATTTCTCCTTGCAAATTAAAATTAAACTTCTCTTATTTAATAAATGTTTTACGCATATAATGAATTATTCCCTTTAAGTCATCATCCGTTAAATCAGGATTGCCACCTTTAGCCGGCATATTCATAATTGCTCCTTCCCTTTGAATGCCTTTTTTTAATTTAGCTAACAAACTTCTTTCATCTATAGCTGACCATATTTTGTTTTCAGTAAGGTCAAAGATACCAGGCATAGCTCCACTACCATCGTCAGCATGGCAGACCATACAATTTTGCAGATAAAGATTTTCGCCCCGGGAAGCTGCATTCACAGCTATCGTATAAATAAAAACGAAACATAAAAAAAACGATTTAACTTTCATTACTTTAATCAGCTTTCCAGTTCTTTACGACGTCGCTCAAATTCTTCTTCATCAATTTCACCACGGGCATAACGTTTTTTTAAAATTTCTATGGGCGTTTCTTTATCAGCTGAACCGCCTGAATTTTCTTTTGCCATATTCTGAAAAACAAAAAATATTCCAACAATAATTAAAACCCAGAAAATCCACATAAAACCGCCGCCAAAAAAGTGTCCATCATAATTCATCATTATTTTCTCCTGACAATAATTGTTAGAGTTTTGTTTTACGTAAGCGTAAAGCGTTAGTAATAACTGAAACAGAACTAAAACTCATTGCTGCCGCGGCAATAATGGGAGAAAGTAATACGCCAAATACTGGATACAAAACACCTGCGGCAACCGGTACACCAGCAGAGTTGTAAATAAAAGCAAAGAATAAATTTTGACGAATATTTTTCATGGTAGCGCGGCTTAATCGTCTTGCCCGTACTATGCCACGAAGATCTCCCTTCACTAAAGTAACGCCGGCACTTTCCATCGCCACATCGGTTCCGGTTCCCATCGCAATACCCACATGCGCCTGGGCAAGAGCGGGTGCGTCATTTATTCCATCACCCGCCATGGCAACAATTTTTCCCATCGCTTGTAGTTCTTTAACTATTTTTGCTTTTTGATCGGGAAGGACATCTGCTTCAACTCGATCAATGTCTAGCCTGGATGCAACCGCCTGTGCTGTCGTTTTATTGTCGCCAGTAAGCATCACCACCTCAACACCTTCTGCATGTAAATCTTTAATTGCAGATTGAGTTGTTTCTTTAATTGGATCGGCTACACCAATTAAACCTGCGGCCTTATTATCAATAGCTAATAACATAACAGTCTGCCCTTCAGCACGTAAGCTATCTGCTTGTGTAGGTAAGTCACCCATATCAATATTAAGACTTTGTAATAATTTCAGATTTCCTAAAGCAATTGTCTGATTAGCAATTTTACCGGTTACACCTTTGCCGGTAACTGACTGAAAATCATCAACTGCTGTCAGAGAAATATTTCGTTCTTCTGCACCACGTACAATCGCTTCTGCTAAAGGATGTTCACTCGCTCTTTCTAAGCTGGCTGCAGCAAGTAAATTTTCATCATCATTAAACCCTTCGGCAGAAACTATCGATACTAATTTAGGTTTGCCTTCAGTTAATGTTCCGGTTTTATCAACCACCAGGGTATCGACTTTTTCCATTATCTCTAATGCTTCGGCATTTTTAATCAACACTCCGGCCATGGCACCTCGCCCGGTACCGACCATTATTGAAATAGGTGTTGCTAAACCTAAAGCACAGGGACAGGCTATAATCAGTACCGCTACCGCATTAACTATCGCAAATGCCATGCGTGGCTCAGGGCCCCAAACACCCCAGACGATTGCCGTAATAATGGCAATAAGAACAACTGCAGGAACAAAGTAACCCGCAACCTTATCCGCCATTTTTTGAATCGGTGCACGTGAACGCTGTGCTTCAGCAACCATATTAACGATTTGTGATAACAGGGTATCCGCACCGATTTTTTCAGCTCGCATTAACATACTGCCCGTGCCATTAACCGTGGCACCGATCAGTTTTTCTCCTGCTGTCTTGACCACCGCGATAGGTTCACCTGTAACCATGGACTCATCCACATTACTTTCACCATCCGTGACGATGCCATCAACAGGAATTTTTTCACCGGGTCGAACACGTAAAACATCTCCAACCTTTACATTTTCAAGCGGTATATCTTCTTCACGGCCATCGTCATAAACAATGCGCGCGGTATTCGGAGCGAGACCTAATAACATTTGAATAGCCGCGTTGGTGCGAGAACGAGCGCGTAATTCCAGAACCTGTCCTAATAACACTAACGCAGTAATCACCGCAGCGGCTTCAAAGTAAACATGCACCGTCCCTCCTTCACCCTGCATACTGACGGGGAAAATATTTGGCATCAGCATGGCTACAACACTAAAGACCCAGGCAACAGATACACCCAGCCCAATCAGGGTAAACATATTTAGATTCCATGTTCTAACCGATTGCACAGCACGAACATAAAATGGCCAGCCGCCCCATAAAACAACAGGCGTAGCCAATGCAAACTCAATCCATTGCACTGTTTGCATCGATAAACCTTGTGGTAACCATTCAGGAACAAGATCAGCAATCATCGCAAGAATAAATACAGGTATAGACAAGATACTGCTTAACCAGAAACGTCGACTCATGTCGTTTAATTCTTCATTATCTTCTTCTACTGTTACAGTTCGTGGTTCTAGTGCCATGCCACACTTAGGACAGTTACCTGGCTCATCTTGTACAATTTCAGGGTGCATCGGGCAGGTATATTCTGTTTTAGTTGCGGCGACGGGAATACCTTTTAGTTCCAGCGCCATACCACATTTTGGACAAGAACCCGGGCCTTGTTGTTCAATTTCGGGATGCATCGGGCAGGTATAAGTTGCTTCAGCATCACCCGTTGATTGTTCTGTTGAATTATCTTTATTTAAATAAGATTCAGGATCTGATGCAAATTTATTTTGGCAACCTTCGCTACAAAAGTGGTAGATTTTATTTGCATGTTCAAAGTGGTGTTCAGAATCAGGTGATACATCCATTCCGCAAACAGGATCTTTTTGTTCTTTTACATACTGATCCGGCGAGGCATGAAATTTCTGATGACAACTATCAGAACAAAAATACCATGTCAGTTCATTGTATTCTTCTTTTGCTGCGGCCTTCTCAGGCTCAACAGTCATACCACATACTGGATCAGTCACCATTTTTTCTCTCCTTAAATAAACAATATTATTTTTATATTTTTCTAGTATTTTGTATAAATGCTCGCATTGTCATTTTTATCAATAGCAAGCACGTTATATTTATCTTTCCGGTGTCCTTCCATGCCCGGTGAACCCATTGGCATTCCCGGTGCAGCTAAACCTTTAATATCCGGTTTTTCTTTTAGTAATTTTTTAATATCAGAAGCAGATACGTGACCTTCTATAAAATATTTGCCGATTTTTGCGGTATGGCATGATTGAAATTGTGGTTGAACACCCATCATGTTTTTTATGGGTTTCATATTACTATAATCTTTTGTCGTTACTTTAAATTCTTCTCGTTCCAGATGTTTTACCCATTTATTACAACAGCCACATGTAGGACTTTTGTAAACCATAATTTCTTCTGCCTGAACTTCCTGGTTAGCAAAACTAAATCCAAAGTAAAGACTGATTGCAAAAACTGTAATAACAGATGAAAAAAGTTTTATTTTTTGTTTCACTTTATTACTCATCATAAAACTCCTGATTAAATTAACTTGTTAAATTATTTTCAATTTTTAAATAATAATTGTGGCGTTATTTTTCTAATACCATTTAGTTAAGACTTGGTGATTATTCCCCCTCCCTAAGGGAGGGGGAATAAATCCTTAGATTTATTTAGCTAGAACCAGGCACGAATGCCTACAACAATTTGAGTATCATCAACTTTTTCACCATCATTTTTAGCGAAAGTAGCAGTGTTACCGTATTTCTTATTCCAGTTAATACCGATGTAAGGTGCAAATTCACGTTTAATTTCATAGCGCAGTCGTAAGCCAAGTTGAGAATCGGACAAACCAGAGCCTATGCCAGCACTTGCATCATCTTTGCTGTGGAAGTTAACTTCAATTTCAGGCGTCAGGATCCATTTTTGGGTAAACAGGATTTCGTATTCGGCTTCAAAACGTAATCCAAACTGTCCGGATTCACCAATGAACAGAGCACTGTCTACTTCAAAAAAGTAGGGGGCCAGTCCCTGGAATCCGATTACAAACCAGTCTTTGTCTGGCTTGGGTTTACTATCCCTGCGCCAGCCAATCTGAAAGTCCCAGAATGGTGCAATCGCGCGACTATATAATGCCTGTAATTCAAGCTCTTCCGTTTCACTATTAACCTGTTCTACATCGACTTTAAACCAGAATTTATTCAGATCTTTACCAATCCAGCCTTGCCCTTCCAGTACCAGTGGATCGTTACCGTCAGTCACTCGAGTCTCTAATTGGTCAATCATGACTTTAGTAATAATAGGATCATCCTCCATGCCAGCAGCATATAAAGATGTTGATAAAATACAGCCCAATAAGGCATAAGTTAATTTGTTTTTCATTTTATGTCTCCTTTAGCTGACAACAACTTTTCTAAACATGCCAAGCATGTGATATAGAAGATGACAATGATATGCCCAGCCTCCCATCGCATCGGCTGTGACCAAATAACTAATCCTGGCTCCGGGTTGAACAATAACAGTGTGTTTACGCGGAATGTAATTTGCGTCACCTGTTTCCAAATCACTCCACATTCCATGTAAATGCATAGGATGATTCATCATGGTGTCGTTGATTAAATTGATCCGTACCCGCTCACCAAATTTAAGCTGTAATGGCTCGGCATCAGCAAACTTGATCCCGTTCATTGACCACATGTAACGGCTCATATTACCGGTAAGATGCAGATCAATTTCGCGGCCGGGATCTCTGCGATCAAGCGTTTTAGTTAAGTTTCTTAAATCAGCATAGGTTAAGACTTTACGTCCATTGTTGCGCAAGCCAACGCCGGGATCATCAAGTCGATATTGCGGAGCATCGGCACGCATATCAATATGAGGACCATACTCGGTATCGGCATGAACGACTTTGCGACTGCTGCCATAGCCGACTTTGCCTGAGCCAATTTCTGGCTTGCCCATTTTTGAATGATCCATACCACTCATGGAACTCATATCCATTCCACCACCACATTTCATTCCACCCCCCATATTCATTTTAGAATTGTCCATTCCGCCCATGTCATGCCCGGAATGATCCATGCCACTCATAGAACTCATATCCATTCCCATGTCACCATGTGTTAACAATGGAGCTGTATCCATTTCAGGCACTTCAGCGGTCATTGAAATATCAGGCGTTAATGTTCCGCGTGTATAACCTGAGCGATCTATGGCTTGCGAAAATATGCAATAAGCTCTTTCTGCACTGGGTTCAACAATGACATCATAGGTTTCAGCAACACCAATTCTAAATTCATCAACACTAACCGGTTGTATATATTGACCATCAGAAGCGACCACGGTCATTTTCAAACCCGGAATACGGACATCAAAAAATGTCATAGCGGCAGCATTGATGAATCGAAGCAGTACTTTTTCACCCTTTTTGAATAAACCGGTCCAGCCAGCCGCAGGTGTTTGTCCATTGGTTAAGAAAGTATAGGTATAACCGGTAACATCTGAGATATCACGATCTGACATACGCATTTCATTCCACATACCACGTTTTGACCAGAATTTACTCCAGCCATACTCACTCACTTCCTTCATCGCATAGCTAATGGTGCGTTCACGAAAGTTATAATAGTGGCTGAGTTTTTTTAATTTGTGATAAATGTCATTTGGATCTTCATCACTCCAATCCGATAACATGACGACGTATTCACGATCAAAAGAAAAAGGATAAGGCTCTTTTGGTTCAATCACGATTGCACCATAAGCACCTGTTTGTTCCTGAAAACCTGAATGGCTGTGATACCAGTAAGTACCACTTTGTATAACCGGGAATTTATACTTAAATGTTTCTCCGGGTTTAATACCTTTAAAGCCATCACTGATATTTGGAACACCATCCTGAGCACTCGGTAAAATAATGCCGTGCCAGTGAATCGAAGTATCATCTGCCATATTATTAGTCACATTTAGTGTAACCGTTTCACCTTCTTTCCAGCGTAATGTTGGCGCAGGCAAGGAACTATTTATTGCAGTAGCAGTACGTTCACTACCGGTTAAATTTATCTGCATGGGTGAATAGGTTAAGTCGAAGCGTGTGCCTTTTAAGGCTGGCGCAGTTGCCAGAATTTTTTTCATGGATTCAGCAGTGGTTGCATTAACACCTAGACCTAAGCCCATTAATGCTGTGCCAGCAGCCAGTCCTTTAACAAATCGACGGCGCGATAGTGATTCCGGTTGCATACCAGGCAAAATAATTTTTGACATTTTCTATTCCTCTTCAGCAGCAAGCAATCCCGCGATATAAAATAACAAAGGAAACAAACTCAGCATGCTGATGTATAACTACTATAAAGATGGTTTAAATTTTTGCCTGATGTTTATACTTGATGTTTAAAAACCAGTATAAAAGGCTCAAACGCAGAGAGAGGAATTAGAACTTAGGTGGTCGATATAAAGAAAAAGAATAAAAGGGAATTAATGTCATGTTAGGTTTTTGATAAACAGTACTAAACGTATAGGTAATATCGTTAACATTATTTGAAGTAATCGCAGCAACCGTTGCACTTGCACAATGTGTCGTACCACATTCATTTTGATTGCAACAATCATGTTTCATATCTGATTGATTCATCTTACTCTGTGCAACTTGTTCAGAAACATTCATCTGAGCATGCATATTTTTATCCATATCCATGCATTTAGATACTGACGCAGTAATACTTTGTAAAGGGGATAACCCCATTACAAGTGTTAGCATTAGTACCATTATATTATCGGATAAAAATTTCATAATCTGACTTTAACATAATAAAAACGTTATGCGTCAACCTCTAAATAATTAAAAACATACACTTTTGAGTAATAACCATTAGTTTAGTTCAATATTTCATATTTTAAATCAATTTATACTCATTAAAATATTAAACAATACCAGCACAAAGATGCCATGATTAGTTTTTACCCTGTTACTTAACATGCTTCACCACCACATTTTTGTTTGGTCCGAATATGATAAACACTGTCAACCGGTATAATGGCGACAATACCATCACCATCTGCACCGGTGTGTGCAGCTTGCATAACAAGTTCAGCAATTTCGGTTGCACGTTTTTTAGCTATAAAAACTTCAACCTGAATATGTTGAACCAATCGATCCTGACGATAAAAATTTGCATACTCGCCGTAACCCTGAATATGCATAATGCTGACTCCCGGAACAGTCGATTGCTGTAGTGACTCTTCTACCTTTTCCAGCATATCGGGGCGGATAATTGCAACAATTTTTACAAAACCCATAGTTATAATCTCCTGTAACAATTTAAAGGAAAATGGCAACACTCTTTATAAGTTCAACAGAGTGTTACCCGCCTTATCATTTTTAAACCCTGATTTATTATGATTTATTAACCTTTACACTTTTCCAAATTAAAAAGACAGCAGGAATAACGACCAGGGTGAGAATAGTGGCACTGACCATGCCGCCAACCATGGGAGCAGCAATGCGGCGCATCACTTCAGAACCCGTACCACTGCCTAACATGATCGGTAACAGGCCCGCGATAATGGCAGCAACTGTCATCATAATAGGACGAATACGCAACAAAGCCCCGCTAATGATCGCTTCTTGCAAATCATGCAGCGTAAATTTTCGATTTTCTTTTTCTGCTTCACTTTGTGCTTTTGCATAGGCCTGATTGAGATAAACCAGCATGATGACACCTATCTCAACCGAAACACCGGCCAGCGCTATGAAGCCAACCCCCACCGCAACCGACATGTTATAGCCCAGCAAATATAGCAACCAGAAACCACCCACTAATGCGAGTGGTAAGGTACCCATAATGATCAGCACTTCAATCACATTGCGAAAGTTAAGGTATAAAAGTAAAACGATAATCATCAGGGTAAAAGGTACCACCACTGATAAACGCTTTTTCGCTCGCACCATATATTCGTACTGACCTGACCATGAGATAGAATAACCCGGAGGTAACTCAACCTCTTCAGCTACGACACGCTGCGCCTCTTCAACATAAGAACCTAAATCACGCCCTGCAATGTCAACAAAAGTCCAGCCATTGGGGCGTGAATTTTCACTTTTGATAACTGCGGGTCCCATTTCAGTCTTTATATTTGCAACTTCACTGAGTGGAATACGTGCACCTGTCTTGGTGATGATAGGCAGGTTACGCAAATCTTCAATTGAATCACGTAAGTCACGTGGGTAACGCACGTTAATGGGATAACGTTCCAAACCTTCAACACTTTCAGCTACCACCATGCCACCTAATGCTGTTTTCACAACATCATGCACGTCGGCAATATTTAAACCAAAACGAGAAGCAGCAACACGATCAACATCAATCGTGATATAACGTCCACCGGCAACACGTTCAGAAAATGCAGAAACAGTTCCGGGTACTTTCATCACTACTTCTTCAAGGCGTTTACCAATATCTTGCAGAACGCTTAATTCAGGCCCCGCAACTTTAATGCCGACAGGAGTTTTAATGCCCGTTGCCAGCATATCAATACGTGTTTTAATCGGCATAACCCACGCATTAGTCAGACCAGGAAATTGTATTAACTCATTTAATTCAGCTTTTATTTTTTCCAGGGTCATCCCTTCTCGCCATTCACTCTTTGGTTTGAATTGAATGGTTGTTTCAATCATAGTCAGAGGAGCGGGATCGGTTGCAGTATCGGCACGTCCAATTTTACCAAAGACCCGTTTTACTTCTGGTACTGTTTTAATCAGCTTATCTGTTTGCTGCAGAAGCTCTTGTGCTTTACCCACAGAAATACCCGGGAAAGTAGTCGGCATATACATTAAGTCGCCTTCATCCAAGTCAGGCATAAATTCTGAACCAATTTGTGACATTGGCCAAATACCAGCCAGTACAAGTAATAATGCAATGCTTAATACTTTTTTTGGCTTGTCTAAAACATAATGAATAACAGGTTGATACACTTTCATTAAAAACCTGTTTACCGGGTTTTCATGTTCCGGTTTTATCTTGCCGCGAATAAAATAACCCATTAAAACAGGAACCAGGGTAATTGCTAAACCTGCTGATGCCGCCATGGCAAATGTTTTGGTAAAGGCTAAAGGCGCAAACAATTTTCCTTCCTGTGCTTCCAGAGTAAACACCGGCAAAAAACTTAATGTAATAATTAACAAAGAGAAGAATAACGGTGGCCCCACTTCTATACTTGCCTCACGTATAATTTGCCAACGGTTCTCATCCGTCAATGGTGTTCGTTCTATATGTTTATGTACATTTTCTATCATTACAATGGCGGCATCGACCATTGCACCGATGGCAATCGCAATTCCTCCTAATGACATAATGTTTGCATTCATACCTTGTTGATACATGATCATAAATGCCACCAGAATACCTATTGGTAAACTGACAATCACAACGAGTGCAGAGCGCATGTGAAACAGGAACACCATACAAACAATAGCAACTACGATAAACTCTTCAATTAATTTCATGTTTAAATTGTCAACCGCACTATTAATTAAAGTAGAACGATCATAGGTTTCAACAATTTCAACACCTTCAGGTAAACCGGGTTTTAACTCTTCAAGTTTTTTCTTAACCAGTTCAATCGTTTTTAAGGCATTCTCACCAAAGCGCATAACGATAATACCGCCAACCACTTCACCTTCACCATCCAGCTCAGCAATACCGCGACGCATTTGCGGACCTAAACGAATATCAGCGACATCTTTCAATAAAATAGGTGTACCACGTTTATTAACGCCTAATGGAATTCGACGAAGATCTTCGATGCCGGTTATATAACCTGTCGCCCTGATCATATATTCGGCTTCTGCCATTTCTATAACTGAGCCACCTACTTCCTGATTCGCACGTTTTATTGCCATACGAACTTTTTGCAATGGAATGCTGTAAGCACGTAAACGATCCGGATCAAGCACGACTTGATATTGTTTTACCATGCCACCTAAAGTCGCCACTTCTGATACACCAGGAACGGTTTGCAGTTCATATTTTAAAAACCAGTCCTGCAAACTTCGTAGCTGGGATAAATCTGTTTTACCTGTAGGATCTTTTAATGCATATTCATAAACCCAGCCTACACCCGTGGCATCGGGTCCAAGTGCAGATTTCGCTTCAGGCGGCAAGCGGCTCGCTACCTGACTCAAATATTCGAGTACACGTGAACGCGCCCAGTAGATATCGGTACCATCTTCAAAAATAATATAGACATAAGAGTCATTGAAGAAAGAATACCCCCTGACTGTCACCGCACCGGGGACAGACAACATTGCGGTGGTTAAGGGATAAGTGACCTGATCTTCAACCACACGAGGTGACTGCCCAGGGTAAGTTGTTTTAATAATTACCTGCACATCTGATAGATCAGGAATAGCATCAAGCGGTGTATTCTTTAATGAATAAATTCCGCCAACAAGTAAAACTGCGGTCAACAATAAAACCATAAAACGGTTCGTGAGTGACCAATCAATAATTTTTTCAATCATTTTAAATCACTCCTACATTTTTGATTTTGTTATAGACTTAACAACATAGCCGCTATCACTCTTTTCAAGCTCAAATTCAACTTTATCGCCTTTATTTAAACCTTGCAGAGACACATCATTTTTAACGGTAAAATCCATTTCCATTGCAGGCCAGTCTAATGCAGCAATGGGAGCATGCGACATATTGATCATATTATGTGCTGGCATCACACTATTTAATGTTCCATTTCCCATGATTTTTTCAGACATGTTCATATCTGGATCCATCTCTTTTTTAGCATCATCCTTTGATGACATACGAGCAATACTGGCTTTTAAGCTCGCTTCAGAATCAATCAAGAATTGACCCGAAGTTACAACCTTGTCGCCTTCGCTCACACCAACAATAATTTCAATAAATTCACCCGATTCAATACCGGCGGTAACATCACGTGCCTGAAAACGGCCTTCACCAAGAGAAATAATAACGCGCTGATCATTACCTGAACGTATTAAGGCTTCACGAGGAATAATAAGCACTTCACGTTTTGCACCGCCATAAATAGCGACCTTGGCAAACATATTTGGTTTTAGAGATTCGTCTTTATTATCAAAACGTAAACGAACTTTTAAGGTGCGTGTTTTTGGATCAAGACTGGGATAAATATATTCTACTTTTCCTTCCCATTCCCTACCGGGTAAATAAGATAATGTGACTTCTGCAGACTGCCCAACTCTAACCCAATCAGCCTGAGTTTCAAAAACTTCAGCTAATAACCAGACACTGGATAAATCGGCCAGACTCATTACCTGTTTTTGCGGCACAACAAACATACCTTCACGAATATTCAGCTTTGCAATAATGCCATTCTGCTTCGCGTAAACTTTGACGTACTGTCCAACCCGGCGAATTTTGTTCAATGTTTTAATTTGCGAATCAGAAATCCCTAGTGCAATCAAACGTTCACGTGATGCGCTGGTTAAACCCCGGTTATTACTGCGTAATGCCTGAAGGTATTCTTCCTGCGCATTAACTAACTCAGGTGCATAAACTTCAAATAATAACTGTCCTTTTTTTACCCGTTCGCCTTCTGACTTAACATATAGTTTTTCTATCCAGCCTTTAGTTCGTAAATGCAGATGTGAAATTTTATTTTCATCAAAATCAACATAGCCAACCGTATCTATGCGACGCCATAATTTATCTCTTATGACCATCGCGGTGCGTACGCCCATATTATTCTCTACTGCGGGAGAAATTTTAACGGTACTGCCATCACCGCCGTCATCATAAACCGGGACTAAATCCATACCCATCGGTGATTTGCCTGCTTCATCGCGGCGGTATGTTGCATCCATCGGTGCAACCCAGTATAAAATTTTCTTTTCTTTTTCCTCTGCGGCAACAACTTCTGTTGCACTGTATGCAGTCAGTAAAACAGCAACGAGTGAAATGGTTATTATATTTAATTTGTTCATCATTATTCTCCAGTAGCTACAGGTTGAACACCTCAGCTATTTTCTCCAACAAGATAAAGTAATAAAGCTTGTGTTTTTTTATGTTCTACCGTTAAACGCAGGGCACGTAACTGTGTTTCCAACTCTGTAATTTGTGCGCGCATTAACGCAGTAAACTCACTGCGTCCACTTTGATAAGCATAAAGTGCAGAGCGGGTGTTTTCATCCGACTTTGGCAGTAATAAACTGTCATATTGTTTTATCCGCTGCATCAGACGTTTCTCTTTAGCCAATGCTGCTTGCCACATTTTTGTTAAATTACGTTTACGTTCTTCGTGTGAATTTAATGCACCATTAAGACGAAACTTACTTGCCGCCACTTGTTTATCCTGACGATCAGCGGTAAATAAAGGTAGATCAAACATCACCATCGCAGAAGCAAAATCCGAACGTTCTGAACCGTTTGGATTTTTTCCATCACGTTTACCGTATGTTAAATCCAGAGACCATGAAGGTTTATAACTTTGTTTTGCCAGGTCTACATTTTTTTCACTCACGGCTACCATGGCTTGCTCCATGCGTAACATTGGGTGTGATTCCAGCCATGCTGTATCATTTTTTTGAATAGTATAAACAGGAAGTTTTGTACCAATATTAATATGAGAAAAATCAGCCCCCATATATTTGATAAGTTTTGCCTGAGTTGTTTCTATGCGTGTCTGGATTTTCATTTCACGATCATCCAGCATACCCAGCTCAAGTTCAGAACGAATCACATCCTGTTGTTTTTGCCGTCCTGCTGCATATTTTTGTTTGGTTACTGAAACCAGCTCGGTAAACAATTTACGATTTTTCTTAACAACCGATTCAGCATTCAACCAGTAATAAAGTTCTAACCACGTTTCACGCACTTCACGCGTCACTTTACGGCGTTGATTTTCTGTTTTTGCCTCTTCCGCTACGGACATACTGAGCGCGCGTCGAGATTTTATTTCCAGGCTATTACCACGAGGAAACATTTGCTGAATACCAAACTGAACCTGGGTCATCGGCTCTTGATCAAGGGCGTAAGTATCAGTAGGCACATTCATGAACCCTAACTTGATTTTTGGATCAGGCAGCGTGTCTTCAGCAACAGATTGATCTTTATATGCGTCACGACGAGATTGGTAAACATGTGTTAACGCATCGCGTTCTAACGCAACTTGCACTGCCTGCTCAATACTTATGGTTTGTTCTGCGTGCACTGAAAAACTACTGAGTAACGCAAATAACGTAGTTACTTGAATAAATTTGGCTGAAAACGCCATTGGATTGTCCTCATTATTTAACTTATAAATTGTGAACTGTTGTGTTTAAACCACTCAGCACAAATACCCCATATAAAATATGGGTCAAAAATTAAATAAGAGTTCGAGGAGGCCTTAGAAGATTTTTTTGCGGAACGCCATTTAAGAATAAATAGCTTGTAGAATATTTCTGTATTTCCAAAGAAGATATTTTTACAAATGTATCCAAAGGTAAGAACATTGCACTTACTGCTTGCGGACAATTGTTACAACTTTGGCAATCGTGCGATTGATCATCACAACATGATTTATCCATTGAACCTTGCTGAGAATCCAGGTTTGTATGCTGCATGCCCATATCTAAAGAACATTCATTCTTTACCTGAACAGGCTGACTCATGCTCATTTGCATGCCGACAACTTCAACACCCGCACTGATCAACTGCACCGGCAATGCACTGATTGCCAGAATAGTTAAATATGTCAGTGCTTTTTTTATCATAGGTTTCAGCTTAGTCTAATTTTAGATCTCATGCAATGCGCATATTTTCTTTTAACGTACTTTAATGCAACTTGCAGTAAGAACATCTGTATTTGATTAAGTTCAGCTGAAAACAAGATCAAACATTTATTTAATGGCTTTCAATATAAATATTGAAACCGCAGCTCATTTATAAGGAATAATTTAACAAATGTTTTTATTCAGAACATATACTATTTAAGATAATTATGAGAAGTTATTGAATCCACCAAGTTAACTTTCAGAACATTATAACCACATGCTTAACAAGCCTTTTATAGCAAATCTACTCCTCGTATTATGTTGTTTTTACTCAAATGTAAGTTTCTCGCTCGAAAATGTTCGCCACAATGCATCCTCATCTCTGGCAAATCATGACAATCAACCAATTATAACTGCTGTCGTACCTCAATTTTTTCCTCCTTTTTATCACATAGATAAAGAAGGCTTACCTTATGGTATGGCAATAGAAGTTTTGAATGAAATTGATCATGATGCAGGGTATTTAAGCAGATACATCGTTAAAAAATCCTGGGAGGATGTTTTTAAAGCTATCGATTCTGGTGAGGCTCAGCTCATTCCTAGTCTTGGTATTACCGAAGCACGGAAAAAAAATTATTTCTTTACCCAAGCTTACGCTAAAACAGATATCACTGTATTTACACGCCCCGATAACATTATTCACACAGCAGCAGCTCTTACAAACTTACAAGTTGGTGTTGTTAAAAAAAATGTGGGTGAAAAAATAGCAGAGCAACAAAAGCTTAAAAATATTCACGCTTATGGTTCAATTAAGCTGGCCTTTGATGCGCTTATAAATAAAAAAATTGATGCCATCATTTATCCAAAAATAATTTCTAATACTGCAGCAAATCAATTAAACATTGAACATTTAATTCATGAGACAAGCATCACATTAAAAACTATCCATAGAGCGATTGCCGTTAGTAAAAAATATCCGGAAATTTTTAAAAAACTAAATGCTGCCCTTAACAACTATATGCACTCACAAGATTTCAAAGATACTAATCGTGCATGGTATGGAGAAAAAGCGAATATATTCACAAGAACTGAACTTGTTTTTTTAAACCTGTTCATTTTAATTTTTACTATCCTGTTTTTTAATTATTTCTGGCGAAAAAGAAATTTTTCTATCTTAACTAGAGATAGCGGTAACGGTAACGGTAATACTATTTGGATAGTAACCCTTATTTCTATTTTAATTACCACAACAAGTATTGTGACACTTTCAACACTATGGATACTCTACGAAACCTCATTTAATGAAGAACGACTCCGCCTTATTAGTATGGTAAAAAGTCGTGCTCGCCTGATAGAAGCAGTGGCTCGCAATGATCTGACCGAAAGCAAAGAATTTCATACTCAACCTGTTGCAAGTGCCCACGCCAGAACTCTGGATCAAGTTATTAGTGCTCACAAAAATTTCCGGGGGTTTGGAGAAACAGGGGAATTTACTTTAGCACGAAAGGATAAAAACAAAATAAAATTTGTCTTACGACAAAGACACTCTCATTTAGAAGTACCTAAACCTGTTAGTTTAAATTCAAAACTGGCTGTACCAATGCAATTAGCTTTACTTGGACATTCAGGAACTATTATTGGTAAAGATTACCGCGGAGAGAATGTGCTGGCAGCTTATGAACCTGTGAGTGTACTTAATCTTGGCATTGTGGCAAAAATTGATTTATCTGAAATTCGTGAACCGTATATACGCAGTGCTTTGTATATTTTAATCATTGTAATGCTGGTTTCACTTTTAGGCTCCTTACTTTTCTTTTATATAATAATACCGATCATTAATAAAATAAAAGAAACTGAACAACGCTTCCATCAGCTATTTCTTAATAACTACATGCCGATACTGCTCATTGATGCTAATAATGCACAAATTATAGAAGCTAACAAAGCGGCAATTAAATACTATGGTTATACTATGGAAGAATTTAAATCTTATAAGATTGATATTTTATCAACTGATCCTGCAACATCCATTCTTCCAAAATTACGACAGGTACAAACCAGTAAAAATAAATCTTTATTAACACAACATCGTTTACAAAATGGTGATGTTCGGGATGTAGAAATATTAATGAGTCCCGTTAAGATTCATAACGAAACTCTCATTTACTGCGTTGTTCTTGATATCACAAATAAATTAAAAAAAGAAAATGAACATGCTCGTCTGGAAAAAGACTTAGAACAAGCACGTAAGATGGAAGCACTTGGTCAGCTTACAGGCGGTATTGCACACGACTTTAACAATATGCTCGGTATTATTATGGGCTATACTGAATTATCTCGTGATAAACTATCCAATGATACTAATAATAAAATTCCGGGGTATCTGGATCAGGTCACCGCAGCATCAAAACGTGCTAAAGAGTTAATTGCCTCAATGATGTTATTTAGTCGTTCTGGTGAGAGCGATTATCAAGCGATAAACATTTCGACATTAGTTAAAGAAGATCTCAAAATGTTACGCTCTATTATTCCAACAAGCATTGAAATAAATTCTAATATCAAAAAAAACTTACAGGCTGTTTTAATTGAACCCGTTAAACTTCAACAATTACTCATGAACCTTTGCATTAATGCAAGAGATGCGATGGATAACCAGGGCACATTAACGGTCAAGCTGGACAATCAAAAAATAATTTGTGAAACATGCCTTATTAGCTATGAACACATTGATGGTGATTGGATTGATATGTCCGTAACCGATACAGGTTCAGGTATGTCTGAAAATGTCATGCAACATTTATTCGAACCTTTCTTTACTACTAAAGCACAAGGTAAAGGAACTGGCATGGGTATGGCCGTTGTCCATGGTATTGTTAAAGACTTAAAAGGACATATTCTAATTGATACCGAAGTAGGCAAAGGTACTACGATTCATATTTTATTTAAACCTGTTGAGAAAAAAGATGATACTGGCAAGATAACTAAAGATGTTTCAGTCAAGCAGGAAAAACATCACGAAAGAATTCTAATTGTTGATGATGAAGAAAGCTTATCGGAATTATTGGGTGATATGCTTGAAATTTATGGATATCAATGCACATGTTTTTCTTCTTCAAGTAAAGCACTGACTGAATTTAGCCAGTCCCCTGAGAAATTTGATCTCATCATTTCAGATCAAACCATGCCTGAATTAACCGGTTTAGAAATGATTAAAAAAATGAGAGCAATTCGAGCAGATATTCCTGCCATTATTGCAACTGGTCATAGTGATAACCTTAACGACTCAATTGCAAAAGAAAATAATATTGAGCTTTTGACTAAACCGTTACCTAAAAAGGTATTACTGGAAACCATAAATGATATTTTTAAAAGATAGAAAAACTTACCACTCTCGCCATTCTGAATAGAATTATATAGGTCGGTATTCATGCCGACGCAAAGGTACAACAAACCCACATAACTCTTTAATTAATACTGAGGCATTCAATTACAATGGTTGCTTTAATTGCACCGCGTTGGCCTGGCAGCTCTATGGCGTCCATGCCATTGCTGCATAAGTACATCCTTGTACAAAAAGTCCAACCTACAAAAAACCACTTATATCTGCGAAATGAAATTCCGTCCTTCATTCAGGACAAACTCTTTAAAAGCCTGAGTAATCGGTGAAAGTCGTTTGTCTTTACGATGTACTAAATACCAGTGCCGCATAATGGGGAAATCTTCTACATCTAAAATAACCAACCGCTTTGTTTCCAACTCTAGCTCAATGGTATGAATTGAAACGATACCCAAACCCATGCCCGCCTGCACTGCTTGTTTAATCGCCTCGTTTTCGTTCATTTCCATACTCGAAGTGATCGTAAGACTATGTTCTTCAAAAAAGCGTTGCATTGCGGTTCGTGTACCAGACCCCTTTTCACGCACCACGAAAGTTTGATCTTGTAACATATATAAAGGTATAGGTTGTTTATCCACTAAAGGGTGATCCGGAGCCGCAACTACGACTAAAGGGTTATCCGCAAAAACTTCTGTTACCAGATCCACATCTTCCGGGGGACGACCCATAATGGCGATATCCTTTTCATTATCAGCTAGTTGGCGAAGTAAGTGCTCACGGTTAGTAACATCCAGACTCACGGTTGAGCCCTCATGCTGCTTATTAAACATGGATAACATACGTGTCGCGAAGGCATTTGCGGTAGTGGCAACAGTAATTTCCAAACGACCTGATTTAAGTCCTTTTAGCTGTTCCAGTACCTCACCGGCCTCTTCCAGCTGCTCCGCAATTGTCCTGCAATAGTGATACATCTCTCTCCCAGCTTCGGTTAAATAGGTTTTTCGACCGACTTGTTCAAGCAATGGAAGCCCTGCATTCTCCTCTAACTGCTTGATTTGCATAGAAACAGCGGGCTGACTGAGGTGAAGCTCTTTGGATGCCCTGGTGTAGCTCAAAAGGCGAGCTACCACCTCGAAGACTTCTAATTGTCGAAAGGTTATATTCATAAGGTTTTACTTATCATAATCATCAAAATAATTGAGTATCAATTATGACTGATCCTACGTATAGTCGCAAAACTTTCTGGCACAGAGCTCAAACTAATTGAGTATCTGACCTGAACGAGAAAGGTCTTTTTTAAAAAGATTAAGACCAAAACGAATTTATATAAACGAGGAAATCTATAATGGATCAATCAGCACGGTATGCAGACTTAAGTCTGGATGAAGCAACACTTTTAGCCGAAGGCAAGCACATGTTAGTGGCTTACACCATGACACCTATGCCTGGTTTTGGTGGTTATTTAGAAATTGCGGCTCACTTCGCAGCTGAATCATCAACAGGTACTAACGTTGAAGTTTGTACTACTGATGACTTTACTAAAGGCCTTGATGCAATAGTATACGAAATTGATGAAGCTAAAGGCATCATGAAAATCGCTTACCCTAGTGACTTATTCGATCGCAACGTCATTGACGGCCGTTCAATGGTTGTATCTTTCTTAACGCTTGCTATTGGTAACAACCAGGGCATGGGTGATGTGCAATGTGCACAGATGATCGATTTCCACGTACCAAAAGCTATGCTTATGGCTTTCGATGGTCCTTCAGTAGATATCACTGATCTTTGGAACATCTTAGGTCGTCCACGTGAAAACGGTGGTTACATCGCGGGTACTATCATCAAACCTAAATTAGGTTTACGTCCTGAGCCTTTCGCTGAAGCGGCATACCAGTTCTGGTTAGGTGGCGATTTCATCAAAAATGATGAACCTCAAGGCAACCAGGTTTTCTGCCCAATGAAAAAGGTTATTCCTTTAGTTGCTGATGCAATGAAACGTGCACAAGACGAAACTGGCGAAGCTAAAATCTTCTCTGCTAACATCACAGCTGACGATCACCACGAAATGTGTGCTCGTGCTGACTTCATCTTAGAAACTTTTGCTGAAAATGCTCATGCAGTTGCTTTCTTGGTTGATGGTTATGTTGGTGGCCCAGGTATGGTGACAACTGCACGCCGTAACTATCCTTCACAATACTTACATTATCATCGTGCAGGTCACGGTGCAGTTACTTCACCGTCTTCAGTTCGTGGTTATACTGCTTTCGTTCTTTCTAAGCTTTCTCGTCTTATGGGTGCTTCTGGTATCCACGTGGGTACTATGGGCTTCGGTAAAATGGAAGGTGGTGCTGACGATAAGAACACCGCATACATGATCGAACGTGATAGCGCTGATGGTCCAGTTTATCACCAAGAATGGTTCGGTATGAAACCTACTACGCCAATCATCTCTGGTGGTATGAATGCGTTACGTCTTCCTGGCTTCTTCGAGAACTTAGGTCACGGTAACGTCATCAACACTTCTGGTGGTGGTTCTTACGGTCACATCGATTCTCCTGCAGCTGGTGCAAAGTCTTTACGTCAAGCATTTGAATGTTGGAAAGCAGGCGCTGACCCAATCGAATTCGCTAAAGAGCATAATGAATTTGCTCGTGCATTCGAATCATTCCCAGGTGATGCTGATTCAATCTTCCCAGGTTGGAGAGACAAGCTAGGCGTTCACAAGTAAGC
>VAPL010613740.1_pt1 | contig 23367 bp, 20 predicted proteins | sample 3395061 | NCBI WGS metagenome assembly VAPL01 (sample SAMN08290444, study PRJNA428436) | hydrothermal vent metagenome | isolation source: Deep-sea hydrothermal vent chimney 2 | place: Pacific Ocean: Juan De Fuca Ridge | depth 2182 m m | reverse complement strand
GATCACCCAGTGCCGAGTTTCGTGATCGCTTAAAAAGCCAGCTAGGTGAGCGTTACCGTCTACAGGTTGCAGTCAGTGACCAACCAGCAATGAATATTTTGCATGAAGGCAACGGTAGCATGATGCATATGGAGCACATGGGGATGATGGCACCCGATGCACTGGTGTTTCTTGCGCAGGTGCAATTAAGTGATGGTAGCTGGGTCACTTTTGAAAACCGGATTAACGATGAAATTTTCGCAAACTCAACCATGCTGCTGGTGAATATCGCAGTATTAATTATTATCGTGTTACTGGTTTCACTGATTGCGGTGCGTCTGGCAACCCGGCCACTCACACTGTTGGCAAAGCAGGCCGAGAAGTTAGGCAATGACATTAACCAGCCGCCACTGGCAGAAATTGGACCAACTGAAATGCGCCATGCCAGCCATGCGTTCAATACCATGCAGCGGCGCTTGCAACGTTTTATTGAAGATCGCAGTCGTTTGTTAACGGCTATTTCTCACGACCTGAAAACCCCGATTACACGGATGCGCCTGCGAGCAGAAATGCTTGATGATGCCGAGCAACGTGATAATTTTATTCGTAACCTTGATGAAATGCAGGCCATTGCAAGTGAAACGCTGGATTTTTTACGTGCCGACGATGCAGGCGAAAACCTGGAGGCGGTTGATATTTGTGCACTGCTGGAAACCATAAAAGAACAGGCGGTGGAGATTGGGCAGAAAGTTGAAATAGCATCCTGCAATGCAGGTTCCTGTTCGGCTCGGCCGCAGGCATTAAAGCGCTGTATTATTAATCTGGTTGATAATGCTATTAAATATGCAGGCAGTGTGGAGATAACCGCCAGCGAAACGGATACTGCAATCGTGATTAGCATTTGTGATTCAGGGCCCGGTATTCCAGAACAACAACTTGAAGCGGTTTTTGAACCTTTCTTCAGGCTGGAAACCTCACGCAGCCGTGAAACGGGTGGTACCGGGCTGGGCTTGAGTATTGCGCGCAATATTGCCTTGTCGCACGGGGGGGATTTGCAACTGTTTAACCACAAGGATGGTGGGCTTAAAGCAGTTCTGACCTTACAGCGTTAATCTGTTTAATACATCAGGTTTTTTAATGCATTTACACGTAGGAGGATTATAATAACCGCCTACCTTTAAATATGTTTAAGAGTAATTAAAATGCAAATAAATGAAGCAAGTACAACAAGTACAACGAATACATTTTCTCTGTTCAGTTTAGGCTTTAGAATATTTTTTATTGCAGCAGGTGTTGTCGCTGTTGTGTCCATTGCCTTCTGGTCTGCTATCTACCTTTTTAATGTGGCGTTGCCGATAGATGGTATTTCCAGCTTACAGTGGCATGCACATGAAATGATTTATGGTTATGCCATTGCGGTTATTGCAGGCTTTTTGTTAACTGCGGTTAAAAACTGGACCGGTGTGCAAACATTACATGGCAAATCACTCATGGCCTTGTTCAGCTTATGGCTTATTGCGCGTGTCCTGTTTTTATTTGGAACAACGTATTTAACAGCCGCGGCAATTGCAGACATTTTATTTTTATTTTTTCTGGCGCTCGCGATTACTTATCCAGTAATAAAAGTAAAGCAATGGAGCCAGATTGGAATTATAGCCAAGGTTATTTTGTTTTTAATCTTTAATGTTCTTTTTTATCTGGGTGCAATGGGTGTTATTAACGATGGTGCTTACTGGGGCATCTATGGTGGTATTTATCTGGTTATTGGCCTTGTCCTGGCAATGGCGCGGCGGGTCGTGCCCTTTTTTATTGAGCGGGGCGTAGGCTATCAGGTCACTTTGTATAATTCCAGGTTTATTGATATATCCAGTCTGGTCTTATTTATACTCTTCTTTATTGCAGATGTATTTTTGCAAAATCAACTTATATCTTCTTCATTGGCATTAGCTTTATTTATTATAAATGCGGTTCGCCTTTTTGGCTGGCATACAAAAGGGATTTGGAAAAACAGTATGTTATGGAGTTTGTATCTCGGACTTTGTTTTATTTGTTTCGGGTTTTTATTATTTGCCGGCGTTTATTTTCTGGGCATAGAAAAATACCTTGCCATTCATGCGTTTACTTTTGGTGGGATTGGCATTCTTACTCTGGGAATGATGGCGCGAGTTGCATTGGGCCATACGGGGCGTGATGTAACCAGGCCACCCGCTAGCGTACCTTATGCTTTGGGTCTTTTAACCTTGGGTGCACTATTCAGGGTGGTGGTGCCTTTGTTTGACACGACACAGTATAACCTCTGGGTAGGTGTGTCGCAGTTCCTTTGGCTGGTTGCTTTTTTGATCTTTGTTATTACTTATCTGCCAATGCTGATTAAGCCGCGCATTGATAACCAGCCGGGTTAGTAGCTTCTTCTTATACTGCTGAGTAAAGGATTAACAGGGTATAATGTGTGTTCGATTGATTAATCAGGCTAGCTAAATGACCATAGATAAAGCACGTGAATTATTACAAACACAGGTTAGTATGGGTGGCGGCTATAATCGAAATAGTGCCAAACTTATTTTAGCGGAGATTGACAAGTTTCATGGCCAGACAGCCGTTGATCAACTGATTAATGACCTGGAGCTGGAAAGTAAATTTGGTTTTAAAGCGGGCGAGAAGGTCATAGTTTAAATTTGTAATGACCCAATAATTAAAATTATCAGAGTAGCAAGATGCAAGTTCAGGCAAAAAAAACAGAAGAATACTTTATAAGCGATAAACCTTTTTATCAGCCTGTGGACGATGAAATTCAGATTTTCGAGGCAGCCTATAAACAGAAGTTACCGATCCTTTTAAAAGGGCCAACCGGCTGTGGTAAAACCCGCTTTATGGAATACATGGCATGGCGTTTAAAAAAGCCACTTATTACTGTTTCCTGTCATGATGATTTAACTGCCTCCGATTTAGTCGGGCGCTATTTAATTCAGGGTGGTAATACAATCTGGGTTGATGGCCCGTTGGCTCGTGCGGTACGTGCCGGTGCGATTTGCTACCTTGATGAAATTGTTGAGGCACGAAAAGATACGATGGTAGTCATCCACCCACTTGCAGATGATCGGCGTGTTTTGCCAATGGAAAAGTTAGGTGAAATACTCGAAGCCAGCGACGATTTTTGTTTATCCATTTCATACAACCCCGGTTACCAGAGCGTATTAAAAGATTTAAAGCAAAGTACCCGCCAGCGTTTTATTGCACTGGAATTTGACTACCCTTCCGCAGAACTTGAAACAGCCATTATTGCTAAAGAAACCGGTATTGATAAAAATATAGCAGCGAACCTGGTCAAGTTTGCAAACATGACACGTAATTTAAAAGGCAGCGGCCTGGAAGAAGGAGCGAGTACCCGCTTGCTGGTGCACGCGGCAAAATTAATGCATAGCGGCATTGTGCCGACAACTGCATGTCATACCGCCATTTCACAGGCATTAACAGATGATAATGATATGTTAATCGCTGTTAACGAACTTTGTTCTTCTATTTTCTAAATAACCCTGGTTTTGTCTGAGAAACCAGATTGCTTCGCTATCGCTCACAACAACAAAACGAGGTCATTGCGAGCGATAGTATGGCAATCTTCTCCGTATTAACGTAGCCATTAAATAACTGCTTGAAAATGAATGCTAAAGAACCCTTATCTGTAGAAGAAATTATAAAATGCCTGGATATTTATTTAGACGTTGAATTTACTTTTTATCATAATGAAAAGCATGCGGAAATTTTAGCAACTCTGCCTCTAACGCAACAACAATATATTCTTGCATGGGTGCAGCGTACCGCAAGCACACACCATGAGCTGGGCTATCAGTTTATGGCACATATTGTTGATATTTTAAACGAAATCGATTCCAGAACCATTGAAGCATGGGCATTGCATGCGATGGATACCTATGATGTTAAGGGTTTGTATCCGGCATTAGAAGTTATCCGCAATGTAAATAATTTTTTACAGTTAAGTCATGAAAAAGAAGCCGGTGCTGTATTAGAAGATGAGTCTGCTGTTTTATTACATTTTGTGCATGGCTTGTCCGGCAGAAAGTTAAAACTTGAAGAAGCAGAGCAAGCCTATACGGATACGGAAACTATTTTTTTACCGGCATTAGTTGCACAACTGGAAAATAAAAAAGAAAATTTTAAATTATATAAAGTCATGGTGGCTTATTGTTGGGCGCAGTCTCGTTTTGGCACCTACCGAATTAATCTTTATGAGGAGGTTGAAAAGTCTGCTCAGCCTGCAAAGTTTGTTGCACTTTTTCATGCGGTTGAAACTTTGCGTCTTGAGCATTGCCTGGCGCGTGAATTGCCGGGATTATACAGGCAACTATGTGAAATAAAATCACAACTCGATACTGCCGCTTTAGATGAACAGTGGCAGGCTATTAATGAGCAACTCCATTCAGAAACATGCTCGGTAAACGACACACTCAATATTGTTCAACAAAACTTGCACCAGCTTGAGCCATTTACACCGTATTGCTATCAGGGTTTGTTGCAGCCGGAAATGGTAGCCAGCGTTATGCAGTCGCGTATTGATAAAGAAAAAAAACAGCTTAAAAATATTTTACGAAAATTACAGGATGATTTAAACGAAGGTGATGAGCTAGAACCTCTTCAGAAAAAACAAAGTAATACCAAATTTGAATTAAAAGATATAAAAGAACAAAACAGCCAGCAAGAGTTTACGATGGAGTTGACTCTGGATGATCAACCCATTGCGCCACCGGATAATGCTAAAAATTTAATGTCCTCTATCTTGCAGGATTTAGGTGAGATACCAGATGAGTATCTGGTTGCGGCAGGTGATGGCGAATACGATCCTTCATTGTTTGAAGAAAAAGAACAAGATCCTGATGAAGTCTGGAAAGGTACATACCATGAAGAAGGGGCTTTTTTATATAACGAATGGGATTTTAAGCGCCAGAACTATCGAAAGAACTGGTGCGCAGTTCGTGAAAAAGTTGTTAAGCCGATTTATGATAACTTTGTGAACAACACCATGAGTAAACATGGCAAGTTAATAAAACATTTGCGTAAAACATTTGAAGCAATGCGTGATGACAATAAATTATTAAAGCGCCAGACCAATGGTGATGAAATTGACATTGATGCCTATGTCGAAGCCCTTGCCGATGCAAAAGATGGCAGTGAAATGACCGAGCGACTCTATATGCAAATGCAGCGTCATGAACGTAATATTGCTGTTTGCTTTATGGTGGATATGAGCGGCTCCACCAAAGGCTGGATAAACGATGCAGAACGTGAGGCACTTATTTTACTCTGTGAGTCGCTGGAAAGTTTAGGTGATCGTTATGCAATTTATGGTTTTTCTGGCATGGCACGCAAGCGCTGTGAAATTTATACCATTAAAGAGTTTGACGATAACTATGACGAAGAAGTTAAAGCACGTATCAGTGGTATTGAACCCAAAGACTATACTCGCATGGGGTTTGCGATTCGGCACTTGAATAAAAAATTACTGGATATAGAAGCCAAAACACGGATACTCATTACTATCTCTGATGGTAAGCCGGACGATTATGACAGTTATCGTGGTGAATACGGTATCGAAGATACTCGCCGGGCTTTGGTTGAAACGCGTCGCGCAGGAATACATCCTTATTGTATTACCATTGATAGTACGGCCAAAGATTACCTGCCGCATATGTACGGTGCGGCGGCTTATACAGTCATTGATGAAATACGTGAGCTGCCTTTAAAGGTATCAGATATTTATCGTAGGCTGACAACTTAATTTGTAAATATATCAAGACACGGTCATTGCGAGCGATAGGTAATACTATAGTTGGAGTCGTTTATTTAATATGCTCAGGTTCAGGCCGCTCATGCCCTGCCGCTTTCATTTCTGCTAAATAATTTTTCCAGTTTTCTTCCATGTTTTTGCCCAGGTTATACAGCGTGTCCCATGAATAAATACCGGTATCGTGGTTGTCATCAAAGAACAACTGGATAGCATAGTTGCCGACCTGATCGATTTTGGTAATGTTAACGTCCTGTTTGCCAATTTGTAATACGCCTTGCCCCGGCCCATGGCCCTGTACTTCAGCCGACGGCGAGTTAACACGTAAATATTCGGTTGTCATTTTAAAACGTTCACCGTCATCAAAGGTAATTTCCAGAATATGTGAAGCTTGATGCAGGTTTATTTCTGTTGGTTTAGGCATGTTTGTATCCCGTGTTAGTGGTAGATATGGTTATTGCGAGCGATAGTGCGGCAATCTTGTAACGTTATTCATCGTACACAGAAGATTGCCGCATCACTTTGTTCATTTGCAATGACATATAATTTAAAGTATGTAACGGCTTAAGTCCTCGTCTTCAGCCAGATCCTGTATATTGTCATTCACATAGTCAGCGGTGATTTTAACGGTTTCACCTGCTTTGTCGGATGCAGTAAAAGATATTTCTTCGAGCAGGCGTTCCAATATTGTGTGTAAACGGCGAGCGCCAATATTTTCGGTGCGTTCGTTTACCTGCCAGGCCATTTCAGCAAGGCGTTTAACACCTTCGGCAGTAAAAATAAGCTGTACGTCTTCGGTTTCAAGTAGTGCGCTGTATTGCTCGGTTAAAGAGGCGTCTGGCTCGGTTAATATTTTAACAAAGTCACCGGAGCTTAATGCATCGAGTTCAACACGAATCGGGAATCGACCTTGCAACTCTGGAATTAAATCTGAAGGTTTGGATAAATGAAATGCACCAGAAGCAATAAATAAAATATGATCAGTTTTGATCATGCCATACTTGGTGCTTACGGTTGAGCCTTCAACTAAAGGCAGTAAGTCACGTTGTACCCCTTCGCGCGATACATCGGCACCGGATGTGTTACCACTTTTGGCAATTTTATCCATTTCATCAAGAAACACGATACCGTTTTGTTCAACACTGTTCAGTGCTTCTTCTTTTATTTCTTCTTCATTTAAAAGGTTAGCGGCTTCTTCATCGGTTAAGGTTTTTATTGCCTGTTTAATCGACATTTTGCGGGTGCGTTTTTTTGTGCTGCCCATATTCTGGAACATACCTTGCAGTTGGCTTGTCATTTCTTCCATGCCGGGCGGCGCCATAATTTCAACACCCATGGCTGGTGCACTGACTTCAACTTCAATGTGTTTATCGTCTAAATCGCCTTCGCGTAATTTCTTGCGGAATTTTTGCCGGGTTGGATTGTTGGTGTCTTCTTTGGGTTCTTCATCGAGGTCATCATTCTCATCAGGCCCAAAGTTATAACTGCGCGCTGATGGAAGCAGTATATCGAGGATGCGTTCTTCGGCGGCATCGGCAGCACGGTTTTGCACTTTTTTTGCGGCCTGTTCGCGTGTTTGTTTAATGGCAATTTCCATCAGGTCACGAATAATGGATTCAACATCACGGCCAACATAACCCACTTCGGTAAATTTTGTTGCTTCCACTTTTAAAAAAGGTGCATCGGATAATTTTGCAAGTCGGCGGGCAATTTCTGTTTTACCCACACCGGTTGGTCCGATCATTAAAATATTTTTTGGGGTAATTTCATTGCGCAGCTCTTCATCGACACGGCTGCGACGCCAGCGGTTTCTTAAAGCAATGGCAACGGCACGTTTAGCAGCGGCCTGGCCAACAATATGCTTATCAAGTTCTTCTACAATTTCACGGGGTGTCATTTTAGACATAATGGATCCAGTATCTAGTTGTTATTAATCGAGGTTTAATGACTCAATTAATCAATTTCAAGTTCTTCAATTAAAATATTCTGATTAGTGTATATGCAGATGTCACCAGCAATATTCAAGCTCTTTTCTACAATTTCTTTTGCAGAGAGTTCGGTATTGTCGAGCAGGGCGCGTGCAGCAGACTGGGCAAATGCACCACCGGAACCAATGGCCATTAAACCTTGTTCGGGTTCGATAACATCACCGTTACCGCTAATAATTAACGACGCATCTTCGTTGGCAACGGCGAGCAAGGCTTCGAGCCGTCGCAGGGTACGATCCGTCCGCCAGTCTTTTGCCATTTCCACTGCGGCACGTACTAACTGGCCGGAGTGTTTTTCGAGCTTGCTTTCAAAGTATTCAAACAAGGTAAAGGCATCGGCTGTGCCACCGGCAAAACCGGCAATCACTTTGTCTTTATAAAGGCGGCGCAGTTTACGTGCATTGCCTTTCATCACGGTGTTACCCAGCGTAACCTGACCATCGGCACCGATGACAACCTGGTTGCCTCGACGCACCGATAAAACCGTTGTTCCGCGATATTGATCCACGAGTAAACTCCTAAAATTAGTGTGTATTTAGAGCGGCTAAAAGAGCGGGCTATTGTACACGAAAACCGGGTTGTTTCGCTTATAAAGCGGATTTAGAGCTGCCGTGCGCTGCTTAATTTTGCGTGTTTAAATTGACAGTTTTTGTGGATAATTTCTGGTTGCGTTCGACCAGACTATTAATTAGCCCATTAACACCGCTATTACGCAACTGTGGGGCAAAACTGCTTTTATAGGTGGTTATCATGCTAATGCCTTCAACTGACACATCGTAAATTTTCCAGCCTTTACGGGTTTTATGCATATGGTAATTAACCGGTACAGTTTTTGTTGAGCCGGGTGGGCGCACAACGGAATGGACGGTCACGTCTTTATCGTCTTTTTTACGTAAAGGTAAAAAGTGCATAATATTGTGGTCAATTTCATGAGTGAGCGCATACTCCGCCAGCGCGGTCGAATAGAAGCGGATCAGGAGTTGGCGAAACTCTTTGATAAAGCGTATTTTCTGCGCACGGTCGGCATCGCGCCAGTGCTTACCCAGTACCCAGCGCGAAGCTGCGATAAAATCCAGTCTGGGGGCGACGTAGGTTGTAACCAGTTGGTGGACAACGGCCGGATCTTGTTTGAGTGCTTTTTTAGAGATTTTGAGCGCCTCAATTAAGTCATAAGTCATTGATTTTAATAGGGCGACAGGCGTTTTCTCGGTAACGGGGTCGGCATTAGCAAAGGCTGCCGGGATGCTGAACAGTAGCAATAAAGCGAAAAGTGGGCGATATAAGCGACTATTTTTATTCATACTATATTGGCTGAACACTTTTTCAGTTAAAGTCTTAATAGTATGATAGCAGGCCATGCACTAAGTTCGACAGTTATTAAGCAATCTTGAAGGAAATAGTGTCGATCGCATCAAACTTTTTTCTATGTTCATTAACTTTTAAGGAGTGCCATTTTGGCTAATATTGAAAGCCATTTAGGGAAATACCCCAGCGTTCGAATGCGACGTATGCGTCGTGATGATTTTTCGCGGCGCTTAATGCGTGAGTCACAGCTTGGTTGTGATGACCTGATTTACCCCATGTTTATATTAGAGGGAAAGGGGCAACGTGAGGCCGTGGCATCCATGCCGGGCGTTGAGCGGGTCAGTATTGATGAGCTATTAAAAGAAGCGGCAGAGTTGGTTGAGTTGGGTGTGCCCATGGTAGCCCTGTTCCCGGTCACACCGGATAACTGCAAATCGGAAGATGCCGCCGAAGCCTATAACTCGGAAGGTTTGGCACAGCGGGCAGTGCGGGCATTAAAAAAGGCGTTCCCCGAACTGGGTGTGATGACTGATGTGGCACTCGACCCCTTCACCACCCACGGCCAGGACGGCTTGATTGATGGCAGCGGCTATGTATTAAATGATGAAACGGTTGAAGTGCTGGTTAAGCAGGCCGTGTCGCATGCCGAGGCCGGTGCCGATGTCGTAGCCCCATCGGATATGATGGATGGCCGCATTGGCGAAATTCGCCAGGCACTCGAAGCGGCTGGTTATATTCATGCCCGCATCATGGCCTATTCAGCCAAATATGCCTCCAGCTTTTATGGCCCCTTCCGTGATGCGGTGGGTTCTGCTGCCAACTTAGGTGGCGGGAATAAATACAGCTACCAGATGGATCCAGCCAACTCCGATGAAGCACTCTGGGAAGTGGGGCTGGATTTAAGCGAAGGTGCCGATATGGTGATGGTTAAACCGGGGATGCCATATTTAGATATTGTACACCGCGTTAAACAACAATACGGTGCGCCAACGTTTGTGTATCAGGTAAGCGGTGAATACGCGATGATCATGGCGGCTGCACAAAACGGTTGGTTAGATGAAAAGGCGGTGGTGATGGAATCGTTATTGGCCTTTAAACGTGCTGGTGCCGATGGTGTTTTGACCTATTTTGCCAAGCGGGTCGCTGGCTGGTTGAAAGACATTTAAAAAATTAGCCACGAAGACGCGAAGGGCACAAAGAAAACCCGTAAGGTTGCTGCGCAACCGTTTAAGCGTGATACAAATAGATGAGGCACCCCGACAACAAAACTTGTTTTTTCTTTCTTCGTGTCTGTGTGATTTGTATTTTTACCTGAAAATTCGTAACATATTCCCCATCAGGATCAAAGCCCTTTAAATACCAATCTGCTCGCAAAACCGGTTGTACTTGTAAGTAGAATGGTTATACTTCGCAAAATAATTTAGTCACAAAACTGCAACAAATGATGCAACTGAAGTTAGTTGTCTAATGCTATGTTATTAGTGGAGAAAATCATTTATGTCACCGGTCGATATTTATACTCTTTTTGGCAGCTCGCCAGTTTCACCATTACAGGCACATATGGCAAAAGTTCAGGCCTGCATTGAGGCGCTGGAACCCTTTATGGACGCTGCGGTTGCTGGTAAATGGAGCAAGGCAGAAAAAGCCCAGAAAAAAATTGCCATGCTTGAAAATGAAGCCGATGACTTAAAAAAAGCGCTTCGTTTAAATTTGCCGACCGGTTTGTTTATGCCGGTATCACGGCGCGATGTACTGGAAGTGCTTACCATGCAGGATCGTATTGCCAATAAAAGCAAAGATATTGCAGGTTTGATGCTGGGGCGAAAAATTGAATTTCCTGAAACCATGCATAAAAAATTAATTGAATTTGTGAAGCGTTGTATTGATGCATCCGGGCAGGCTCAAATCGCCATTAATGAATTAGATGAGCTGGTTGCAACCGGTTTTCGTGGCAATGAAATAAAACTGGTTGCCTCGATGATTAAAAAATTGAACAAAATTGAAAATGATACCGACAAAATTCAGGTTAAGGTTCGTTCAATGTTGTTTAAACAGGAAAAAGATTTACCACCCATCGATGTGATGTTTATGTACAAAGTTATTGACTGGATAGGTGACCTTGCCGATATTGCGCAGCGCGTGGGCAGTCGTCTGGAATTAATGTTGGCAAAATAGAATCCACTACGAAGACAGTAGTGATAATAACGAACTAGTGGGAGATTCGTTGTGGAATATGGAACAATTTTTATTATCCTTGCCTGTGTTTTTGGTTTATTTATGGCATGGGGTGTCGGCGCAAATGATGTTGCCAATGCCATGGCAACCTCGGTGGGTTCAAAAGCACTTACCATTAAACAAGCGATTATTATCGCGGCTATTTTTGAATTTTTAGGCGCTTATCTTGCCGGTGGGCAGGTAACGGCAACCATTCGCAAAGGCATGATGGATACCAGCTTGCTGGCAGATAACCCTGAGCTTTTGATTTATGGCATGCTTGCGTCATTGCTTGCTGCAGGTATCTGGTTACTGGTTGCAACCCGTGCAGGCTGGCCTGTCTCCACAACCCATTCTATTGTTGGTGCTATTGTTGGTTTTGCTGCGGTGGGTATTGGTATTGACGCGGTTCATTGGGGCAAGGTGGGTACGATTGCGATGAGCTGGGTGGTTTCGCCTGTGCTTGCTGGCGTTGCTTCTTATGCATTATTCCGCAGTGTGCAGCGGTTAATTTTTGATGCGGATAAACCTTTTCAGGCATCGAAAAAATATGTGCCTTATTATATTTTTTTAGTGGGCTTTATTATCGCACTGGTTACCCTGTTTAAAGGTCTAAAACACGTTGGGCTGGAGTTAACCGCTATCGAGTCCTATGGTATTGCCTTTATTATGGGTGTGATTTCCATGTTTGTTGGTAAGTTCTTTATTAACAAGTTAAAGTTTGACCCGGATGCTGATCAGGATTATCACTTTACCAATGTAGAAAAAGTATTTGGTGTGCTGATGATGTTTACCGCATCGGCAATGGCTTTTGCACATGGTTCTAATGATGTGGCGAATGCAGTAGGCCCTTTAGCGGCCGTGGTGAGCATTGTTGAAAGTGGTGGACAGGTAGCGCAAAAATCACTGATGCCTGCATGGATTTTGTTACTTGGTGGTTTTGGTATTGTTGCCGGGCTTGTTATGTATGGCAAAAAAGTAATTGCTACTGTTGGCTCTAATATTACAGAGCTTACACCCAGCCGGGGTTTTGCTGCAACTTTAGCTGCGGCAACGGTGGTCGTATTTGCATCCGGAACCGGGCTACCTATTTCCACTACGCACACTTTAGTGGGAGCGGTTCTTGGTGTGGGAATGGCACGGGGTATCGCAGCTGTTAATATGAACGTGGTGAGAACGATCTTTATGTCATGGATTATTACGCTTCCTGCCGGTGCTATCCTTTCGATTATGATCTTCTTTATGTTGAAAGGTATCTTCTCTTAAGAGATTTTCTTGCGATTGGTGTAAGCTAGCAGTCTTACTGAATATCATTTGAGCTAAAAAACCATGACAGACATCTTCGACTTTGAACCACGTGTTGATGAATATGCTGTTATGGGCAATCCCATCAAGCACAGTAAAAGTCCGCAGATACATTCGTTGTTTGCAGAGCAAACAAAGCAATCCATTCATTACACTGCTATACAGGTCGATACCGGTGGTTTTAAGCAGGCGGTGGGTAATTTCGCTGCACACAAAGGCAAGGGCTTGAATATTACGGTACCGTTTAAGGAAGAAGCATGGGCATTAGTGGATGAGCGTAGTGAGCGTGCAGAACGTGCCGGTGCTATTAATACTATTAAATTTTTAGGCAACGGCAAACTTTATGGTGACAATACCGACGGTGTGGGCCTTGTTAATGATTTAAAAAATAATTATAAAATAAATATAACGGCTAAGCGTGTTTTGCTGATGGGTGCTGGTGGTGCGGCGCGTGGTGTACTGGCACCGTTGTTAAATGAAAAACCTGCCGGTATTGTTGTTGTTAACCGTACCCAAAGTAAAGCAAAAGAGTTAGCAGAACATTTTGCAGACCTTGGTAATATTAGCGGTTGTGGTTATGACAATTTAAGTAGCCAGCAGTTTGATATTATTATCAATGCAACAGCGGCAAGTTTGCATGGTGAGTTGCCGCCTTTGCCGGATAAGTTAGTATCGGCAGAAGCTTGTTGCTATGACATGATGTATGGCCAGCAAACACCCTTTATGCAATGGGCTGCACAGCAAGGCGTGCAAACAGTTGCCGATGGTTTGGGCATGCTGGTTGAGCAGGCGGCGGAGTCATTTTATATCTGGCGAGATGTCAGGCCGGATACCGGGGCGGTACTTGATGTTTTGAGAAAAGAGCTTTCTACTTGACCTGAAGTTGGGATAAGAAATGCGCGTTGTTCCAGCATGCATTTAGTGAGTAGCCCGGATGAAATGTAATCCGGGGAAATAATGTTTTAATACCCCCGGATTTCGCTGCGCTATATCCAGGCTACATAAATAAAAAGATGGAATTGGCAGTTTACTCATGTAGATTTCCTTATTCCGACTTCAGGTTACTTAAGTTTTATTTCTTTATCCGTATAACCCAACGATTATTTTCCTGTTGCTGATCGAGGCTTAAAAATTTTATTTTACGTTCCTTGCACCATGCTTTCACATCATCCCCGCAGGGCGGGTAACTAATAAGTAAATCAATTTCTGTTTCGGGTTGAATCGCTGTAACAGCTTTATTAATGGCGAGTAAATAGCCCGGGCAGGTTTGTCCACGCACATCTACAATGGCTTTATTATTTTTATACTGGATACTATTGGCCTGTATTCCTGCTGGCCTGGATTTGTTAAAAAAACGAGACAGGAACATAATTTTTAAGGTAGCGCCTGTGCAATATCTTTGGCAGCAAGATGAATCATGTTTCCAAAGGTAACCGGATCTTCGCGGGTGGTGTCATAAGCATAAGTGAGTTCCTGTGCAGCTTCCCAGACAATAATACCTGTTGTGGCATCCCATATTTGTACGAACAGGCGTAGATTGGCGCTTTCTGTGTCATAAACATTGAGCCCAAGTATACTCCAACGACCCTGTGCTTTGGATTTAAAATGGCTGAGTTTAAGCTGGCATATATAGCGGCTATTGGTAAGCGAACCTATTTTTCTTAAGGTCGATTTATTAAAAATGCCGGTTTCATTATAGTCTTCATACATTGTCTGGTAGTCATCTTCCAGATTAGCCTGATTAATCATGCCTAATGTTTTTGACAAATCTGAAATTCTTAATTCAGGTCGTGCTTTTTTTAATGCATGGCTAAAGGTGAGTGCCAGATACTGTTTGTCCTGTTCCATACCGGTAATGGTCGTGGGTGTAATAAAGGTTAGACCCTGTTGTTTTAATATCTCTTTTTCCAACAGGTGTACATTGTGTTCAATATTGGAACGGAACTGGGTTGAGCAGCCAAAGATAAAAAAGGTGGCAAAGATTAAAAGGCTGTTTTTAATAAAGGCTGGTTTAAAAAATCGCATACGCTGACCTATGATCTTGTGATAATGGAATAGCCCGGTTTATTACGTTTTGTTAAGGGGTTACTGGTGCAATGCTGTGTATATTGGAAATCAATAAAACGATAAGGCTTGTGCTCGTCTCGCCCCTCGGGAATACCCAGACGTGTCGTTTGAATAATTTTTTCGGGTTGATAAGCAATATCATCAATATAGAATTTATCCGGGTCAAACGATTGTTGATCCCAGCGTGTTACTTTTAAGTGTAGTGCACGACAGAGTAAAGTCTGGCCCGCGCATAGCTTGTTTAATGTGCGTGGCTGACCATCATTTTGTGGATTAAGCTGTTGCATGACCCTGAACCCCTTCTTCGATGTTAGCTTATCGGCAAACGGGAGACAGGACTTTAGCAAAACAGCATTACCGGCACCTCTGACACTAATATTGAGGGAATCATGGCCTCTGGCATAGTACATATATATGGTGCCGGGCGGCATAAACATCGCCATTCTTTTATCAGTTTTTCCTAATGAAGAATGGCTGCCTTTTTCGCTCAGGTAATAGGCTTCGGTTTCGATAATCCGGGCTGACAGCCAGTGGTTTTTGTACTTTCGGCGTATGACTTTACCGAGTAAAGCGCTGGCAACCTGGCAGGCATCGTTATTATAGAAGCTATTTTTTAGAATCATTCATCAATAAGCTGTTGAATTTTTTGAATAATGTCCTGATCGAACCAGTCAAGACCGCCATAAATGGCATAGCGAATATTGCCCTGTTTGCCAATAATAAAGCTGGTAGGAAAAGCGAATACCTGCCACTGTTTCAAGGCAATGCCGTTGCTATCGAGCAGAATATCAAATTTTACAGCGACTTTTGTTTTCAAAAAATGAGTAATGGTTTTTTCATCTTCGGCCATATTAACAGCAAGAATTTTAAATTTGTTTTTTGTTGCTTGCTTTTTATTAAAGTAATTTTCCAGTCGCTGCATCGATGGCATTTCATGTACACAGGGCGGGCACCAACTAGCCCAAAAATTAACCAGTACAACCTTGTTTTTGTCATTCGTTAAGTCATGCGTACTGCCAGCCAGAACTTTAAGTTTTAATGGCGGCGGGACAGGCTTGCCCTTGTATGGTGACAGTGTTTGTTGTTGCATAATAGAAGTGACAAGTTTTTTGGCAGTATAGCCTGTTGCTATTGCACGCTGTTTTTTCGGGTGGCGAGTGAGCTGGTTAATAGCGTTATATATAAGGTTAGGGTATTTTTGAGTAAGTTGTTGCTCTATGGCATTGGCATCTTCACGAAAATAAAACCGGTTACGAATGTTTCTTAATACCTGCACAAAAACATCACTCCCTGATTGTTGTAACCCTTGCAAGCTAATATTTTTATTCCACCAGAAAGGTGACAGGTTGGGCTGGATTAAATAAATAAGCTGATTGGTTTTGCTAACGCTTGGCATGAGTTCAGCTTTTAAACCCGGTTCCGGTGTTTTTGTAAAAAGCCTGGGGTGCATTAAAATTAGCCCTGTTACATACTCAGGGGAAAATTTATCTGGCCAGCTGGCCAGCGCGCGAAGAACAGGGATAGCGCCGCGCCCCGAGCTTAAAATAATAATATTTTTTTTACTGCGCTTATGAATAGTCTGGATTAACTGTTGTATATCTTTTGCGGGTATTTTTTCCAGGTTGCTTGCAGTATGTGGCAGAAAATAACTTTCGAGTGGATCACTTAACCAGACTTCAATGCCATATTGGGGAAGTGTTTCTAGCAAGGTGGTGTCTGCCTGCTGCGGGCCATATTCCGAGGGGAAAACCAGCAGTAAAGTATCGCCTGTTGCTGCTTGTACGGTTAAATCTGTTTCAAGCTCTGGCTGGAGTGGAACGCTGATTATTTCTGCTGCAAGCGTGTTTTTTGAAAATATAAATAAACAAAAAAAAAGCAGGTAAAAATAAATTGTGCAGTGCTGCTTTATACAATACATAACGGAAGTATCGCAAAAAAGAACTGCGAATGCAGCAAACTTGTACTATAGGTTGTGTATGGTTGCTAAATACACCATATAAAATTAATGCTACCTGGCTTGAAATTTTTTACCTGTATTTTGCAAGCCCTTTGCCGTAATTTGATATACTCGCTTTTTATGGATGTATCGAAAATATTAGACCCTTTAAATTCCGCACAGCGTGCAGCTGTTTGTCATGCCAGTGGCCATGCTCTGGTATTGGCGGGGGCGGGCAGTGGTAAAACGCGGGTACTGGTACACCGCATTGCCTGGTTGATTGATGCTGAAAACACCGCTCCGTTCAGTATTCTGGCTGTTACCTTTACCAATAAAGCGGCGGCAGAAATGCGCGGCCGCATCGAAAGCCTGCTAGGAATACCGGCTAGTGGTATGTGGGTAGGTACTTTCCATGGCATTGCACACCGCTTATTACGGGCGCACTGGCAGGAAGCGGAATTACCACAAAATTTTCAGATTCTGGACAGTGACGATCAGCTGCGCACACTCAAACGCCTGATTCGTGAAATGGGGCTGGACGACTCCCAGTGGCCAGCGAAAGAAGCACAGTGGTATATCAATGCGCGCAAGGATGAAGGTGTGCGGGCGGGGCAAATTACCCTGCATCGCGGCCAAAAGGATGACCTGCACTTATTGCAAATGATTGAAATTTACAAACAGTACGAAGCACTATGCCAACGTTCGGGTATGATCGACTTTGCAGAAATGTTACTACGTGCAAAGGAACTGTGGCAAAAGCGACCGGACGTATTGCAGCATTATCGACAGCGCTTTCAAAATATTCTGGTGGACGAGTTTCAGGACACCAACTCAATTCAATATGAATGGATTAAGTTGCTCGCTGGAGAAACCGGACGGGTATTTGCAGTGGGTGATGACGACCAGTCTATTTATGGTTGGCGTGGTGCCAAAATAGAAAATATTCACCAGTACAGCCGCGACTTTAAGCCGGCTGAAATGTATCGCCTGGAACAAAATTATCGTTCTACCGCAAATATATTAAATGCTGCCAATGGTTTAATTGCCAATAATACTGATCGGTTGGGCAAAGAACTCTGGACCGAAGATGCCGAAGGTGAATTGATTCAGGTTTATTCTGCGTTTAATGAGATCGACGAGGCCAATTATATTGTTGATAACATTCAGCAACGGATTAATGAAGGTTATCAAAGAAGCGAGTGTGCCATTTTGTATCGTTCCAATGCACAGTCCCGAGTGTTAGAAGAATCGTTAATTATGGCTAGTATGCCGTATCGTGTGTACGGAGGCTTGCGCTTTTTTGACCGCCAGGAAATTCGGGATGTGTTAGCTTACTTGCGTTTAATGACCAACCGAAATGATGCGCCTGCTTTTGAACGCATTATTAATACCCCGACACGCGGCATCGGCAATAAAACACTGGAAGTGGTGCGCACAACGGCAAATGAACAAAACATGACATTGTGGGAAGCCGTTCTGAGTGTAATAGAAAATAAAATGCTGACGGCACGCGCGCTTTCTGCGTTGCAGGCATTTATTGATTTAATCAATGAGCATGCAGAAATTATTCAGAACTTGTCGTTAAATGAAAAGATTGAGCATGTAGTGCATCACTCGGGTCTGGAAGCCTACTATGAAAAAGAAAAGGGCGAACGTGGCCGTGCCAGAATAGAAAATATGCAAGAACTTATTCAGGCCGGTGTAAACTTTGAGGCCGAAGACTGGCAGGCCAAAGATGAAAATATGGACGAGCTATCTGCATTTTTATCCCATGCGGCATTAGAAGCAGGTGAAGGCCAGGCCGATGAATGGGATGACTGTGTACAACTGATGACTCTACATTCGGCAAAAGGTCTGGAGTTTAAACAGGTTTATATTTGTGGTGCCGAAGAAGGTTTATTCCCACATCGTTTATCCGCAGAAGATCCGGTTCGTCTGGAAGAAGAACGTCGCTTATGTTATGTGGGTATGACGCGTGCAATGGAAAACTTAAGTTTAAGTTACGCAGAAAAGCGTCGTATCTACGGAGAAGACAACTACCCCAAACCATCACGATTTTTAAAAGAAATTCCGCAGCAATGCCTGCATCAAATTCGTGCCAGCCGATTTGCACAACCTGCAGTTAGCCCAACAACATCACGCTATGCAGAAACACCACAAACCGATAATGGAATAGCTATCAGCTTAGGCCAACGCGTAATGCATCCGAGTTTTGGTGAAGGTATGGTGATGAGCTATGAAGGTGAGGGCCGACATGCGCGTGTACAGATAAATTTTGAAGAAGTGGGCAGCAAGTGGCTGGTAATGGAATATGCGAATTTGAGTCTTGCTTAGTTTTATATTAACAGGTTTACATCTAAAGTTAATTTAAAACAAGTTCATCCTTCTTGGTTTCAGTTTGCAGGCCTTGAAAATCCATCGGTGAATAGATTTGAGCACTGGGCCGGCCAAGGTAATTGCCCTGTGCAAAGTCAATACCATAGGATTTAAGCAATTGCAGTGTCTGGTCATTTTCAACAAATTCGGCAATGGTTTTTTTGCCGAGGGCATGTGCAATCTGATTCATGGATTGAACCATGGCTTGATCAACCTGAGTGCTCGCCAGGTTTTTTACAAAAGAACCGTCGATTTTAAGTTTGTCGACCGGTAATTTTTTAAGGTAGCTAAAGGAACAAAACCCCGAGCCAAAATCATCCAGTGCAAACTCGCAACCCATATCTTTGAGTTTGCTTATAAAGCGACTTGCATCGCGTAAGTTTGCAATGGCGGCAGTTTCGGTAATTTCAAAAGTGAGTTGCGCGGGTGAAAGACTTGAGTCATTAAGCAGGCCGCGAATAAGGGGTAATAGCTCTTTGTCCTCAAAGGCGCGGCCGGACAGGTTAATTGCAAAGCGCAGCTCTTTTTTATGTTGTGTTGTGAGTGCATCGAGGTTGGTGATGGCGCGGGTGATGGCCCAGCGATCGACATTATGTACCAGGCCAAAGCGCTCGGCTGCGGGCATAAAGCCACCCGGCAGGATCATATCACCGTCATCTCGTTGCATTCGTAATAATACTTCATAGTCATTGATGGCACCGCTGGCAACAGAAATAATGGGTTGGTAAACCAGAGAAAAGCGATCGTTTTCAAATGCGTCACGAACACGACTTGCCCAGCCCATGTCATTGGCCAGGCCATCTTTTTCATTACTGCCAGGTTCTGCAATATGAGTACGGTTGCGCCCATTGGATTTGGCAATATTGCAGGCAATGTCAGCCTGTGAAAGCACTTCATCTGCCGATGTCGTCTGGTTGGTAATACAGGTAATGCCTAAGCTCAAAGTAACGCTAAAAGATTTGCCGCTGTCAATAAACTGATAGTTTTCAAATAGTTTGCGTAAACCTTCTGCCACTGTGCAGGCTTCTTCGCGCTCAAGGTTATAAAGTAAAACGGTAAACTCATCACCACCAAAACGTGCCAGTAAATCGCCTTCACGAATATGGCTGCGTAATAAATTAGTGGTTTCAAGCAAGAGTTTATCGCCAGCGGCATGGCCAACCGTGTCATTAACATATTTAAACTGATCGAGATCGATATAGAAAACAGCACAGTCTGCAGCCGAACGTGCAACACGGGAAACAACCCGCTCAAGTTCCTGTTGGAAATATTTGCGATTATAAAGGCCGGTGAGAGAATCATGTTGTGCCTGATAAGTTAATTCATTTTCATAGGCTTTCTTTGAGGTAATATCGCGTGCGGTACCGGTAATATAAGCAACACTGCCATCCGGGTTTAGCATGGGTTTAGCATTAAAGCTAATATGTACATCTTCGCCCAGTTTATTAACGTGCACGGTTTCATAGCCAACAATTTCCTTACCCGATAAAATTTTTTCAATCGCTGATAGATCACGATTGCGCGATTCAGGTAACTGGTAGTCAGAATAATGCTTAAATAGCATTTCATCCGCTTCATAACCATAAATATTTGAAACGGCTTTGTTGAGGTAGGTCCAGCGGCCTTTATTGTCCATACTCCAGACAAGATCATGTGCAGTTTCTACCAGGTCGCGGTAACGTGCTTCGGCCTGTACCAGCATTTTTTCGGTGGCTTTACGTTCAGAAATATCTGAAATCAGGCAGTTATAGTAAATTTTCTTGTCCATCACCATTTGGGTCATGCGCAATGACATAGTCAGCATGTGGCCATCACGATGTTGTGCTTCTACCTCGTGTTCACCTTGCATATATTCCTGTGTGTTGCGGCTGAATGACGGGATGATCCAGGTAAAATCTTTCGCACGAAGTTCATCAATATCAAAACCAAATAATTGCTCAGCTGCCGGGTTAACCGTTTCAATTTTGCATTGGCTATTGAGGATAATAATACCTTCTGCTGCATGCTCGACAATCGCATGCACATGCGCCTCCTGGTCACCAAGGCGTTTAAATAATTTGCCCAGCATTTGTACCAGCAACCCCATTTCATCGGTAGAGCGTGGCGTTAAACGTTCGGCTAAACGTTCATGGCTGGTTGCACCGTGGTTGGCGGCGGTAATGTGTTTAACCGGCGACAACGCCTGATTAAAGCCATATAAATAAATGGATGTTGTCAGGAAGGCCGTAAAGCCCAGCAATCCCCAGGTAACTAAAATCTCGGTGGGTAATACGCCGGTTTTCCACCAATAATATTTTAAAAAAATGGTAGTCATCAATAAGGGAAGAAACCCGCCAATAAGCAAAATTTTGGTTCGCATACTTACTTGCACATAGGTAAGGCCGGTATAGCGGCTAACAGTACCCAGCAGGTTGAGTGAGAAAAAATAACCAGGCATGGCAACAATAACCGCGATCACCAGGTTTAAAAGCATAAATTGCAACAGGCTACCGTAGGCACTTGCATTGGATGGGGTTTCGATAAACCAGAAGTGCACGGTGGGTATAAACAGGATATAGCTTAAGAAAAATGACCAGTAGGTTGAGGTAAAGGAGTGCAGGTGCGCACTTAATTTTTCAGGTAGCGGTGCTGTTGATACGTCTATCGAAGATTGGTTGGCAAGCCAGTCAAAAACAGGGTTTAAAAAATTATAACTGAAAATGAAAACCCAGGTGGTCAGTAACAGGCAAATTCCCGCAAGAATTAAACCAAAGGGAGTAAAGAAAAATTCCACATTGGTTGGCATTTTAAAAACAGATGCAACGCTATAGGCAACAACGGGCGTCAGAATAAAACTGACGGTTACCGTTAATGCGAGTTGTTTTTTTAAGCGTAATAAAGACGGTAGCATTTGTTTTCTTTAAAGTTAAGATTAATTTTTTACTAAGTATTAAATACGTTAGTCGATATATCTAATGGTTATTATTGTTATTTATTTGTAATTTATTGATTTACTTCAGAACGGAAAACAAGTGCTTGAACAGGTTTTATAGCGAATGAAGTTGAGCGATTACAATATTATTAATGAGCTTAATTCTGGCAGAAAATACAGGGCTTTCCAGTTTTATTTCAAAAAATAATGGTAATTATTCACATATTTTGTGCAAATATTTTGTTAAGGAATATTTGTTTCGTTACTGTTATTATAGGCAAGCATCCAAAGTGTTGATTTGAAAAACAATAATATAAAGCAAGACTTATTCTGTACAAAATCGGCATAAATTATTAAAAATAATTAAGGAACAAACTATGAAGCGTCGAGATTTTATAAAAACATCAGGTATAGGCGCGGCCACTATTGCCGGGGCTGGTGGTAGCCTGTTATCTGCACCTGCTATTGCCAGCAGCAACAAAAAAATTAAATGGAAAATGGTAACGACCTGGCCAAAAAATTTCCCGGGGCTGGGAACCGGTGCAAATAATCTTGCAAAGCTGATTACGGAGATGAGTGGCGGGCGCTTAACGGTAAAAGTCTATGGTGCAAAAGAGCTGGTACCTGCCTTTGAAGTGTTTGATGCTGTTTCCGGTGGCGCTGCCGAAATGGGGCACGGTGCAGCTTACTACTGGAAAGGCAAGAGTGAAGCCTTTCAGTTTTTTACTGCCGTCCCTTTTGGTTTAACGGCACAGGAAATGAATGGCTGGTTATTTTATGGTGGCGGTATGCAGTTATGGGAAAAGGCTTATGCTGATTTTAACCTGCTACCATTAGCCTGTGGCAATACCGGCGTGCAAATGGGTGGCTGGTTCAATAAACAAATTAATAATATAAAAGATTTAAAGGGTTTAAAAATGCGTATTCCCGGCCTGGGGGGCGAAGTGTTAAAACGCGCCGGTGGCACACCGGTTAATTTGCCCGGTGGCGAACTCTTTACAGCCTTAAAGTCGGGCAATATTGATGCGACAGAATGGGTGGGGCCCTATAATGATTTGGCTTTTGGCTTATATAAAGCAGCTAAATATTATTATTACCCTGGTTGGCATGAACCCGGCCCAACGCTTGAAGCCATTGTGAATAAAAAAGCCTTTGATAAATTACCAAAAGATTTACAAAGTATTGTGCGTAATGCTGCTTTGGTGGTAAATAATGACATGTTGGCAGAATACACAGCGCGAAATAATGCAGCGCTAAAAGATCTGGTAAACAAGCATAAAGTGGATGTACGTAAATATCCTGACGATGTGCTGAAAAAACTCAGTGGCTTATCAGGCAGTGTAGTCGCAGAAATTGCCAACAAAGATAAAATGAGCAAGGCGATTTATCAGTCGTATAAAAAATTCCGTGACAATGTGGTGGCTTACCATAAAATTTCGGAACAGGCTTATTTAAAGGCGCGAAGCTTGTAATTACCGGTTTAATTTTT
>VAPL010608606.1_pt1 | contig 23375 bp, 21 predicted proteins | sample 3395061 | NCBI WGS metagenome assembly VAPL01 (sample SAMN08290444, study PRJNA428436) | hydrothermal vent metagenome | isolation source: Deep-sea hydrothermal vent chimney 2 | place: Pacific Ocean: Juan De Fuca Ridge | depth 2182 m m | reverse complement strand
TCAAATTTGAAATCCCTCATATTCCAGAAATCAAGATCCAATTCAATATGAGAGTATAATAATGGAGCAACCTCTCTTTGAAAAATGTATTCCGGGGCCAGGATTTTAAATTTTATACCATAGACAGTTGCATCCTTGGGGATAACCACTTCGGTTTCTTTTGGCCACAATCCGGTAAGGAAATAGGCAACTATCTTGTCATCAATAACCTCAACGATTACTTTAAAAAAGCTATCTGGAGAAATGGTAACAACCTTTGGCGCATCAGTATGGTTTATATGCTGCCAATAGGAATCCACAAAATCTGTTAATTTTTCAGAGGGATTTATCTGTCTGTAGATTCGTTTGGTCTCGGACTTTATCATTAACTATTAGTGATTGGTTTTCGAATATAGGAAAAACATTTTTTATGAAACTAAACCTTCAAGGATTTTTAGCATGATTTATCTTTGATTTCTAAAATTAGAAGACATTTGCAATCGAATCCTTGAAGGTTTTTAGCACAATTAATAGGTTAAAGTCAATTTCGTTAAATAGATTATTTTAAACAATCATATACTGGATTGTATTATATAAACATGACAACAAAAGAATTCCTTCAGGCCCGAAAAAATGAAACATTAATGATCCTTGAGATCATAAAGAATGAATTAGAGCCATTGGAAAATGATATTTTCAATACCAAACCTGAGCCAAAAAAATGGAGTGTTGCAGAGTGCATTCAACATTTGAATGTGACTTTGGAAATTTATATTCCTCAAATGGTGCTTGCTGTCCAAAACAAACATTTATACTCTGGGCAAAAAGAAAACTTCACACATAGCTTTATTGGGAAATTGGCAGTAAAGAGTATGACGCCAAAAGAGAATAATGAAATTCCAATGAAAATGAAAACCTTCAAAATTCTAAAACCAAAATTAATTGAATATCGAAATAGTGATGTGATGGAGGATTTCATGGGTTTTCAAAGTGATATCCTCAACATAATTGAGGATGCGGATAATATGAATCTTCAAAAACCAAAAATTATCACTGCTGCTGGACCATTATTAAAAATGAGGTTTGGCGATGCATTACACTTTATGGTTGCACATAATCGCAGGCATATACTTCAAGCGCAAAATGTATTGAAAATTATCAGTTAAATCCATTAATTTTGTTTGAAGAGAATAATAAATTAATCCTAAAAATCTCATAAAAATATTAATAGAATCACAATGAAAACATTTATAACAAAAAATCGATCCCTTTTAGAAAAAACGGAAGTTTTGCTGAACAAGCAAGTAGAGTTGGAGGCCGTATCTTCAGCGATATATTTATCCATGGCCTCATGGTGCGAGACCAAGGGTTTTGAAAATGCCTCCAATTTTTTATATGATCATACTGATGAAGAAAGAATGCACATGATGAAAATTTTCAGGTATATCAATGAAGCCGGAGGCCATGCCTTGCAGCCGGAGATCAAAGATATTCCGCATGATTTCAAATCCCTTAGAGCTGTTTTTGAAGAAGTGCTCGATCATGAGATATTCATCACCAAATCAATACATTCTTTGGTAGATCATTGTCAAAACAACAAAGATTTCACCACCTTTAATTTCCTCCAATGGTATGTGACCGAGCAACGAGAGGAAGAAATTCTTGCTCGCAGAATCCTGGAGTTATTTGACATTATTGGCGAAGATGGACTTGGGCTTTGGACCATAGATTTGGAGATCGGTAAGTTAGGGGCAACCGGAGTTAGCAACACAGTAGGAGGGGCTTAGTAAACCAAATTGGAAGTAGGAATTCAGGAGTTAAAGATCGGAGAGTTATTTGGCAGAAGAGTATCAGTGTACCCAGTAGCAAGAACTCTGAGCCCGAACTAAGGCGCAGCCATCTGCATCAAAATACCACAAAGCCAAGCACCGTAGGTTCCTAAAGCATAGCCCAGTACTGCCAGTAAAACCCCAACCGGAGCCAGCGATGGGTGAAAAGCCGCTGCCACAACCGGTGCACTGGCTGCTCCACCAATATTGGCCTTGCTGCCAACAGCAAGAAAGAAGTATGGAGATTTGATGAGTTTGGCAACTACTATTAATAGTACGATATGTATCAACATCCATATACCTCCTACCATAAAAAGACCGGGGTTGTCAAAAATCTGCATGATATTCATTTTCATGCCGATTGTGGCAACTAGCATATAAATGAAGACACTGCCAACCTTGGAGGCACCGGCACCTTCAAGATTTCGTACCCTGGTAAATGATAGTCCAATACCAATAGTTGTTGCCAGCACAATCAGCCAGAAGAATTTGCTGGTCAAGCTAAACCGTTCAAGAACAGGCGCATATTCCATAATAAATGGGGCAATATTATCTGCCATTAAATGGCACAATCCTGTTACACCAAAGCCGAAACCGAGTATCATCATCAGATCTGTAAGTGATGGAATCTTGGCAATTTTCTGACTAAACTCATGCATTTTCTCCTGAAGACGGATGACCGATGATGCATCTGCTTTAAAAAACCTGTCGATAGCTTTGGCTTTGCCAACCCCAATTAATAAAAACGCCATCCAAATTTCTGCAACTATTACATCGATAGTGATCATGATAGAATACAACCTATTCGATGGATTAAAAATCTCGTACATCGCTGCTTGATTAGCACCGCCACCAATCCAACTTCCTGCAATGGTGGTCATACCTCTCCAAACGGCCTCCGGGCCTGCTCCTCCAATAGTTTCGGGAGAAACCATAGAAGTGATTAAAATTGCTATTGGCCCACCAATGATAACGCCAAATGTTCCGGTCAAAAACATAATAAGTGCTTTTGGCCCCAGTTTGAATACTTCTTTCAAATCAATACTTAAGGTGAGTAAGACCAGGCAAGCAGGTAAAAGATATCTGGATGCCACAAAATAGAGTTGAGAATGTTCCGGGTCGACAATACCAAATGTTGTCAAAAGTGAGGGGAGAAAATAACATAGTAGTAGCATTGGAACAGCCTTGTAAAACTTAACCCAGTATGGATTTTTGCTGGAGGATGTCTTGAATATAAATGCCAGCATGATCATTAATATTCCAAAAATCACAGCATCATTGGTGATGGGCGCCATATCTGTTTGTTCCATGGTAACTTATTTAAAGATCTTGGTTTTCTCAATAACAGCACTAAGTTCATTCAATATCATGGCTGTCGCACCCCAAACTATGCGCTTGTCAATGTCGAAATACGGCGTTTGAATTTTGTATTTTCCTCTTACCAATATGGTGCCTTCTTTGCGCTTATTCAAATCTATGATATCATTCAAATCAGTCTCAATTATTTCATCTACTTCCTGGTCGTCCTTTACGAAGACTGGTTTTTGATTGGTAATCGCAACTATTGGTGTAACAACATAATTGCTTACCCAAATAAATACATCAGATAAATGCCCGATAACCTCAACGTCTTCCGGATCAATTCCTATTTCCTCTTCAGCTTCCCGCAACGCAGTATGCACAATGTCTCTGTCGGTTTTCTCTACTTTTCCACCGGGCAAGCTGACCTGAGCACTATGTGCTCCATTATAGCTTGGCCGCTGAATCAATGGAAATTTTATGGACTTTTCACCATCCTGATAAAACAAGATGAGCACAGCACTTTTCGTTGGAGGAGGCTGGTTTGTCGGTATTATCATGCGATCATCACGAACGGTAGGCATCATCATGTTGTGAGCTGATTGACCAGGAAGATCCTTTAATAACTCATTTTTAAGTTTTTCTTTTAATTCTCCAAACATGGTAAATGATTAATTGCGAGTAAAAGTAGTAAAGAAAAATCAAGAGCGCAGAATTCAATTATTGAAAAACAATTCTTGTCCTTTTTAGCGCATGCTAAAATTATCAAATAAAATTGTTCCTTGTGCTTTCTCTACTTATTTGATTCTCATTTATTTCACAGTTTGCCCTTAAAGATGATTGGTATTATATTCGTAGAATACATTATACACCATGTTCGACAGCAAGAAAATAATCCTCGCCTCCAAATCTCCCAGGAGACAAATGATTCTCACCGAAGCGGGAATTGATTTTGTTGTAAAGCCTGTTGATATCCTTGAAGATCATTTTGTCAATCTGCCCATTGATGAGATTGCCCAACATATTGCCGAGCAAAAAGCCAAGCAATTTCCATATCTCCATAAAGATGAAATTATAATTGCAGCTGATACCTTGGTGATCGTAAATGATACCATACTAGCAAAACCTCAAAATCGAGAGGAGGCCGAAATAATGTTAAGTTCGCTTTCGGGCAAATCGCACCATGTCACCACCGGTGTGTGTATAAAAGATCAACAACGAGTAGTATCCTTTTCCGATACGACACAGGTTCATTTCAAAATACTTACTGATAAAGAAATTGATTACTATATAAAAAATTATGAACCTTTCGATAAAGCAGGATCCTATGGCATTCAGGAATGGATTGGCATGATTGGCATTACGAGGATTGAAGGATCTTATTTTACGGTGATGGGCCTGCCGATCCATAAAGTGTATGAAACTTTGTTGGATTTTTAATCTCTCTCGTTTAACAACTCCTCCATTGATTTGATGATCTGGTTATTATCGATATTTGCCAGGCAGCGGTTGTCATTGTATTTGCAATGTTCCGATTGGCAAGGAGCACATTCCAAATTACGAAGCCGCAATATTTTAGAAATTGATTGATCATATGGTTTTGCCCTGTGCTCATGTGCTGCACCAAATAATACAACAGTTGGTGTACCTACAGCATTGGCAATATGTGCATTTCCTGAATCAGATGTTATCATACACTCTGCCTTGCTGATCACGTAAGCAAGTTCCAAAAGATTAGTTTTCCCCGCAAGGTTGATAACGCTGGCATTTTGCAAAAATGCATTTTTCACTTGGGTAATGTAATTCTTTTCATTTGGAGCACCAGTTAGAATTATTTCATGCGAATATCGTTTAAGTATTGACTTAATTATACTTATTGCTTTTTCGATCGGAATGGATCTGGACGGTGGACCTGATTTTATATTAAGAATCAACTTTTTATTATCACTTAATTTAAAAGAGGGCTCAATATTAGGCTGAAATTTTAGTTTCTGAAATTCAACCTTCTTTCCAGTATAGCTTCCTAACAGGAAATTGAACTCTTCTATGATATGAAATCCTATTGGCCTATTTATGGATTTTGTAAATAAAAATCTCCGGTGTTCAGAGTTATAACCAATCCTGATTTTACTACCAGAAAAGAATCCTGCCAGGGCAGAAGAAAATGAAAATGGAAGGCAGAAGAATAGATCATACTTGTCTTTTTTATGGATCATTCTCCCAAACTTATAGTTTCCGATAGGGCCAGGATATTCCTTTTTTGAAAACTCATGAACATGGTCGATATAAGGCATAAAATCCCTTAGATCCGTTAGTCCTTTACTCATGATCACATCCAATTGGCAAGTGGGATAGAAGTCTTTGACTGCTCTTAAAAAGTAAGCGGCCATTATTGTATCTCCAAGTTTTACCGGAAGTTTTACTAATATTTTCAGATCAGAAGATTTACTCATTTTAATTAATAATGGCACTAAAAATAGAAAGAATAAAATTTATTTACGTGTGATATATTATTTCGAGTTAGTTTTATATTCATGGGGGACAGATTTAGGTTAAAAATACACAAGACAAATTGCCTTATTAGAGATTTTGAGTAAAACAGTTATCAAAGTCACAGCATATCAATCAATAGTTTTTAAAAATGAAATTTTATAGACATTTTTGCAAAAAAAACATAATTATGAAATATTTCAAATTGAATCCAGTTAAGAAAAAAGCCATATATCATTATTCAAAATTTGCTCCCTATGGTAAGTTATTGAAAATTAAACTTGACAATGGAATTAAGTTTTTTTTTAGGGCCAGGACAGGAGACAGAACGGCAATTAAAGAGGTATGGGCAAGAAATATATATGATAAACCCAACTATGAAATAAAAGAAAAAGATATTGTATTTGACCTTGGAGGTCACATTGGAACATTTTCAGTATATGCTGCAAGCAAAGCAATAAAAGGAAAAGTTTTTGCCTTTGAAGCCATGAAGGACAATTATGATGTACTTCTTTTCAATATAAAGTTAAACTCATTAACCAATGTTATTGCAGAAAATGTTGCGGTTTCTAAGGAGAAAGGCCGTAGAACATTTTATTTAAGCTCTCCAGATGCGGGAAAAAAAATTGGTTATGGTACCGGAGGACATTCATTTTTTCCTAGCAAAAATAGAGATGAGAAAATAGAAGTAGAGACGAATACTTTGGAGGCATTAATGAAAAAATACAATGTGGAGTATATCAACTACCTTAAATTAGATACCGAAGGGGCAGAATTTGATATATTGTTTAGTTCCTCAAATTCAACACTCCAAAAGATTGAGAAAATAGTTATGGAACTTCATCCTTTTGGAGAAAACACAAAAGATAAGATGCTCAAATTTTTGCAGGACAGAGGATTTAAAAATAGTGTAGAAAATTATGGCGAAACTGAATATATGGTATATTCAAAGAGATAATTTTACATTATATTTAAGCAATGTGTTTGTTGTGTGCAACCTTAAGTTTGGGGTATTAAATCTTTAGAGAATTAATGTTTTTTTTCTAATTGCAGAACAATCGATTGTTCTTTTTTATTCATCATTAATCCTTTAACTCCACATGCATTTGTGGCTACGCAAATCATTCATCCTCATTTTTTTTGAAATAAAAATTAGTACGCTATAGGATTTGGATCAGCGCTGATCCACTCTTGTCTGGCATGGGTATGGGCTTTACTTTTTTTGATTCAAAGAATTCATCTACAGCTTTTCTTGCTCCAATCCATGCATTATAATCGTGGATTAGTATGAAACCACCCGCACTCATCTTGTCAAAAAATAAATTCAGTCCGGCCAGGGTTGGTTCATACAAATCTGCATCAAGATGTACAAATGCAAATTTTTTGTTTCCGAATTCGGCAGGAATTGTTTCGGGAAAATAACCAATATGAAATTTCACATTCTCATTTTGAGGGGAAATAAGCTTCTCAACCTGTTCAACAGATATGTCACTAAATATTTTTTTTGAGATTGGAATATCTGCCTTTTCCTTGTCAGCAATAATGCTTTTTTCGGGAAAGCCTTCGAAGGTATCAAAAAGATGAAGTTTGCGCTCGGGTGCATAGTGATGTATGAGCCGGGCTGAATATCCTTTATAAACTCCCAATTCTACAAATTCTCCAGGAATATCGCGATCACAAATTGTTCTTAACAATAATGAAAACATGTCTCTCCTTGTGTTGTCTCAGGGATCTATAGATTTGATAGTTCGATTGCCACTTTTTCCAATAGGAAAATATCCACCTGTTTGTTTGACAAAAGCTTCATTATACCATCTGGATTCTGGATTAATATCCATTTGACCTTGCATGAAAAAAGCTGAATTCTGGAATAACTCAACAAAATTTTGCTGGAATTTTTTCAGCTTTCTGGGTATAAATTTTATACTTCCTTATTCTTGTTGCTAAATCCTTTTTTTTTCAATTGTTCGATGAACAATTGCTCAATATTATCAATCATTCCTTCAATAGAAAACACAGATTTAACTCTTTTCAGGCCATTTCGGGCCAAGTCAGCTTTCAATCCGGGGTTAGACAATACATATTCTATTCCATCGTACAAGGCTCGCACATTTTCTGGTTCTACGATATATCCATTCTTTTTATGCTCCATTAATTCCCCCCGTATTCCGAGTACATCTGTTGTCACGCATGCAGTCTCTACAGACATGGCCTCACGCAATACGTTGGTCATGCTCTCGGATCTGGAAGAGAGCACAAACAAATCTGCCGCTTTCATGATGGGTAAAACGTCTTTTCTAAATCCAATAAACCGGATGTAATCATCCACGTCTAATTTTTCGGTTAGTTGCTTGAGCTTCTCTTCGAGCGGTCCGGTTCCAACTACAATAAACCTCCAGTCTTCGCCCTTTTCTTTTGCCATTTTGGCGACCTGTATTAAAATATCAAATCCTTTTTGATGCGCCACACGGCCTACTGCTACCAGTATTTTGCTGCTCGTCGGCAGGCCAAACAAAGATTTCAAATCAATATCTTCTACATCACCAACAAATTCGAATCCATCATGAATCGGATGAATAAAATCATCTACGAAATACCCATAGTTCATATATATGCTTTTGAGGGCAAAGGTGTTGGTCGTAATGCCATCAATATACTTCGTGTAAGCTAATTTGTGATAAAATTGTTTCTTTACCACGTCCAGTCCGCTTCGGGCCATGACCAAGGGCACGCCGGCTACCCTTGCAGCCAAACATCCAATTTTCACGTCTCTGGTCTGCACGCCAACAAAGACATCAATTTTTTCTTTTTTAAGGAATTTTGCCAATTTAGGAATTTTCCAAAAGGCAATATCTGAATGAAGTGCAAATGGATAGGTGTCAAGACCATTTTCTATGGCCCGCTGTTCTGTGATGGACCCCGGGCGGCTGGAAATGACAGCATGATGCCCCCGTTGTTTCAATAGTCGCCCTACCTGCACTACCCACCTTTCGCATCCACCCCAAACCGGAAGTGTGTTTAAAAAAAATATCCGCATTTTATGCTCTTTCTTTAGTTAGCCTTATACTAAATCTTTATTAATCAGGACTTCGTATTCACCAGATTTTTGCCATTCAAAGTTATAGTTTGATATTGCACACCTCAAGGTTTCAGTGCACCCAGGGGCCTTTTGTTCATGCAATTCAACAAATAATACTTTTGTTTTTGGAAGCCAGCCTTCATAATTTTTTTCAAACACAGATATTTCACTTCCTTCAATATCCATTTTTAAAATATCAATTATAGACCAATTATTATTTTTCATAATGTCGGAAATGGTGATACCAGGTAATCCATTTTCATTTTCTTTAGCTACATATCCACTTTCACCTTTACCCAAATCGAGCATTTCAATTTTTTTATTGTCTCCTCTAACAGCACCAAGAATAAAATTGACATTTGGATATTGATGCAAATTTGTTTTGTACATCTTGCTATTGGATTCATCAGGTTCCACACCAATAATCTCAATATCCGGAAATCTATTGGCCAAATAAAGCGATGACATGCCAACATTAGCTCCAAGGTCAAGCATTGTATCAACTTTTATTTCATTTAGAATTGGGATGTTTAAATCTTGTTTTAAAAATATTTGTTTAAAAACACAATTGTCTGTAGAGCCCGGTCTTAGATGAACTTTATGAGGTAGTTTACTTGTTGTGATAAAGTCTCGTTGAAAATTTTTCAATTTTATGTAAAGCGATAAACCTTCCACCAACCCATAATGCCTAATACTGCCCCAAAAATTACTCATACCCTCTATTTGAATCGCAAAAATCAATGATTTGCGTTAAATAAAATAATTTTTACTTCAAAAGTTATATTGCCTTTAAGCCTGAATATTTCACCTATAATAAATCATTTTTTTCATTTCTTTCAAAACATTAATTTTGGATATGAAAATTTGTACAGCTTCATCACTAATTCAACTATAGGCAAATGAACATACTATTCCTCAATTCTTTAGGTAAATCAAAATGGGGTGGTGGTGAAAAATGGATGATCCTTGCTGGAAAGGGATTGCAAGACCGTGGTCATCAAGTAATAATCGCCAGTTTACCGGGGTCGGTCGTAGAACAAAAAGCAAAAGACGAAGACCTGGAGATATTTCGCTTTAGTATTCCTGCGGATATTGCTTTCTGGAAAATACCATCACTAAAATCATTTCTGAAGAAAAATAATATTGAGGTATTAATCTGTTGCCAAAATAAAGATGTGAAAATAGGAGCCTTAGCCGCTAGGCAAATTGGATTAAAAGCGATATTTGCTCGTCAAGGTATTCAAAATCTCACCAACAAAAAGAAATACATAATTCCTTTCACGCAATACATTGACGGAATTATTACAAACACGAATTCCATCAAAAAGGTCTATGGAGGATTTGGATGGTTTCCCGAAAATTTCATCCATGTGGTTTACAATGGGGTAGACATACCTGAGAATATTGACAATATTAATCTTCACGAAAAATACGGTCTTCCCAAAGGGAGTATGGTTGTTTTTAGTTCAGGTCGCCTTGACTATCAAAAAGGATTTGATTTGCTTATTTATGTGGCGGTAAAAGCAAAAGGGCTTTCGCTTAACTGGCAATTTATCATAGCCGGTGAGGGTAAGCTTAAGAGTGAGTTGGCTTCCATGGCAGAAAAAAGTGGTGTGTCAGACATGATTCAATTTATTGGATTTACCAATGAGATTTCTACCCATCTCAAAGCTGCCGATATTTTTGTGCTTCCTTCCAGATATGAAGGTATGCCAAACGCACTTTTAGAAGCTATGTCTGTAGGAAAAGCGAGTGTGGCTTCGGCGGTAAATGGTGCACCCGAATTGGTGGAGGATGGAATTTCCGGGTTTTTGACAGCGTCTGAAAATGTAAGCCAAATTTTTGATAATATGCACAAACTTCTTACAAATGAAGAACTGAGAAAGTCCATGGGAAATAAAGCAAAATTGAGAGTCAAAGAATATTTTACTATCCCAACGATGATTGATAATCTGGAGGCACTTCTTAATAGGCAAGTAGAGATTTCGACAAAAAGAATTGAAAAGAAATCTTAATGCTTCGTCCAATAATAGGGGGTAAATAAAATTAAAACTGTAAATAGTTCTAATCTACCCAGCAGCATCAAAAAAGCCAATATCCATTTGGCCGGCGCAGACATAAAAGCATAATTATCCAGAGGCCCTACCATTCCAAATCCAGGTCCTATATTTCCGAGACAGGTGGCTACAGCACCTACTGATGTATTAAAATCATATCCTAATGCTGAAATGCATATAGAACCCAAGGCAAAAACCATGAAATAAATGATCATAAAAGCCATCACATTAAAGGTGATTCCGGCACTTACGGCTCTGTTATTTAGTCTAACTGGTAATACTGCATTTGGATGTATTTGCCTCCTTAATTCGAGGATGGAGTTTTTTAATAATATAATATGTCTTACTACTTTTACACCTCCTGCCGTTGAGCCGGCAGATGCGCCGATAAACATGAACATAAAAAATATTACGGTTAAAAGCGGTGCCCAACTCGTGTAATCTGCTGTAACAAAACCGGTTGTAGTTATAATGGCAACAATCTGGAAAAGGCTATCTCTAAATGAAGATTCAAAATTGTTATCTGATACCAAATATACAATAGCAGTAATAAGGACAGTGAATCCTAATGTAAACCCTAAATAGTATTTAAACTCTTCATTATTCCAGACTTTTTTTATCTGCCCATGCAGACCAAAATATGTCAATGTAAAATTTGTTCCTGCCAAAAACATGAAAGTAATAATGACATATTGAATAAATGGAGAATCGAAATAAGCAATACTGGCTTGCTTTGTAGAGAAGCCTCCCGTGGCCATGGTTGTAAGTGCATGATTGACGGCGTCGAAATAATTCATTCCGCCTAATTTTAGCAATATGGCTTCGAGCAAGGTAAGGCCAAGGTATATTAGCCATAGCCTTTTTGCTGTGTCTGCAATTCTGGGTTTCAATTTATCTGGTGAAACTCCAGGAGCTTCAGCTACAAAAAGCTGCATACCACCAATTCCAAGCAGAGGCAAAATGGCGACTGTTAGTACTATAATTCCCATGCCTCCAATCCACTGTGTAAGGCTTCGCCACATCAATATTCCCTTACTCGTGGAATCAATATCGTTGAGAATGGAAGCTCCGGTTGTAGTAAACCCCGAGAGGGTCTCAAAAAAAGCATTTGTAAAGTTAGGGATTTCGTGGCTGATCAGATAGGGCAAGGTTCCAAAAGCCGACATGCACAACCACCCAAGAGTTACCACAAGATAACCATCTCTTTTTTTTAGTCCCCCGCTATCTTGATTTTTTGTTAATAGATATGCAATTAGGCCAACAACAAGAGTAGAGATACCGGAATATAGTAAAGCATGCCATTGACCATCATTATAATATAATGATACTGGCAGGCAAAGTAGCATAAATCCACCGTTGAGTATTAAAAGCAAACCGAGAATGGAAATGATTGCTTTTATATTAAATTTCATTTTAGCAAAATCGAATAAAACGAAAAGATAATTACCATTAGTAGCTCCATAAGGATTTGTAAAAGAATTATTTGAAATATTGCTCTACTTCATGAATAGAATCCGGAAGACTCATGATCACAGCTCTGTCTTTTGGCCGGAATTCAAAATCACCAAAGGTCGTATAGCCTACACCTTTTCTTACCACACCACCTACGATGGCATTTTTAGGAAAGTTAATATCTCTGATTTTTTTCTTGTTAATTTTTGAGCCTTCCTTGACTTCAAACTCTAAAACTTCTGCTTCTACTCCATGTATTCCTGTTAGAGAAATTACATCTCCTTTTCTAATGTATCTGGAAATAAAATTTGCAGCAATCAGCTTTTTATTAATCATTGTATCAACTCCAATATTCTGAGAAAGTTGAATGTAATCCATGTTTTCCACCATGGCGATGGTTTTTTTAACACCCGAAGCTTTTGCAACCAAGCACGAAATGATATTGGTTTCTGAATTGTTTGTTACTGCAATAAAAGCATCCATTTCTTCCAGCCCTTCCTCCTTAAGTAATTCAACATTGGTAATATCACCATTGATAACCAAGGTATCCCTTAACTCATCTGCCAATTGGAAACAGCGTTCTTTTTTCGATTCAATTAATTTTATTCTATATTTTTTGCTAAGTCTTCTGGCTGCGTGATACCCTACTTTTGTGCCACCTAAAATCATGATGTTTTTAAAAACTACTCTTTCTTTCCTTGAGAGTTCAATTACTTTTTGCACACCCTCGGGTTGGGCAATAAAGTATGCATGGTCTTTGGGCAAAAATTTGGTATCTCCGTGAGGGATAATTGTTTTGCCAGCTCGTAAAATACAAACTGTGATGAAATTTTGATCAGGATTTAGGTGAGTTGTATCTTTTAATGTTTTATTTGCCAGATAGCCATTTTCGTCAATATGGATTCCTACCAATGAAAGCATTCCATTGTCAAACTCAAAAGTATCAGTAATTGCTGCTTCTCTAAGCAGCCTTTTAAGCTCTCTTGCGGCAAGACTCTCTGGGGAAATTAACTCATCAATACCTATATCCTTAAGATTAAGTTTTTCGGTGTTGGTAAGGTATTCTGTATTGTCTATTCGAGCGATGGTTTTTTTTGCACCGAGTTTTTTTGCCACAATGCATGTTACCATATTGGTTTCTTCAGAAGAAGTTACCGAAATCAAAAGGTCAGATTTACTGACATTTGCCTCCTCTAAAAATTTGTATGAAGTAGAACTGCCACGTACGATATGAACATCGAGATGCGCTGCGACATAATTTAACCTTTCCTGATCGAGATCAATTATTGTAATCTCTTGTCTTTCATTGGTAAGAAGCTTAGCCAAATGAAATCCAACTTCTCCTGCTCCTGCTATTATTATCTTCATCGAGATGAAAAAATATTACTTTTGTTAAGTTGCAAATATACATACTGTTTTATAACCAAAAGCAACTATTAAATCTAAATTGGATATTTTGAAATTTCCCAAGAAAAATTGATTTATGATTTTTTCAATATGACAATTATTATACCCAATTTACATAGTACACGAAGAAAAGTCAGTTCAATTTCACAATTATTGTCATAGTAGTCATTGCCTCAATTACTTTTTTAATTTGCCAATAAAGTTGATAGCAAAATGTTTTAGTATCACAAACTATTTTCCTGATATTGTCTAACCCATATCGAAACAATGATATTGCTTTTCGTCCATGTGTTTTAAGAGGGATAGGTTTTTCTTTGTTTTTTTCGACTCCAATCGAGAGACAAAATAAGAATGTTATAGCCAATAGACCAACTAACATTCTTAATTTATTTGGGCATATCATATGCGTACTTTCTAAGTTAAATCCTCTGGTTTTCAAAAAACTAAACATCGTTTCAATTTTCCATCTTCTTCTATATTCGTCTAAGATATTTTTAGCATCACCATTAGTAACTATAATCAGATAGTCATCTTTATTAGTTAGTTTTTTGCCTGCTATATTGAGTGTAGTACCAAATAAGCTTACTGACTTATAAACCTTTGTTTTAGGGCTGGTAAACAATTCCGAGAGCTTTTTTTGTCCAACAACTCCTTTTATATTATCAACTATCATATTATGTTTTACTCTGATTCCAAAAGTAATACCCTCTCTTTTTAGATATTTAATCCATTGTTCTCCTATAAATTCACGATCTGCCAGCAGCTTGTTTATTCTATGTTTGCCAAATAAGTCGGTAAATTCTTTAATTAACTTAATCCTTTCTATTTGATTACTGTTGCCTCTTTTATTTAACATATGCCATAAAACAGGAATAGCTATACCATGATATTCCACCGTAAGCATGAAAATATTAATGTCTGCTTTACCGAATTTCCAGTTTGTCCTGTCAATACTTAATACTAAGGGTTCATAGGCAGCAAACTCATAATCAACTTCGCAAGTAAATGATAGCATATTTTAAATTTGACAAAGAAATCTTGAATTCTACGATAAGAAGACGAAAATTGCACTTCAGGTGAAAAATTTAAAGCAATCTCTGTTAGGCTTACTGTTCGTACACGGAGTAATGAAGTTATAAACAGAGTAATGAAGTTTGCTCTTGCTTTATTAATAGATAGTTCCTGGTGAAGTTTTTTTGGTAAATTAGCCAGTAAATTCATTGATTTGGGGTTTTAAAGGTTATAGTATGGGTTTCGAAAAACAATACTATACCTTTTTCCTCAAATCATTTTTCTTCGTGTACTATGCCCAATTTATTAAATTTAAACTGGAGACAAAAGTTATTGCTCATTAAGTAATTAAAAAAGTTGGACTATCAATCGCAAAAAATATTAAAGCAATATTGGGGATTTGACAATTTCAGACCTCTTCAACAAGAGATTGTAGAATCTGCGCTTTCTGGCCAGGATGTACTTGCCTTGCTTCCAACAGGTGGTGGTAAATCATTGTGCTACCAGCTACCGGCTTTGTGCAAAGATGGACTTTGCCTTGTGATTTCACCACTAATTGCATTGATGAAAGATCAGGTTGATCAATTAAATAATATAGGAGTCAAAGCCTATGCTATTTATACCGGACTAACAAACCGGGAAATCGATATTATTCTTGACAATTGTATTTACGGAAAAGTAAAACTTCTCTATGTTTCTCCGGAGAGACTTCAGACAGAGTTGTTTGCTGAGCGGGTAAAAAAAATGGATGTAAATCTTTTGGCCGTTGACGAATCTCATTGCATTTCGCAATGGGGGTACGATTTCAGACCCTCATATATGAAAATTGCAGAATTTCGACAAATTAATATTCCTCATGTGACAACAATTGCGCTTACTGCTACAGCTACAAAAAGAGTAGTTGAGGATATTTGCGATAAGTTAGACCTGAAAAATCGGCAAATTTATAAAGCAAGTTTTGTTAGGGAGAATATTGCATTTGCTGTCAGGCAAGTAGAAAGTAAAGAAAGGAAATTATTGGAGATTTTGAATAATGTACCAGGAACCGCCCTGGTGTACTCCAGAAGTAGAAATCGCACTAAAGAACTGAGTGAATTGTTGTTGAAGAATCAAATATCATCCGATTATTACCACGCTGGGTTGAGCCATGATTTGCGTATGAAAAAGCAAGAACTATGGCAAAAGGGTAATACAAGGGTAATCGTGGCAACAAATGCATTTGGTATGGGTATCAATAAAAGCAATGTCCGTGTAGTAGTTCATTATGATGTTCCTGACAATTTGGAAGCCTATTACCAGGAAGCAGGTCGAGCTGGCAGAGATGGAAATAAAGCGTATGCCGTAATTATTTTTCACGAGGGAGATAAGCGACTATTAAATGCTCATTTTGAAAATGCTCATCCTTCAATACAATATATGAAGAGCACCTATCAGGCTTTGGCTAATTATTATAAAATTGCGGTTGGTTCAAACTTGTTTTCATATTTTGATTTTGAAATGAATGATTTCTGCAACAATTTCAATTTTAATAATAACCAAGTTTATTATGCTATCAAAAAGTTGGAAGAGGAGGGATTTGTTGAGCTGAATGAAAGTTTTTACCATCCATCAAAAGTTTCAATAAACATAGGAAAATCTGAGTTGTATAAATTTCAGGTTGCAAATGCTAGCTACGATTCTTTAATAAAATCTTTACTTAGACTTTATGGGGGTGAATTATTTGGGAATTTCGTAAGGATTTCTGAAAATCAAATAGCAAGGATATTAAATACAACTGTTTTCAAGATTAAAAGTATGCTAAGTTTTTTGAATAATTCAAAGATAATTACGTACGATAGAATGAGGGATAAGCCTCAGATTTCGTTTACAACCTCAAGATTTGATGCATCAAAACTTCCCTTAAATAAACGCCGATTGCATGAACGTAGAAATATCCAAAAAAAGAAACTCGGATCAATAATTGGCTATGTAGAAAGCAATAATCAATGTAGAACAAGTATAATATTGGAGTACTTTGATGAAAGTAATTTTGAAGACTGCGGACATTGTGATTATTGCTTAGATAAAAAAAGAAGACTTTCAATTTCCGATCATGAACGTATCCGCGAGATGATACATTATCAATTGAAAAAAGGCGCAAAATTTCCAGAAGAATTAACAAAGTTATTTGCCAACCATGAATTGCCTATGGTAGAAAAAATAGTATTTGAGATGACTGACCATGATCATTTGAAATATGATAGTACAGGGAAATTGTTTTTGAATATAAATTAACGTTTGCTGACGGCAAGGAATTATGGTCTATCTTCAAATTCTGATAAATCTACAGATTGTGAAATAGTGATGATGGATTTTTGACAATTAATGGTTTTTTAAATGCATATGTATATTTTTTGCTATGAGAAGTCATTGCAGATTTCTTTGATTTAAAGTTTTTCGCTAAATTTATGTTAATATTGTAAGTCTTGAGTTAGATGTTATCAGATAGTTTACAAAAGACATTTTATTTTTATTGTTGAGATGAAAAAATCAATTCTTGTAGTTACATTATTGCTCTTCTGTACAGAGATTGTACTGAGTCAGGGATTTTATAATAAAAATCGAAATAGAAATTTTCTGCTTTCAGCTGGAACAGGCACAACTCATTATTATGGTGACTTAGCGAAATCCGGAGATAATTCAAATATTAAACCAAACTTTGCCCTTGGTGCCAGGTATAATTTCTATCGTTGGTTTTCAGTGGGCGCTGAAGCAACATGGTTTATGCTCTCTGGTAATGACAATACCGACCCTGGGAAAGTAACAAGAAACCTTTCATTTCAATCTCAAAACTTTGAGTTAAGCACAGTTATCCATTTGAGTTTGTTTGAAGAGGACAGGCGTTTTTATATGCGTCGATTTGCAAATCCGTACATATATGGCGGTATTGGTTTGGTGAGTTATAATCCAACAGCTAAACTTGATGATAAAAGATATAATCTAAAAAAATTAAAAACTTCCGGTGAGGACTATAGTGGATTTACTGCTTCATTTCCAGTAGGCGGAGGTGTTAAGTTCAGGGTAAACCCATTTTTTAATGTGGTTATTGATGGTGGTTATAGATTTGTGTTGTCAGACAATTTGGATGATGTCAGTAGTGGAATTTATCCTGACCCGGCTTCTTTTTCTAATGAAACGGCAAGAAAATTATCTGACAGAACCTGGGAGTTGGGTGTAAATCCAACATGGGCCGAGCAAGGAAAACAATTTAGAGGCAATCCCGATAACAATGATGGTTTCTTTATATTTAATTTAAAAGTCGAATATTATTTTGCCGAAATCGGTAAAAGTAACACTTTCAGAAAACGACTTAAAGGAAGTTCTCATAAGCTAAAGGCACCTAAAAGAAGAACCAATAAGCAGATTAACAAAAGAAGGTTCTAATCAGTTTTATAATCCCGTCGTCGATTCAAAAAGAAAGCCACTGCACAGTAGGCAAGAAATGTTAATATAATTATTGGGAGATACATGGTTAACCCAGTATTTGCATAAAATCGAAATAACATCAGTATTCCAATCTGGCTTATTATTAATATTCCTGTAGTAAATAAATGATTTCCTTTTAGCAAATCAAGAATTACGTGATGTATGTGTCGGTTATCAGCCTGAAAAGGTGATGAACCATTGAATAGTCTTACCAGTATTACTCTAATCATATCTGCCAAAGGAAGGAATATACTCCCCAAAACCAGGAAAAACGAATAATTTATCGACGCAGCACTAGTCAGACTTATAAATTTTAGCGCGAAATATACAAGAAGGGCACCAATCATCAATGAACCCGTATCGCCTAAAAATATTTTCATTTTTGATGAAATATTGAAAAAAAATAATACGAATAATCCTGCACTTAAGGAAATTGAAAAAATTGCCAAATTGGGTTCTGGATAATTGACATATATTATAAAATAGAATAAACTACCAACAATACCCAGGCCAATGGCAAGTCCGTCAATTCCATCTATTAAATTAAATGCATTTATAGTCATCACAATAAATAGAATCCAAAACAAATAATTAAAAATGTATGGCAATTGAATGATATCATGTAGAAATGGGATCACCAATTCTTTTTCATTAATAAACGCCACTATTACAATTGCAGGAATAAACTGACCCAAAAATTTGTAAGCTACAGGGATTGGATTAAAATCATCAATTATACCTGTAATTAATAAAATTGCAAAAGCTGAGATCAGCAGGCTAAATTCTTCTTGATTTGGATAGTCTGAAAATAGAATTAATGAAGTGAGTACAGCCATACAAAGTACAATTCCTCCTGTATTTGGGATACTTACATCATGTGAACTGCGATGATTAACTAAAGCATAAAACCCTTTTTTTTTTGAAATATAGATAAAGATTGGGGTGCAGATGAGGGTGATAACAATAGCCGTAATGCCAGATTTGTAAATTGATATATCCATTATAACTCCTCAGAAAACTCTATTTATCTTAACCTTTCTTTTTATCCAGAGCTTCAAATTTTGAAGAATTGCTTTTGAATTCAGGTACAATATATTTCATAACCCCAACCAATTTCAATTCGTCTTGATCTTGAGCTGTGTTTATTAGCAATTGTACATCACCTTGAACTGTTTCGTAGTGTTCCTTTCTGGTTTTAGCAATGAGAATTTTATGATGGTAGGTTGGCAATGAGTTTTCGTGACTACTTAACAACTCTTCGTACAGTTTTTCTCCGCTCCTCAATCCGGTATAAATTATTTCGATATCTCGTCCGACTTCTAAGCCGGAAAGTTGGACCATTTTTTTTGCCAAATCAATAATTTTCATTGATTTGCCCATATCAAAAACAAATATTTCTCCACCAGCACCCATCGCGCCGGCCTCTAAAACCAATTGACATGCTTCAGGAATGGTCATAAAATATCTGGTAATATCGGGGTGAGTAACTGTTATTGGTCCCCCAAGATCTATTTGTTTTTTGAATACCGGAATCACTGAGCCATTAGACCCAAGAACATTACCAAACCTTGTGGTGATAAATTTGGTTGCATCTGGGTTTTTCTCCATTAGGTAGTTGTTCAGAGATTGTACGTATTTCTCTGCTATGCGTTTGGATGCTCCCATGACATTTGAAGGATTTACTGCCTTGTCAGTTGAAATCATAACAAACTTTTCGGCATTGTATTTTACTGAGAGATCTGCAAGTATTTTAGTGCCTTTGATATTGCAATTTACTGCTTCAGAAGGATTTTTTTCCATCATCGGGACATGCTTATAAGCTGCTGCATGAAAAATGATGTGTGGTTCAAATTCCCGAAAAAGGCCTTCCATTCTTTCCTCACAGGTAATGTCTGCAATTATTGGATAAACCTTTAATGTTCCTTTTTTAAGCTTCAATTCATTTTCTATATCAAAAAGGTCTGATTCTGCCTGATCAACCATAACGATTGATTCTGGATTATAAAAAAGAGCTTGCCTTACGATTTCACTACCAATTGATCCAGCAGCCCCTGTGACCATTATTTTCCGTCCCTTTAGTTCTTGAGATATGTTGAAGTTATCCAACTTAATGGAATCTCTTTCCAAAAGTTCTTCAATATTAATGTCTTTGATTTGATTGATACTTAGCTCACCTTTTACCCAATCTTCTACAGGAGGAACAATTCGCACTTTTATATTTTTCTCCAGGCATACATCAACAAGTTCATTTTTTCGCTCAACCGAAATACTTCTGCTGGAAATTATTAATTCCTTAACTCCTTTGTTGCTCATGATCATTTCCAGATCTTTTCTTGCGTCAAAGATATTGACTCCATTTACAACCTTTCCAATATGTTTTTTGTCATCATCCATATATCCGATGACCTTATACTGATTTCCCTGATTTTCTTCTATAATTTGTCTCGCCATTTGAGCAGATTTGTTTGTGCCATAGATTAGCACATGCTCAACCTTTTTTTCTTTTTTCCAAAACAGTGAAAATAATTGCTTTACAAATAATCGATAGGAAATGAGGATTAATACTGCATTGAGGAATGATATTATAATTACTGAAATAGGTATTAAATATGCGCCATTTACTTCGTAGTGAATGTAACTGGCCATAAAAGTGAGAATGGAACCTAAAAAAATGGTACCTAATATTCTTCCAGCATCTTGCATGCCTGTGTAACGTACAATTCCAGCATAACTTCTCGTAGTAATACTGGCTGCAAAACAAAAAAAAGTGAATATTATTATGCCATAATTAACATCATAACTACCAAGGCTACTGTAATCAAAATTGAAGCGAAGTAAATAGGCAAGTAAAGATGAAAAAAATAGTATGCAGAGGTCAATAAGAATAATTATCCATCGAGGAAGGATTTTTATTTTCAGAAGTAGGTTGTCCATTAAGTAAGTACTCAATCCTGTATTGATAAAATAATTCAATTGAAAGTTTAAAAAGTACCGTACTTTATCCAGCTATAAATTGAATAGAATTTATTCAAGTGAAAAACTAATTAAAATACAGGCAAATATAATGTATTAATTTCACAATTATAACCTGATAATCTCTATTATTTCACTCCATTCAATTGATTTTATCTTATCTTCAGAATGTAAGCAAGTTCAAATTCTGAAAAGATTATTGGACACTGTTTACTTTTAACATTTTTGACGCTTATAATTAGGCATTGAATGGGAAGTTTTTAAATTACGATGGTAAATATGACCTTGTAATTCAGTTCTTTAAGTATTTTATTTCCGATTATCACTGATTGGATAAATGGCTAAAAATCTATTACTTGTCGATACAAATCTATCCACATAGTTCTTGTCACTACCATGTTGACAATGATTGACGTCGTGAATACTTTATCAATTTTTAAATTATCCTTAAAGCGATCTGGCAGGATTCCCTGCTACTGTTGAACCTTCCTCAACATCTTTTAGCACAACAGAGCCTGCTCCAATGATAGACCATTTCCCAATGGACAATCCTGGTAATACAGTAACATTGGCACCTATAAATGCTCCATGTCCAATATCGACATTGCCACAAATTACAGCTCCTGGTCCAATGTGTACAAAATCTTTTACCTTACAATCATGTTCTATGATTGCTCCTGTATTTATTATTGTATGTTTCCCGATAACCGTCTCGGTTTGAATTGCAGATCTGGCCATGATCATTGTTCCGTGGTTGACTTCAAATCTTTCAGCTAAAAAAGCAGTATTGTGAATAGAAGTTCCAAATTCATGCTTTATAATTTTTGACAATTCGTATCTCTTCCTGTTTGATCCTATGCTTATGATAAGTTTATCATTGGCATATAGATTTGCAGAATATGGTGTTTTTACATTAAAACCCATAAAAGATTTTATCAAAGGATTGTCATCAAAAACTCCATGTATAATTTCTCCCTGTGAGGCAATACAATCACATACTACTTTTGCATGGCCTCCTGCTCCGTATAAAATCATTTTATAAAATCTTAGTACCTTTAAAAACAGGCATTTCTATTTGATTCTTTTTCAAACTCAAAACTGAAGAGAAAGATTGAAATACGGTCATCAAGCAAATTTTAAAATCAATTGATAGTGATAAGTTGCCGATATACCATAGGTCTAGTTGAAATCTACGATCCCAGGATATATTGTTTTTTCCATGAACTTGCGCCCACCCTGTAATACCCGGTTTTACCCGGAATCGTTCCAACTGGACCTTATTGTACTTTTTTTCATAAACAATTGGTAAAGGCCTTGGCCCAACAAAAGACATATCGCCTTTGAGAATATTGAAAAGTTGTGGTAGTTCATCAATACCGGATTTTCTCATTATTTTTCCAAAAAAGGTGAACTTCCTATTTCCCATACTCAATTCGTCCAATAGAGACGGAACCAACGTCCTGAATTTGTATAGTTTAAATTTACTCATGTTTTTCCCGGTTCGCATTTGCACAAAAAGAATAGGACTACCCTGAGTAATAAATAGTAAAAATGTAGTGATGATTAACAATGGAAAAAGAATGAAGATCATTACTATAGCCAATACTTTATCCAGGTATATTTTTATGTTCATTGAATACATAATTAAGCTATTCTTACCATTTTAATTTTTATAAAAATATATAATGCTGACAGGATTAAAAGTAAAATCCCAGAATAAATCAGTTGATCAATCATGTTTAATTGGATCAAATAAATTATAAAAACATTGACAATTGTTTGTAGAATTATATAAATCACTGACATGGTTAAATGAGAAATTCCGGTTTTGCTGACCACAACCTGGAAAAAATGGAGGCGATGAGCAACGAAAATATTCTCCTTCCTCAATAATCTTTGTACAATAGTAAAAATTGTATCAATCCCATAAAATGTCAGTAAAAGAACAAAGGCAAATTGCTGGGTTTGGGAGACTAATTTTATAATCAAGAATGCTAAAACGAAAGCTATGCTAAGGCTCCCTACATCACCTGCAAAACAAACTGCCTTTTTTCTGAAATTAAAGAAATTGAATGTAATTAATGCTAAAAGAAATATGGACAAGAAATCATTGGAAATGAATGGGGATAAATAATTATTGACATAAATCAATGAAACAACAGTTACAAAACTATATCCACCGGTCATGCCGTTTATTCCATCCATAAAATTGAAAGCGTTGATGACGCCGGTTGCTACAATGACAATTATGATAAACCATATAATATTAATACCGGTAAGGTCCAGCTCAAATAACATCATAACAACAGAAAAAATCTGAATTGGAATTCTTAC
>VAPL010755550.1_pt1 | contig 23399 bp, 35 predicted proteins | sample 3395061 | NCBI WGS metagenome assembly VAPL01 (sample SAMN08290444, study PRJNA428436) | hydrothermal vent metagenome | isolation source: Deep-sea hydrothermal vent chimney 2 | place: Pacific Ocean: Juan De Fuca Ridge | depth 2182 m m | reverse complement strand
GGCTCTTTCTCTTTTGGTATGAAAGCGTCTGGTAAAGGTCGTGGCCACGGTAACGGTAATAGCAACTGGGACAACAGCAATTACTACAACGGTTCTAACGGTTACAATGGTTCTAACGGTTACTATAATGGTTATCAGGCTGCACCTTATGGTTATGCACCTACACCTGCACCTCAAGCAACAAACGTTGCACCTACTAAGTAATTAGTGGTTTTACTACCACTCTTAATAAGGTAGGTAGAAAGTGGAAAACCCACACGGTAAAACGTGTGGGTTTTTTTTTTGCTTGACAAATATACTAGATTGATATAACATAAAGATTATGAAAGTAGAAGCTAAACAAACTATACCTGTGACTGTAAACATCGACGATGATGAAATATACCGCATATTCAGGAGTGAAATACTTAGAATATACGACTTACCAAATGGGGCAGAAGTTATTGATGGTATTCTCTGCCGCGTGTGGTGGGAAGACTTTGGCCCATACGACCCAGAAGAAATGAAAGAAGAGATTCGTAAGGCGACGGAAGATGATATTCATGCTTGTGCTGTTCTCGAAAAAGTTCGGTTAGATTATAAAGGTTGGAAATATTCCAAGGGATGAAACATGTCTTGGCTTAAAGCAGATTATTGGTATAGGTGTAGTAAACACGAAGTATCATATCCAAGAGGGGCGAGTTGCCCGCAATGTCCACACAAAGGAAATAATATGGAAAATAATACCAAACAAGTAATTGTTATCCGCAAAGAATTAAAGATGCGAAAAGGGAAAATCGCGGCGCAAGTTGCACATGCAGCCATGAAAGTATTCTTCGACAATATCGAATACTGCGACCACGGTGTAATGAAAATCAATAATATTACACCAGAAATGGAAGAATGGGTAAACGGAATTTTTACCAAAATTTGCGTTAGCGTGAACAGCGAAGAAGAATTGCTGGCGATACACGATTTAGCAAAATCGTTAGATATTCCATGTTCATTAATTCAAGATGTTGGTTTGACAGAATTTGATGGGGTGCCGACATACACCGCTGTTGCTATTGGTCCAGCCAAGAACGAAGACGTAGATAAAGTCACGAAGGGTTTACCTTTGTTATAAATACTTCATTATTGGAGTAATTTATGCAACTACACGAAATAAAAGATATTTATCTGGGTGACCGCCTGTACGAAAACCTTATAGCAAGCGATGAACTTTTGGACGAAGGGGCCAAAGAATTGTTCGCTGCTGGTAAGCAAAAGATGGGTCAAGCAGCGGAAAAGCTTAAAGATGCTGTAGATGCCCCCGCACAAAAGGCATGGGCGGAAGTACAAAGCAGACTCGCAACAGCAGGCAAAGATGACGCTATTGACAAACTTAAAGCCTTCGCTTCGAAAAACAAAGTTGCAATAGGTACCATGGCGATTATTGGTATGGGTTTATTGACCGCTACTGATGCAAGCGCGGGTGATGCTGTTCAAGCTGCTGCTGGTGCCGCTGGTAATTTTGGTGGCGGTGGTGGTGACATACTCCAAGATGTTCTTAGTAATATTCAACAAATGGGTCAGCAACAAGGCATGGACTTATCTAACATTGGCAACAACCTACAAGGCATCGAAGTTAATGGCATACCTATTCAAGACTATGCAGAAAAAGCAAGCCAAGCAGTTCAAAACGCAGTGGGTAGTAGTCAAGCCGATATGAAGCAAGCCGCTACAGATAATATTCAACAAGCAATTATTGATGCCGTTAAATCATCAGGACAACAAACAGCTGATGCTGGTCCGGGTTCTAGTCAACAAATGCCGGGTGGTGGGTCACAATACACTGGACAAGATGGCAGAAAAGTTAATTTTAGTAAAGGTGTAAGTGATACTATTAAGTCAGCAATGGGTAAAGGTTAAAACTTTTTTACAAAAACTATTGACAAACACTCCAAATTAGGTTATAGTGCGGCTTCATTTAAATGAAATCGTAACTTAAATCCTTGGAGGGAAAATGAAAAATACATTTAAATTTTTAATTGCGGCAGGAATGCTCGCTTTTGGTTCAGTGGCATCTGCTACAACGATACAAACTCTCGACTTCAGTACGGGTACGCTACCCAATGGACAGTCACCTGCTGGCAAAATCGTCTATGATAACAATGGCACAGACGTAATTGGTACCGACATAACAATTGGTTCATTAATTGTAGAAGGTTCAACTAATGGAAGCGATGGTTCATATGTTGCCGATGCCGTCTTGACTTTTAATACCTCTAACGGCTCAATAGGCATCGACGGTGATGTTCCCGGTTTTGTTCCACAAACAAACCTATTCAGGGGTTCTATCTCTTCGTGGTCATTTACTGACGGCGGCGTGGATATATTCTTCGTGGAAGGTTCTAGTGGTGTGGATGCTGGATTGCTTACTACATTCGGTCTTGATAATGGTGTATTTTCTTTTGTTGGGTTCTCGCTTGAATCTGCAAACGGAAATGTATTAAGTACAGATTTGTTGCTTACTGAAACAAACCGTAATATTTCAACAGTTCCAATTCCAGCAGCTGTTTGGTTGTTCGGTTCTGGTCTTATCGGTCTTGTTGGCGTAGCACGTCGTAAAGACATTGCGTGATAATCGCATTAGATTACGATAACACGTATACGGCTGACCCCGAACTGTGGGACGACTTCATTGTCTTGTCTCGCAATCGGGGTCATCTCGTTATTGTGGCAACGATGCGGGACGAGGCATTAGAAGGTAAGATTGTAAAGATTGATTTAGGATTTAAAGTCGATGATATTATCTTCACAAACAGAAAAGCCAAGAAGCCGTTTCTTGCGGCACTAAACATTCATCCAGACATTTGGATTGATGACATACCAGAATTTATAACAACTAACGCCAGAATTTGTTGATTAACTTCAATACCTTATTCTTGATACAAATCAAGGAACAGCTATAAACATCTACTATCACATGCAACATCATTAACAAACTAAATATTAATGCGGTTACTATTAGCATTATTATCGCCGCCTCGCCTACATTTCCTATCATTTCCATCTAAGTATTTATAACCTTTTACTTGACTTTTGATTAATTGTGTTATATAATGTCCGCGTCTATATAACCTAACTGAGAAAGTTATGACAAACAAAAAAGAAAACCCAGAGGTCATTGAAGACCTTGATTTCGAATTAATCATTGGTGATGCTGGTGGTCAAATCAATAACGGCGATGTACCGATTCGTTGGTGCATGAAACCAGACTTCGTTCGACAATTAGAAGAACGTTACATCGAAGACCCGCATGTTCTTATCACGTCGTATTATCCAGACAAAAACACAGAAAACTATTCAAATGAAATGGACAGAAAGCTTGTTCCGCTTTCAGAATTGATGACATACCTTCGCTTTACTAAGGCTGGCAAGAACCGTGTAGTTGGTGTTCTGCTTGATGGCGTCGGTGGTCGTAAACATTTATGGGACAACTACATGCGAATACGGAGCAACGGTTGTTACACTGCCATTGTTAGTGATTGGGATGGTGAAATACATTCCAGTATTGATTTTGCTGTGGAGACTACTTCCGCATTTGTTGACATTCCATCTAACGTATTTGGTCGTGAACCAAGTCCAGTGTTAAAATGGTACGTTAATCTTTGGCACAACTCACGCAATAAAGTTACAGACGAATGCGATTTTCGCAAACGTTTCATGATAGCTTTCATATTTAAGTGGATAGCATTCATTCCTTGGTTAGTTGGTATGGTTACTTTCCGTGCTGTATGGGCTGGTGGTGTGTGGGGTTGTGGATACTTCGGTAAAGTTAGATTCTTACGAGCGTTCAGACCATATGAATATCCGAGTGTGGGATATAATGTATTTGATGGTGATATTAATATTATCGCCGACAACAAATTTGTAATATCACGACCGTGTCTGGTTCACGAAGGCGGCAAAACTAAAATGGTTGTTGGTCTTGCATTCACACCTATTGTAATACTGGCAGTTACTGGTGTGGTTAGTGCTTTTATGGTACCCAATGGCGTTCTTGGGTTAATTGGTATTGTTGCTGGTGTAATTGCCACAATTGCAGGTATCCTATTAGCACTAGATGCGTTTATAGTTGTCGTTGAGTTACTGATTAAATTCAATATTGGTGGCAAGATTGGTGGTGGGGTATTAGGATTTTTGGGTAAGATGCTTGCCTGGCTGCCACAAAGGGGTTTATCAAATAAGACAGTAAAAATTCTAATGCTTAGTGTCGGCGCCATAGTAGGTCTTATTTTAATTGCCGTGGCATTCAAATACTTATTAGCATTCTTTGGTATATTAATAATATCTTCCGTCATGGGATTTGGATTCTTCTTCCTGACATTACTGTTTGCCAATCAGATACTGGATTGGTTAGACAAATACTTTGCCATGTCAGCCAAGGATAATACCTATGGCGACATTACAGAACTGTTGTGTCCGAAGGATGAAGATAATCTTCGACCGAACTACAACTATATTCCCAAGAAACAACGTACTGTACGTCTTTGGTACCACGATTTGAAGAATAAAGTTTGTAAGCCTATGCAAAGCTAGGGCTAATTTAAGAAACATAAATAAGGGTGGACTTCGGTTCACCTTTTTTATTGGATAACTATAATAATGAATATAAATATCGTATGCTTGAAATGGGGCACCAAATACGGCGCCGAATATGTCAATAACCTATATGCTGCTGTTAAACGAAACACAACCTTACCTTTTAACTTCCATTGCTTTACAGAAGATTCTATGAGCGTCCACGAGGATGTTATCATCCACCCATTAAAATTTGATGGTATAGATGGGTGGTGGAATAAATTATATCTATTCAGCGACGAAATTGATATTGATGGTCGTGTATTGTTTATAGACTTGGATACACTTATAACAGGCAACATAGATGACATGCTTGAAATAACAGAAGGCTTTGTGATGATTAAAGATTTTTTCTTCCCAAACCAAAACAACGATGGTTCTGGTTTAATGTCTTTTGAGACAAAACAACATCCCAAAATATGGAACACATTTATCTCCAATCCCGATGCTGCAGTCGAATCATTACACCCACACGGCGACCAGAAATGGATAGTCAAGTTTGTGGATAAAGTTACACACTGGCAAGATATTTTACCTGAGCAGGTAGTAAGCTTCAAAATACATTGTCGTGAGGGATTGCCAAATAATACACGTGTTGTATGTTATCATGGATTGCCATCTATACCAGATTCAATAACAACAGCTTCTATGGCACAGGGTCTAAGAATACCTGCATCGCCTTGGATAAAGGAATACTGGAACAATGAATAAAACGAACGGAATATGGATTCTCGACGACGACCAATTTTTTGGTGAGCGGATAGATATAAATGGACGATTTGAATATGATAAACTTAAACTAGCACTCAAATATGTCACCAATTGGGATTGTGCTGTTGATGGTGGTGCGCATTATGGCACTTGGTCGATTCCGATGGCAGAAAAATTCAAGGAAGTGATATCATTCGAAGCTAGGGGCGATATACATCAATGTTTAATTAAAAACTTAGAACAATATCCCAATGCCGAGGTGTTAAATAATGCCATCGGCGACAGATTCGACAATGTCGAAATTGGCATTGGTAAACATAAGGGCAAACTTGGCAACAGTGGTATACAAACGATAATTGGGCCGGGCAATGTACCAATGATACCAATAGATAGTTTAGAATTACAATCGTTGGGATTTTTGAAGCTTGATATAGAAGGTTATGAATTATTTGCACTTAAAGGTGCAAAAGAAACGCTATCAAGGTGCAAGCCTGTTGTTATTTTTGAAGAAAATTTTCGCTGTAATGAACATGGTGTAGATATCGGTGAAAGTGGAAAGTTTCTCGAATCTTTAGGAGCAACACTAATAGAATCATTACGCGCAGACCACATATATGGATGGAAATAATATGGCATTTGACGAATATATTAAAAATAAAAAACTTCATACTAAATTTGTACCTGTTAAAATACCCCCAAAAGTCAAAGAGTTTATAAAATTGCAGTCTGGATTTGATATATTATATACAAACTTACCAGAAGCTACACATCTGGATGAATTTCTATCGACATTAGACCCTCTTTCTATTTTAGACATTGGTTGTGGTATTGGTAGGGGTTCTGTATATCTTGCTAATCGTTATGGATGGTTAGAACGAAGCATTTGTCTTTACGATGGCGATTCGGGCAAAAAAACATTTTATGGTGCAAATCGAACTGGCAAAAATGAATTCTATAATGATTTAAAATTAACTAAAGAATTTTGTCGTATTAACGGTTTAGCTAATATCCGTACTATAAACGCTGAGGATGTAAATTTAAGTGATGTGGAGTTGGCGTTTGACTTAGCTTATAGTTTTTTGGCTATTGGGTTTCACTGGGATATAAAATTTTACCTCAATGACCTTGAAAAGATAATGAACCCAGACGGTATCGTTATATTTGGAACCCAAGGTAGCGATAAAAGGGATGGTGACGATTTTACCAAAAAACAATTAAATGAAATAGATACTGACAATTGGAAACTTCTTGGGAATTTTCGTGATGCGCACGGTAATAGGTCAAGTGTCGTCGTATTACAACGAACAGGAGAATAAAATGTTTATATCAAATAACCCCAAAATAGTATTTGTTGCTATACCCAAGACAGGGACACGAACTATGTACAATGTTCTGAAAGAATATTTTAATGGTTCTTTATATATGGAACATCATCAAATAATTCCACCACAATATAATGATTATTTCTCTTTTTGTACTATAAGAAATCCATACGATAGGGTATGCTCTATGTGGTGGTCTACTTCAAAACGTGGGTTAGATAAGAGAAATTTCATCAAGGAAGCGAAACTGCGAGGGTGGGACAATACCTTAAATAGTTTTTGTAAATTATTAAAAATACGTGGCACCGAATCCGACAGAATAACAAGAACGCAAGATTCTTTTATATTACCAAATAGAATTGACGCCATGCTTAGGTTTGACCACCTCGAAGAAGATTTTAATAAACTACCTTTTGTTAAAGAACCAATCAATCTACCATCATTAAATATGACTAAGGAAAAAACTGGTCCGAATCCAAATGCCCGGCCCGAGTGGACGACAATGGTGGACGAAAACTCCATAAAAATTATAAATAGTGTATACGATAAAGAATTTACAGCGACCGGATATGAAATGATAACTAACTATGCGGCATGGAAAAAAGAACAAAAAAATGAATAACATTATTTGTACAAAATGGGGAACATTATATGGGCCAGAATATGTCAACATTCTATATAGCATGGTTGCCAGAAATATAACTAAACCTTTTCGTTTTATTTGTTTGACAGATGATGCCACTGGCGTGCGCAAAGAAGTTGAATGTATACCATTAACCAATACGAGCTTGCGGGGGTGGTGGACAAAAATCGCGTTCTTTCAATCACCACTACAAGATATCAACGGTCATGTGCTTGCCATAGACCTTGACATGGTTATAGTAGATAACATAGATTGTTTCTTTGCGTTTGAGCCTAATGAGTTTTGCATGAAGTGGGATTATGTCGGTCATGGTCATAGTAGCTGCGTAATGCGCTATAATGCCAACGAACATGCTCATATCTATGATAATCTTAATATCAATGATGCAGAATTTGCGGAACATAATACGGTCGCAAATTTTAAAAGCAAAAAATATTGGGGTGACCAGATATGGATTACAGAACAAATGAAAGATAATGTTAAAGTTTGGCCAAAAGAATGGGTACAAAAGTTTGGCAAAGAGTGCCATCGCGACACGATAACCAAGAAAACAATAGAAGAGCGTAAAGTACAAAATGCACACCTACTTGATTTCGACAAAGAAGAATTTTTCATTCCAAAAGATTGTAAAATTATTGCTTTCTCTGGCGTAAAACAGCGCAACGAAAAAGAACTAAACAAAATAGGTAAATGGTGGAAGGAATGAATCCCTCATTTCTTGTAAGTGTACCAGAAGAGTGGCTGAATATGTGTACACCCATTGATACTACAGATATGCGCGATTTATTCAGGAACATACCAATCGTATTGGAGTCAATGGGCATCGATTTTGAAACCACCCCAATTATAAAAAAGATGATAGATACTAATGGTGTGTTTTTATCCCACCATACTTGTTTTAAAGATAAAAATGTATGGAATATAAAAAAAGGATATTTACAAAACTATTTTTACTTTGACCGTACTGGTTATTCTGGTTGGGCAGAAATGGCAAATTCCAAAGAATTGTTTATTAAAAGTCAGGAAGTAAACTTTGAAGATGCCCAACAGTTTTTTACAAAGCTTACTAGCACATATAAGAGAGTTGGTTCGTCAAAAATAAAACAATCACATGATAGTTTTAACATTACGGAACCATATGTGTTTGTTGCTGGACAGCGACCACACGATACTGTATCTAAATGGGCATATATACCGACCATTGATTTAATGAAGGAAGTTGCAGAAGCATTCTGTGGAACAAAGTATAAAGTAGTCATTAAAGTACACCCATTAGAACTTAGTAAAATTGATACACAGTATAATTTTCTTAAAAACAAAAATAATGTTATTGTCACTAATGCGTCTATACATAAAATTATCCCAAACGCTTCTGGTATATATACAGTCAATTCTGGTGTTGGGTTTGAATCTTTATTATACCAAAAACAAGTTTTTGTATCTGGACATTGTGATTATCACTGGGTTACAAACACGGTGCGGACATCAGAAGATATACGCAATAGCTTTAGTAGATTAGAACAGACGGTAGATAAAACTACCATAATTAAATTTATATATTATATGTTAACCGAATACTTTATTAAAACCAATGACGTTGAAGCTATTCAGAAAAAAATAGAACTAGCTATACGGGAATATTCATGAAATATAAAACAATTAAGATACCCGGACACCCGCGTTCTGGTAGCCACTGGATTAATCATTTAATTGATATTAATTTTTTTGATGGTAGTGATTATATCAGACATTATGGTGGTCATCCATGGGGCAATGAGCCGCGAGCGGCACAATATTTATCGCAGCGGGGGCAGGCGGTGTTATATACTTATAGGAATTTAGATGATGCTATCAACTCTATGTATAGAATGAGACATCGTTTTGGATTAGGCAGGGACAATTATGAGGAATTTAAAAATACACCGATGAAGAAGATGTATAATCCCAAGCTAAAAGTAGAAGCAATTGTTGACGCAATCAATCACCGGGAGGTGGTTAATCAGGTAGATGGATTGTTGGCACAAAGAAGCGAAACAATTGGTGAGTATTTGACAGCACACAAACAATCTTGGGTACAACACGAAAGTAAGACAAACTTTATGCTTGTTTGTTATGATGAGCTTGTTTCGAACTTTCAAGGAACAATGATAAAGATTGCTAATTTTTTAGGTTCAGATAAAAATACATTTATTGATGAGGAAAGGCGCGTGGGGTGGCGCGAACGACAAGACATCAAATGGGAAAAACCGCGTGGGAAGACAAATGACAGCAGAAGTAACAGTTGAAGATGGCGAGGCGGCTGTATTGGTTGTAAGCTTTACTGGTGTAGAGCAACGAATGGGAATGCCAACGGAAGAATTTAAAAATACTCTTGCTGAATTAAATGTTAAAATGGCGTTTGTTACAGACAAAACTAAAACATGGTATAACAATATAGATGGCGTTAACTACATTAAAGCAAATGTGGATAAAATTATAGAAAAGCAAAATATTGGAACCAAAGTTATATTCTTAGGATTAAGTATGGGTGGTTTTGGTGCTATATTGTTTTCGTCGATGTGTGCATGTGATAAGGTTGTTGCCTTTTCTCCACAAATAGATATTGACCCAAAATTAACAACTAATTGGGATATGCGATATAAGAAACATGTTAATCACCTTGATAAGTTTATACACCCAACAGTGAGGGGGTGTTTTAGTGATAGTATAATTTATGATATCGTGTGTGGCGAGGATGTAACTGACCAATTACATTTAGAAAAAATACCAAACAAAGCCAACATAAATAAAACTATTATTGCAGGTGCAAAACATAACATACCCCTATACCTTAAAGAAAATAACCAATTATTTACTTTTTTGAAAAAAACTATAATGGAAGATAAATGACAGATATTAATACCGAAGACTACGACGAGTGCTATATCGTCGGCGGTGGCACTTCACTAAAAGATTTTGATTGGACATTGCTTGACGATAAATTTACAATTGCTTTAAATAATACCCATCTCGTATTACCCAAAGCCGACATAATCTACTGCACCGACCCACCATGGATTGCACCAAATGCAGCGACATTAATGGCACACAAAGCTCCCGTGTGGCAAGGCGTGTTAAATTTAAACAATCCTCCCAAATTACAGTGTGTCGATAAGCAGTGGCACCTAATTGCTCGCGATGGTTTAACACAAAAGGAAGGATGTATGAGTCATGGTTCAAACTCTGCGTATGCGGCAGTGAATTTGGCGGCTGTTCATTTGGGGTTTAAAAAGATATACTTGCTTGGGATAGACTTAAAGTGGGGCAAACGTGGTGATAAAACTACATCACATTGGCATTCTGATACAAAGCCGCATGCGCGGATTGACGGCGAATCCATTTATACGACCATGAATATAAATTTCAATTCAATCAAAATGCCACTAAAAGCAATCGGCGTGGAAGTTATAAACGTCAACACTCGTGAAGGTACTGGGCTGCAAGCATTCCCCATAAAATCCAGAGAAGAAGTGTTCGGGAAGTAACTAACCCTTGACCTTATGTTGACAATATGGTATAATTAAATATAAATAATATTTAGGTTATCATAATGGATATTCGTTCTAATAATAAGGGTGTGGCTGGAAAGTTATCAAACTTCACCCCCCGTCCGTTTATATTTCGTGGGGTTAAGTGCGCCAGCGCTGAAGGCTTATTACAAAGTTTTAAGTTTAAAGACCCCACCATACAGGAATACATATGTACCCTTGTCGGCTTTAAAGCTAAGAAGGCTGGTTCAAAGAAGAACTGGCAGAAGACACAGACACTTTGGTGGGCTGGTGAGCCAATCAAGCGCGATTCAGACGAATACCAGACGCTGTTAGACGAAGCCTTCTTAGCTTTGTATACCACGAACAGTAAAGCCAAGAAAACGCTGTTAGCGACGCATAGCGCGAACCTGACGCACAGTATAGGACGTTCCAAAGCATCCGAAACTGTATTAACAAAACAAGAATTCTGTTCGCGGTTGATGAACCTTAGAAATAGGTTACAATCCGAAGAATTTGTGGAATATTAATGAAGAGTTTTAGACGGAATTTATGACACTATAATGGGTATTAAACGATGAAAGTTATTAAAGCACCAAATAATATCGATGACAGGATATTGGAAAGCTCCACAGTATTCCTTGCTGGTTCGATTGCCATGGGTAAGGTAGAAGATTGGCAGGAAGAAATATCCAATAAGTTGTCGGATTATTCTGACGAGGTATTAACTATCTATAATCCGCGCAGAGATGACTTCGATACCACACTAGTGCAAACGGCGAACGAGCCGATTTTAGCAGAACAAATACATTGGGAACTGGATAGCCTTGAAGACGCCGATTACATTTTAATGTATTTCCATCCAGATACCTATGCACCCATTACATTATTAGAAATGGGCATGCACGTGGATAATTTTTGTAAGTTGATAGTCTGTTGTCCAGATGGGTTTTACAGACAAGCCAACGTAGAAATTGTTTGTCAGCGATACAAGATTCCTTTCTTTAAAGAGTTGGACAAAGCGGTGGAAGAAGTGTGTGAATACATAGACTACGACCACAACATTGGGCGGTACAGTGAAGACTGAGGAAGAAAGAACCTGTCCACTATGTGGCAGGGAAATGCCTGATGGCACATACAATGCACACCATCTAATACCTGCAGCATTTAAAGGCAAGGAACTTGTTGACTTGCATTTTATTTGCCATTCCAAATTACACCACACATTTACAGAAAGAGAAATGCAACATCACTATCATACAATCGATAGACTGTTAGAAAATGAAGATATCCAAAAGTTTGTCAAGTGGGTTGCTAAAAAAGCACCCGATTTTGATGACAAGAATAAGGATACAAAAAATAGAAAGAGGAAAAGAAAAAGATGAAAACATGGTTTGACGAAAAACGAATGGAAATGCTGAATAGCGCATGCGAACAAGTATTATCACCACAAGTACAGGGACCACTATCATTTGTGGATGTCATACAGTTGAGTTCACTGATAGAATCGCACAACAACGACGCTGTTAGAAGAAACAGCACAGTCGATTTATCGTACCACAATATCGATATTAATGAAGAACTAACGAAAGCGATGGTGGCGGATGCTGTTGCTGTGTTTGACAATAAAACAATAGGAAATTTTACATGGGGTGCCGAAAAAGAGCACATCCTAGATTTAGCGGAAGTAGTGGAAGTAACAGCAACGAAACCAGCATATGTTGGTGACCGATTGTCGATAGTAACAAAAAAAATCAATAAAATATTAAACTATTTTCCCGATGACGATGAAAAATTTATTATGGCTTCGCCAATGATGATTAGTGTATTTCGATCAGCTACAGATGCTAGATTTGTGCAGTCAACGGAACCCGCGTTCAAAGGACCAAATTCTATAATGCTGGTTGGTAGTGTTGACGGAACCCCAGTCTATTCGTATCTACCATCCACAGGAACAAGAGACGAGGATGATTTAATAATACTTGGAACTTATCAAACGAGCGCTGAGAGTGCAATGACACAAAGATTGATAGTTAAAAATTTTTCTTTCGTTTAAAAGGTAAAACAAAATGAGTAACAAATATTCAATATATTTAGCAGGTCCAATATCAGGAATTGACTTCGATGAAGGGGAAGGCTGGCGCCAAGAAGCTATTAACTATCTTGGTGCTCGCGACGTTGATTGTTTTTCGCCGCTTCGCAAAAAGGACTACCTAAAAGGCGAAGGACATTTAACTGGCTCATATGATGCTTGGTCGCTATCTACACAGCGTGGGATTTATACCCGTGACAGATTTGATTGTCATCGCGTAGACTTAGTGTTGGCCAATCTTCTCGATTCTGGTGCCGACGAAAGCGGAACACGGCACGTAAGCATTGGTACCGTAATGGAAATTGCGTGGGCTGCACAAAATAATACACCAGTGGTTTTGATAACCTCCCCGAAGCATTAGACTTGACAGAGGCAATACTGCGACCGTCTAAAATTAAATAAGGTATACCTAAATGTTCAAAAACAATATAAGCACGCCAACGAAGCTGGTGTTCCTACTAATCGTCCTTAATATCCTTGATTTTTGGACAACCCACTATGCTATGTCGCGGGGCGCAGAAGAAATGAATCCATTGGTGAATTTTTTAATAGCACACACAGGGTCACTATGGTCAGTTCTATGGCTTAAAATCGTTGTGTTGAGCGTGGTCATTATTCCATATTACGTGATAGAAAGTAAGAAAAATATCTGGAAGTCGCAAAGAATGACATATATGTTGATGGGTTTGAATGCTATATTTGCGTATACTGTTGTATCTAATAGCTTTAGGGTATATGAAACCATGATTATGCAAGCATAAATAAGGATATGAAAGACGATTTATCAAAACTTAAAAAAATAGCCGAAACGCAGGAAAAGCAGATTATGTCCATGCGGAAGGTGATTGACATCCTCACGCGCCGCATACAGGACACCGATGCGCGTGCGCGCCGCAATTCAGAAAATCTTCGCAGAGCGACTAATGATATAAATACCATCAATAGGAAAATGCGAGGGTAAGTGTATGTGGTGGTTTAAGATTATTGGCATGGTATCGGGAGTAAATGTCAAGAAAATGCTAGGATATATCGTCAATTATTGGCGGGAAATCCTTATTGTGATATTGGGAGCAACCATCTGGTATCAGAACTACTCAGATGTACGCTTCATATTTGGTACCCAAACAATCCCCGCACTAGAATTAGAATTGTCAGAATCACAGAACAATCTTTGGGTTTGCGGTAATGGCAATGCCAAATTATCGGCAGCAATCGACAAAAACAACGACAGGGTAGCGCAATACGAACAGTTGACAAAGGATTTGGAAGCATCTATCGCAGTGTTGGGTAATGAACTTACACAAGAACGCGAAAAGACTGATGACGAAGTGGACATAATACTCAAAGACCCCACACCAAAAACATGCGAGAAAGCTATTGATTACTTGCGTGATGGGACAAAGGATTTGAAATGGTAAAATTTATAACAATATGTGGTTTACTTGCACTTGGTGGTTGTGCTGGTAATGAAACCATAGATATTAACACTGACGTCAAGGTGCAGAAGGTAGAAATACTGTACTGCCCTGCGCCACCGGAAGTTGCACGTCCAATATTACCTATTCACCAGATGACAACAGAACAGAAGCAGAATGCTGGTGAAGTAGCTAAACACTACAAAGCCACAGTAAAAACCCTAATGGGATATTCGAAGGAATTAGAAAAAGTTGTTGATAAACAAAAAGAAATAAATACAGAGTACGAGAAGAAAAAGACGGAACTTGATGCACCGGTAACCCCAACGGAAAAATAACATGAGCTTACTAAAAGAAATCACGGAAGATTATGCAGAAGATACTATTCCTTTAATGGAAGCTATCACCAAATCTGTACGAGAATTAAAGTTAGCGAAAAGGGGTGGAAAGGTTTCCAACAAGTCCATCCGCGACTTCATGAAGTCAAACCCAAAACTTACACAGGCTGCAGCAATTAATGCTATGGCTTCGTATAGTCAATATAAGACTAACAAGCGTAACACCATTAGTCTATTTGCCAAATCAGCATACGACAAGAGAATGATTAGACGTATCGTCGATGCCATGACGACATCTGGTCAGTTCAAAATACACCGCACCAAATACGCAGACGGTGGTCGTTACTACGAAATGAAACAAATGAAAATAGGCTTCTAATGTCAACATTATTACAGAACCTTTATACCCAAGCTTTAGCAGAAGATAAGGACGATTTAAGTATCGTCCCAGAAGATGCCATGAAAGATATTAAAAAGAATATCAAGGATGGTGCCAAAGACCTTGAACAAGATTGGTCGAATGCAATGGAGCTTTGTCAGAAAGCTTATTCTGTTGCTGGCGTTGAACGCCCATCACCGAGTGAACGTAGTGCATGGACGCAGTATGAAGAAATGCTCATGTTTGCTGTTAATGAATTAGCAGACGCGCGCAAACTATCCAAAGACAAAAGCTGGAGAATGTCATCTACTCTATTCAAGGAAGCCATGGAACCACGCATAAAAGTTCGTGTAGTGGAATTGAGCGACACTAAAGGAAAAGGGCACACCGTGCAGGTTAAGAACATGGAAGAAGTTGTTGATATGGTTAAAAAGCAGGCTGGCGATCATGGCTACGATATGGAAGTTGCCGACGGTAACGAAGGTCGTCTTACTTGTACGTTCAGTCAACATGGCATCAAACAAAACTATAGAGTCACGCTACAAAGAATTTAACAAAATTCTTAATCTCAGTTAGCGTTATTACCAATGAATCCAAATTGTTTGCTTTCTATACTATTGTATTGAGCGGCAGTAGCATCAATCATAAGTTTCAATCTTGAATGTGCTTCCGTAAATGACTTACCAAAACATTCAACAGAAATTATCAATTCTTTTAAATGTGCTATAGAGAAACCTTCTGTTTCATTAACCCATTTATTAAGTTCGTATTCATTTTTTAACAGTCTTGGATTTGTAGCGGCGAGATAATATTGTCGAGCTGCTGGTTTAGGCATGCCTATTTTTATAATCTCGTCGAAGCGGCTTGGTCTGTTAATAAATCTTTGGTCTAATCTATCTGGATAGTTTGTTGTTGCTAGATAAACTACATTGTCTGTTTGATGTTCGCCGTCCAGCATAGATAGTAAGCCAATCTCACCATAATTCTCTATTATGGCATCTATGTCTTCAAGGATAACAACGATAGGTCGGTTTGGTTCAATCTGTCTAAGTAATGTCAATCCTTCTGCGCACGTATTTGGATGGTCACAATAAATCGTTATGCCGCCGATGTCTACGATTTGTTTTGATAATTGTTGTACGGTACTAGTTTTTCCTGAACCTGGTGGACCCCATAATAGTATTCCACGTTTCCAGAGAAAGCCATGCCCTCGAAATTTTTCTTCATTATCCCAAAAATATTCAATAGTGTCAATCACTTCTTCCGAATTACTATCTGGAAGTACTAAAAGATCATCTAAATTTATTTCTTTCTTCGTAAAATAATGTCCCACAGATGGTGCCGAATTAACTACGTATTGTCCTGCTTCGAGTTGTTTTTCGGCCCGTTCAGTTGCGAAATAATTAGTTCCGTTGGTAGACCACATAGAAGCGTTTTTTGTTACCGATAACGTACTCTCTGGTCCGTCACCATTATCTGTTATCTCTTCTCCGCAAGCGGCAGTTAGCGGGTTTCCAGAAGGTCGATGGCGGTTTGATGCTTTATCTGAATTAATCAATTGTGTTAATTCTTTTAAATCTTTTAATGAATCGTCATTTTTGAGCATAAATACTTCTCATATAATTAAGTTGTAATATTACTTTACTTTATTTAATTTAAAAAGTCAAGTATTATTTTAATATTTGACACACGTATAGTAATCATGTTATAGTTGTTAAATGCCTATAACTTCAACAATAAAAAACACAGACTGTATAACCTTTATGCAGGGTCTTGAAGATGATAACATCCTCGTAGACTTAACTGTCACTTCCCCACCTTACGACAACTTACGCACATATGAAGATTCCATCCAATGGGATTGGGAAATATTTTGTAACGTTGCTGACCACTTACATAAGGTTACCGCCGATGGTGGTGTTGTTGTATGGATTGTTGGTGATGCTACAATCGATGGTACAGAGACTGGAAGCAGCTTCAAACAAGCATTGTATTTCATGGAAATAGGTTTCAATCTACACGATACCATGATATATGAAAAGACTAATCCTGCACCAACAGGTGGCAGTAATAGGTACTTTAGTTCATTTGAATACATGTTCGTATTTTCGAAGGGTGCTCCAAAAACCTTTAACCCAATTAAAGTTAAACGGTCAAACAAGTGGAATGATAAGCGCAAATCGCGCAGCAAAAACTATGTAAGAAATAAAGATGGTGAGTTCACGAGCAAAGATGTAGAACTACATTTAGACAGACCCGTGAAGATGCGTAATATCTGGACGGCGGTTGTTGGTGGTGGTAATTCTACGATGGATGCTTATGCGTTCGAACACCCCGCAATACTTCCAGAAAAGATAGCAGAACAGCACGTATTATCTTGGAGTAACGAAGGCGATGTCGTGTTTGACCCATTCATGGGTTCTGGTACAACTGGTAAGATGGCATTAAAGCACAACAGAAATTTTGTTGGTAGTGAAATAGTTGAAACTTATTTTGACATTTCAACCAAGCGATTAAAGAACATGAAGACCTTTAATGAACTTGTTGAGATGTAAATTATTCTACGACGACTTCCAGCGAAGAGGTTCCATCAAAATAACAAAGGTTTTTCTTGGCTTCTTCTAACGTATCCCAACTGTCCGTGCATGCTGCACCATCCCAACTATTAACCCATGCATCTACCCACCACCAACGAAACAAAGAGTGTTTTTGTTGGATAACGAATTTCACACGACCATCGGGATTAGTTCTTTTAATTATTCTAACTTTCTTCATGGTTAACCACCTTATTGTTAAACCTACGTATCCATGGAAATGTTATTCGAATATAGCATCCCGGTAAATATTTAATTACCCACCAAGAATTCCATGATTTATCTACTGGTATATTCAAACCGTAATGTAATTGTGGTGATGGTTCCCGTAAAGATTCTGAACAATACGTACAACTGCACCGATTAGTATGCTTTTCAAATAGTATAGTCATAATATATTATAACTCTAGCCCTTGTAAAGAGTCAACCACAGCAGATAATATTTCAGTTTGGTTAAGTCTAGTCTTCAATTCGTCAAAAGTGACTTCCTTGTCATTCATCAAAATGATTGGTACAGTGCGGGGCATACGTCCCAATGATTCAGTTAATTCTTCGACTGTTACATCCTTACCAACAACCTCATACGTATAGTCTACTGCCTTTTCTTCAAGGTAATGTGTTACGTCTTTACAGTGTGGACATATCATAGTCCCATATACATTTATTTGCATTTAGTTTCTCTCCTTTATAAACTTAAATTACCAAGAACATCTTCATCGACATCTTGTTTAATATCAGAAATTAAGTATGAACTAATCTCGACTTCTTGGGGTGCCATCTGTACTTCTTTACCGCTAATCCAATTCTTAGTCCATGGTAGTGGGTCAGATGTTGGATGTTGAAATGGTACTTCATAGCCTAATGTTTTTAAACGACGACTACCAATGTAATTGACATATTGGACAAGTATTTCATAACTCAGACCAATCATTGAACCATGTTGGAACAAGTACTTAGCCCAATCTTTTTCTTGTTGAATAGCACCAAGGAACATTTCAAGAACTTCTTCCTTACATTCCTCTGCTATCTTTTTATATACAGGGTCGTCGTTTGGTAATGTTTTCAAAAAATACTGTGTTGAGCCAAGATGCAAGTTTTCATCACGGCAAATCAACTTAATTTCTTTTGCATTACCTTCCATAATTTTGTTTTCTGCGAAGTTCCATGAACATGCAAACGAAACATAGAATCGTATACCTTCCAATATATTAACACTATTTAGTGCTAACCAAAAAGATTTCTTGTGGGCGTATTCGTCGTACTTACTTGGCATGGTAATTCCCTGTTTTTCAAACCATGCTTTATTTTGATACATGGTACGTAGGGCGTTCCAGTTACCGAGGTCATCGTAGTATTTTGACACATCAGCAGCACAATCCAAAATTTCTGGAATCTTTGTTATTTCGTCAAACACATCAGATGGGTTGGCGTATATATTTTTTATGATATGGGTGTATGCGCGGCTGTGGACTGTTTCGTTGGTTCCCCAAGTTTCAACCCATACCTCGACTTCTGGTAAACTTGCCAATGGCAAGAACATTAAGTTGACGCCACGACCTTGTACACTATCCAAAAGAATCTGCCGGAACAGGTTGCTTGTAAAAATATGTTCTTGTTCTGGTGGTAACTCACGAAAATCTAACTTATCCTTCGATAAATCTATTTCCTCTGGACGCCAAAAAAACGACATTTGTTTTTCTGTAAAGTTTTCCATTGTCTGGTATTTTACATGGTCGTAGCGTGCAATTTCTGGACCGCCGTTTGGGTCGAAAAACATTTTTGCTTCTAGGTGGTTTGTTGCCTTCCTGTTGAAGACCTTTCCTGATATTTGTTTCATTGTTTTCTATTCTCTTTTTGTTTACAATTATTACCATACCATCTAGTGTGGTTTGTAGTTGAAATAACTTTACTACACCATTCGCACTGTTTTGTTGGTTTTTTCTTTCCACATATGGCAGGAATCAATTCACCAGATTTATATCTTGGGTCATCAATAGATACTCGAAACATATCACCAGTGGTATTTTTAACAACAACGGTCCCTGACATTTTTTCACTCATACTTTGTTTTTGTTCATCTGTATGGTAGAATCTATTCTTATCTAATGATACCAATAAATCACAATTTACATGCAGTGCAATCATCTTCTTCTGAGTACACATCCCCACTTCCATCCGAGGTATTTTGATAGTACATCGTCTTGATGCCGAGTTTGTACGCATATACTACGTCCTTGATAAGTTCCGACATAGGAACCTTATTTCCTTCGTAGTTTTCTGGATTATACGAAGTATTTGTAGAAATTGACTGGTCTGTCCATTTCTGGAAGATTGCTGCTATTTCAAGATATCCCCGACAATGCGGCATATCCCAAAGATATTCATATTTGTTTTTTAATCCACGCATTTCTGGAACAACTTGTTTAAGGATTCCATCTTTTGATTGTTTAATAGATACAGGACTGCGTGGTGGTTCTATACCATTGGTTGCATTGATAACTTGCGAAGAAGACTCAACGGGCATCAATGCCATCACTGTCGAATTGCGCATGCCATACTTCTTAACGTTGGCTATAAGACTATCCCAATTCAGGTAATTCTTTTTCTTACCAAGAACACTATCGACTTCTTTCTTATATGTGTGAATTGGAAATATTCCCTTAGAATATTTCGTTTCATCGAACCAGTCGCATGCGCCTTTTTCTTTAGCCAATTCCATAGATGCCTTTATGAGATAGTAAGACATCGCTTCGGCATATTCATTTACCAAATCGTTGGCAGAGCCGTCAGAATATTTCTTGTCATGCTTCGCAATAAAATATGCAAGGTTACAAAGACCTATACCCAATGACCGACGTTTATGTGCTGGCACACCGGCAGCTATCATGGGGTAATCTTGATAGTCTAATAATTCATCAAGTGCCCGGACTGCAATCGCGCAGGGTTTTTCAAAATCCGATGGTTCCTGTATTGCGCCTAAGTTAATAGATGACAATGTACACAAGGCAATTTCGCCATATTCGTCACGGAATTCGTCTGGAGTGGTAAATTCAAACTTCTTCAATTCTTCCTTGATAAACGGTATACGACTTTTTCGACTCAGCTCTGCAGTTGGTAATGTGATTTCGACACAATTATGTACCAATATGTTGTTTGCAAAAAAATTATTATTGTCCTTAACAGTAATATCGTATACTTCTTGTTTGGTTATTTTTTTTCTTATTTTTAACATATTTTTCTCTTTTTTATCAATTTTTTTTGTAACTTATTTTCTAATGCTTGATGAAAGCGGGATGTGCCAGTACCTACAAAATCGGAAAACCTGCATGATTGTGAGTAGTGTTTTGGTATTGTTGGTGATTGCTCATCACAATATTTAAACCAAGCTTTTCTATTCCATAGACCAAATTCATTATATAATTTTGCTGCATGTTCTATTATCACGGCGTCTGTATAACCCGACCATCTCGAGTTATTATTTCCAATGCTATTGTGTCCTTTATTTGGATTTTGGATTCCATGTGATATATGCACCCATTTACCAGAAATTACATTTTTGTTGTCATTGGAAATTAATCCAACATACTCCCCAGTAATTGAGTTCTTAGCATAAAATTTACCTTTTCTAAATTCGGATAATTTTCTTTTTGTTTCTTCGGTGTGATGTTTTCCAAACATAGGGTGGTTATCACCGTTACAAGTCTCGCTATATTTTTGTCTTATCCACGAATATTTTTTTAATTTATTTTTTCCAATGATTATCTTATTAAAGTGACTTGCCATAAAATGTATTGCCTTTAGGTCGCCGGTCGTATTGTATATCTTATACCTAAGTTCATGTAGCAATAGATGCTCTTCTGGCAACACTTCAATTATATTCGATGGTGCATCGGTTCCGTTGTATTTTTTAGGTAAAATATGATGTTTTTCTGTATAGATAACAGTGCCATTATTTAATCTATAATCAGTTGTGTCCCTATTAATTATTCTATCTATCGGACTTAGCGTTAAACAATCATTTATTAATTTGTCATGTATTTTTTTATAATTCATAGTGTAATTTCCAAATATTCGATAGTATTTATCGAAATTACACTAAAATATCCAGAATGTCATGCTCCTCTAAATCAATGGCTTGAATATATCCTCTATTTTTGGTATATATTTTATGTTCTGGTGTACATTCAATTTTATATCCACTATCTAAATCTTCAATTTCCATAATTGTTGCAACTGGATTTGTTTTTGCGAATGCTGCAATCGCCTTATATTCAATTTCATCAGTATCTATATTTTTAGATAAAATCTTTACTTCATTAGTAAGCATATACGCCCCGGTTTCAAAAATTGTTGTTCTTACCTTATCACTATCATTTAATAAGATATCAACTTGCGTATCTGCTACAACACACAGGTTCGACATATGTATTGGGCTTGTGTCTGCATTAAACGAACTGTGTGTATTTGAATGGTCAACATTCTGGATATAAATTCTGCCTGTATTGTTTCTTTCAATCAATACATTGGAAATTAATTCCAACGCGGGCACCGTAATTTTCTTAACGGAATAAGCGCGCTCATATTTTTCATATAATTCACCAAACAGCTTCTGGTCAGCAAAGAATGCATCATATAAGTCTGGAACATCGTGTGGACTGAATAAGGTTATCTTTTCATTTCGGATAAGACGACCATATAAGTAACCGTTAATTTGAACCCCGTAGTCCATATGTCGGACACGGCTTTCTTCTGTACCTTTATTATTTTTTAACACAATTAGGTCTTGTGATTCAAGATGCCAGATTGGGAAATATAGTGTTGCACTGGCGCCGCGTATTCCACCCTGTGAGCAGCTTTTTAACGCGCCCAAGAAGTATTTGTAGTAAGGTATGTTCCCAGTATGGAATACTTCACCACCGCGCACAGCTGAACCCTTAGCGCGTATTTTGCCAGCGTTTATTCCAATGCCTGCCCGCAACGAGGCGTAGTCAGCAATACTACTGGCGGTTTCGTTGATTGAGTCTAAACTATCGCCAGTTTCTATTAATACACAACTACTAAATTGTCTAGTTGGTGTACGAACACCGGCTAAAATTGGAGTGGGTAGTGTAAGGGTAGATTTGGTACCTTTAGAAATGGCATCATAATAATCACGGACATACTGCATGCGGGTTTCTTTAGGATATTTTCTGAACAACGTCATAGCTATCATAATATATGACATTTGTGGGGTTTCGTAATAAGTATTGGTAGTTCTATTTTGAACGATATATTTTCCACGAAACTGTTCAACTGCGACATATGATAGTAAGAAATCCCTGTCATGTTTTACTATTTTCTCAACTCGTTTCCAGTCGCCATTAGTATAGTGCTTCAGAATAGCCGGGTCGTACACTTTCTGTTCAATGCACGTAAGGACATGCTCGCGAACAGAGGGTGGTTCGAAACACCCATATACTTGTTTGCGTAGTGTAAATATCGCTAATCGGGCGGCTACGTATTGATAATTTGGCGTTTCTTCTGATATAAGGTCAGCGGCAGATTTGATTAATGCTTCGTGTATTTCTGCCGTGGTTATTTTGTTATACAATTGCATCTGTGTTTTAATTTCGATTTCCGAAACTGATACCACAGCAATATTTTCCGTTGCCCAGAAAAGTACGGTATGTACTTTATCAAACGTGAACGGTTCTAGTCTACCGTCACGCTTCGTGACAAGTAATGTATCTGACATATTGTTTACCTTTTATATTATTATTATTATTATTATTAT
>VAPL010124205.1_pt1 | contig 23402 bp, 18 predicted proteins | sample 3395061 | NCBI WGS metagenome assembly VAPL01 (sample SAMN08290444, study PRJNA428436) | hydrothermal vent metagenome | isolation source: Deep-sea hydrothermal vent chimney 2 | place: Pacific Ocean: Juan De Fuca Ridge | depth 2182 m m | reverse complement strand
ACTTCAGACGCCTCTTCTTCAGTCTCAGCAGTCACAATATCCTGCAATTCAGTCGACTTTTTCTGCAACAGCGAAAGCGCGGTGCGCGTCAGTTCATCCAGACCAACTTGTGCTGCAACCTTCGCAACAGGCTTTGTCGGGGCGACAACAAGATCGTCCAGATTATGGCGTTTAAGAAAAAGCAGCGCACTATCTTCATCCGCCTGGCGGCCCATTTCAACCTGGTGCATGATTGCCGACATCAACGCCTGCCCGCCACTTGCAACATAGGCCGTATCATCACCATTTGCTTTTTCGTCTGAGGCGGCAATTGCCTGCAAAGTTGCCAGTGGAATAAGGCTGTGAAATTCGTCCGCAACCGCATCCTGAATTTCAGAAATGACACTGTTAAGTTTGCCAGCTACTGCAAGCTCGTCTGCTTTCGTCAGCACGAAAAAACTGTGGTCTTTCAACTCCTCGGGAACCACTGACCAAAGCGCTTTTTCAAGCTCTGAAAATTGTTGTGAGCACCATAATACAATATCGGCCTGTTCAACCGCATGCAGCACAACATCAAAATAGTCTTCCTCACCCCCTGCATGGTAGCATTTAGACAGGCTGATCGATTGCAGGATATCCAAAGGTATTTCAACTTTCAGACCCGTCGAATTTTTGTTGGTTATATCACTACCAACAATGTTTTCGCTGGCGTCAACCGTACCGTCAGGTCGTGTGATCAATGTCCGGTTTACCGGCCCCCAACAGATCTCCAACGCCGGCCAGTCCGCCCCTTTTGGAATAATTTCCTGACCGGCCATAAAATTCATCAACTTCGATTTCCCTGCGTTATCAAGGCCTAACACCGCCACGCGCACGGTCGATCCAAGTCGGCGGACAAGGTTTTTCGCGGTCTGAACAGCATCCAACGGCAACATGCCGCTCTCCAGTGCCAGGTCCAGCTGCTGTATTACTTTGTTGGGTTCAGGTGCTGTCGTCATTTTGATCCATCCGAGGCGTCAAGGTAGTCGCGAAACAGGTTAAAGGGGCGCACAACGGCATGTCGTTTCTTGGCGACCTTGCCCGTGCTTGTGCGGCCGGTGCTGAAAGCAATCTGTGCTTTTTTGTCTTCGCTCACAGGTAGTTTTTCAACGTTGCTTATTTTGGCGACATGGCTGATCTTAATGACTGAAAATGAAATATTGTCCTGATCAGGATCAGACAGATGATCCAGTGAACGCAGCAATTGGCCCGCGATATCGTTGCTGCTTTGATCCTCACATTTGACCAGTACATTTTCAATCTGCCCGTTGGTCAGAAATTGCAAACCGTCGCTGGCAACAATCAGAACGTCACCGTGTAGCAACTTAATGGGCGATTTGGGGCAATCAATCCTTGGTATTTCATCCCCGATCAGAACCGAGGTCAGACAATTGCGGTCCGGGTGGTTCGCCCCGGCTTCGGCCCCCATCATGCCGGACGCCACCATCAGGTCAATTTGCGGGGCCATGGAATGATCTTCGTTCAACTGTGACAAGGTGCGGTTTCGGTACAGAAACAAAGGTGAATCGCCAATTGAAATCCATGACAAAGTGTCCCGGATAAAAACCGGTGCAACCAAAGTTGCCCCCATACCAGCGGTTTTGGGGTTGGTATGAACATGACCGTTCACACATTCGTTCGCAGCCAATGCCGCGTCCAGCAGAATGTCGCTAACATTGTTTTCAAATTCTGCCTGATCACCGCTTTGCAACTTCAGTTCACTGAAAACTTCGGTAACCACAATCTTGCTGGCCACGTCACCCGCGGCATGGCCACCCATACCGTCGGCAAGCACAGCAAATCCCACCTCTGACCCCAAAGGGAAATCGGTAATAATCGCATCTTCCTGATAGTCGCGTCGCCCCTGACTTATTGCAGAGGCGACATCAAACCGTATTTCAGGTGCTGGCCGCATTATCAGTTTCATCCTTGTCCTGAGCGTCCCAGTTAAACTCGCGGCCGCAAAGTGCCACAAAACGCAAAGTGGTTTCTCCAATTCGGATCAGATCATTGTTGGATACCTCTTCTGTGCTCAGAACCGGCTTGTCATTCAGACGCACCAGGTTGGCTTTCCCGCCATGTCCCAGAAAAAACGAATGCTGCTCGCTGTCATAGGCTATAGCGGCATGATTATCCCGTGAAATGCTGGTATCTCCGAAATCCAGCTTTATGGCCTGATCCTCTGCCCGGCCTATCTTTGAAACACCATTGAACAGCGCAAATGCTGTTCCGCGTCCGGGGCCTTTGACAACCACTATCCAGCCAACAGGAAAAGACACCTGATTGGAAACGGTGGTTGGGCTTTCCGCTGAAAACGGGTCGGTCCGTCCGCCGTCACTGTGTTCAAATCCCAACAATCGGGTTTTCACACGCCCCGCGCGCCTGCGCGAGCGTCCAGCAGCGGGCATCGGAACTTCGACAATATCCGCTGTGGCCTCTGCTGATGTCCCTGCTTCAGGTTTTGCTTCGGGAATTATGGGTGAAATTGCTTTTTTAAGCAACGCAGCCGCCAATTCCGCATCCGGCGCTGGCACCGGCACAGGTGCGCCGCCGCCCTGTTGCTCTGAAATACGGATTGTCACCGGTTGTGGTCCAACCGCCCTTTCCACCTTACTGGGGGTGCCAAAAACATTTGGGGCCTGCACTTCGCTGGCTGACGCCTCTTCATGTTGGTTTTCTGTCATTGCCGCGCTGTCTGTTCCCTTTGCCGGTGTTGCTGCCATATCAGCCGCGCTTGCTTGGGGGTTTTCAGGATTTTCCGGCATTTTCTCCTGAGAAGATTGCGCCCCGTTCACATCGTCGCCGGATTGCTTGGCCTGTGCGGAATTTTCCTCCTCAACCAACTCGTCGCTCATTCGGGCCAGCTCATCATCAAGCTTGCTGAAATCATCGTCGCTCATGATCGGCGCCAGTTCCTCACTGGCATCAGATGTATGCAACCGGTCATTCTCGGGCTGTCTGATATCATCAACCAGCTCCTGAAAATCTGCGATCTGCTCCTCTTCATAATCGCTGTCTTCGGCGGGTTCTTCGCCGGATTGCAGACCTTTCAGTTTTGATTGAATTGCCGCAAGATTGCTAAATGCTTGGGCGTTTGAACCCTCTTCTGACTCAGCATCATCAATCATTGCTGCAACATTTTCGATACTTACATCTTCTGGATGGTTTTTCGAAATCATCTCTTTAAGAAATTTCATAGGCCTGCCTTTCCAACATTATCTGTCCGGTGTTTCTTAAATCCGAATATGCGCCCTAACAGGCTCGGACTTTGGTTTGAATTTATTAGCCAGCCCTTTTTGGGGTCGGCTTCCTGCTCATTCTCTGGGGGTAATTGCGTCACTTCTGTTTCTTCCGGGTTGCCTTCATCGTTCGGATCTTTCAACGCGGGATCATCAGTAATCTCATCTTGCAGTGCCAAATGTTCATCCGTTGGCAACGTTACTTCGCTCTCTTCGCGATCCTCTGAACCTGGCTCCCAACCCTCAATATCTTCGACGTCGTCAAAGTTTTCGATAACCTCGATATCTTCAAAATATTCTTCTTCAGGTTCGTCGTCCATCGCCAGTTCCCTGGCAATTTCAGCAAATTTTTGGCGCAGCTTTGAAACAGGGGCGATGGTTTCCTCAACCACCTTTTTTTCTACGCTTTGCTTCTGGGCCTCGCGTACCGCATGGTTGGTTTCGCTCACCAGTCTGGAAATTGACTGGTCAAAATCCCCCTGTTGTTCAACCACATCGCGCGCCTGTTCGACGCGCTGTTCCTGATCAATTGCAACAACCCATTCCCGCGCCGACTGAAACCGGTCTTTGGGAAATATATTCAACCCTTTGTCGATCGCCGCCAGAAAAACCGGGTCATACCCGGTTACCCTTGTTCCGGCACTCTGATAGGGATCCGGCTTTTTCTCGGCTATTGCGGCAAGGCGGGTCTGGCTGTTTGGCGGGGCTTGCCCAACAATCAAATGATACAGGCTTGCCGCCAGTGCATACAAATCGCTGGATGGTCCCTGTTCGCTGCCGGAGATATAGAATTCCTGCGGCGAATAGCCATCTTTTACAACCATCAGCGCAGACAACGCCCGACTGGCTTTGCTCGCCTTTTCACGGGCTGCACCAAAATCAATCAGAACCGGATTCCCGCTCTGATCCAGAATTATATTATCCGGTGAGATATCGCGGTGCAGAATATTCTGCTCATGCATATACCCAACCGCACTCAGGATATTCAGAACAATTTCGTTTAATTTCTCGGCGCTAATATTGTGGTTGCCGTCCTCAATAATATCCAGAAGGTCCAGACCATCAACGAAATCCAATGCCATATAGGCGGTTTCATTGTCTTCAAAAACCTGATGCACACCAACAATATTCTGGTGTTTCAGCTTGGCCAACTGGCGTGCTTCTTGCAGGAACAGCTTAACAATTGATTTGAAATCTTTCTGGTGTGAACGGGAACGGGCGCGAACCGTGTTGTCACTGCGCGTACAGACCGTTGCCGGAAAACATTCTTTAATTACAACGGTCCGGTCCAGACTGTCCTTGGCCAGATAGGTCATGCCAAAGCCGCCGCTGTTCAAAAAACTCTGGATAACAAACTGACCCTGCAGCAGCGTCGTGCCCGCCTGCAGCTCATCGGTGAACGCACCGTCTTCCACGTTATCTTTTGCAACTACAAGGTTCATATTCCGCCCACCCAAGTGGTGGCCCAATGTCCAACACCAACAAATTGGCTTTCCGCCTGATAGCGATAGTCGCGCAGCAGTTTGTCATAATCATGGTGCCTTAGGGCAAAGCATGGTCATAAATATGGCAAAACTAAGGGGGAAAACCGGGTGAACGTCAGGCGTCACCCAGCTGCAAATCAAGCTGAAACAAGTCCACCCAATGCAGGGCTGGACCGGGTTAGTTGTTGTTCAGCCCCTGAACGCCGGCGCGCCCCGATAATACCCGCACCAGCACGCTGACCAGAATTATGATCACAACCAGCATTAGCGTCACAGCGCCGGAATGCTGGGACATATCCTGTTCCTGATAGCCAAAAATGACGCCTGTCAGCACCATATTGCCCGGCGACAGCAACAGAATAATCAAAGACAATTCGCGCATCGCAGTGATGAACGTCAATAACATGCCGGCAACCAGCCCGCTCATCGACAGTGGTATAATGATCCTGAACATTCGCCTGAACCAGCCGATCCCCTGTACGCGGGCGGTCTCTTCCAATGATTTGTCGATCTGTAACATTGCCGAAATTCCCGTGCGTGATGTGAACGGCAGGTTCTTGATCACCGTGATCAGAACCAGAATGGCAAACGTCCCGTACAAAGCCGGAATGGGCCCGATCGACGTTGAAAACATCCCGATATAAATTGCACCAAGGGCAATTGACGGGAAGATATACGGGGCAAACGCGATGCCCTCCAACCATTTGGACAGCCGCATACCGCGGCCTCGAACCACGGCGTAACCAACCAGAAGCCCCAGCATTCCGTTGAACAATGCCGCGGAAAAACCAAGCTTAATCGAATTGGTCAACGCCCCCAGAATACCCTTGTTATGCAAAACCCCCGGCTCTCCATAGGCCAGATTCACATTGCCCTGCCCGACCCAGAAATAGGTGGTCAGGTTTGACAGGCTATAATTGCCGCTTGTCAGCGTCAGGGATTCCCACAGCAACAGCGTCAGTGGCAACGCAACCGTCATGATCAGGAATAATATCACACCAATCGTTGCAGGCCAGCGCCAGATACCCAGATCAGCCTCGCGTTTGCGAAAGCCTTTGCCGGTCATTGTGACGAAACTTTTGCGCACCCCGATAATCCGGCTGTTGATCCAGATAAAAGTAATCGCCATGATAATCAGCACCAGTGCCAGCACATAGGCATCGCCCTGATTGCGGGCATTGATTGAGGCATATATTTGCGTGGAAAACGTAAAAAACCGCACCGGTAACCCCAGCAAAGCAGGGGTGCCAAATGTCCCTAATATCCTGATAAATGTCAGCACAACAGCAGAGCCCAGCGCCGGCACCAGCAGCGGTACCGTAATGCGCCATGTCCGTTGCCAGCGGTTCATACCACAGGTCGCACCGGCCTCTTCCAGTTCATTATCCACCGTGGCCAGCGCCCCCGAGATCAGCAGGTAGGCATAGGCGTAATAATGCAGCGACAGGGTAATCACGATCGGGAAAAACCCATATGAAACCCAATCAGGCGGCTGGACACCAAACAGCCCGGTCAGCAACCCGTCTGCACCACCGATCCGGTCGTTTTTGAACAGGATCAACCAGGCCAGCGCCATAACCCAGCTGGGCATCATATAAGGGAAAACCAGCATGCCGCTCATGACACCCTTAAAATGGATATTGGTGCGCACCATCAACCACGCCAATCCTGACCCCACAGTCACCCCAATGGCCGTAACAGCCACCCCCATGGACAGGCTGTTGATCAGCGGCCGGATAAACAACGCTTTGGAAATTGGCTGACGAAACACCCGATCCAGATGGAACAGGGTAAACGCGCCGGTCTCGGAATCCGGCACATAGGCCTTGTCATAGTCCTGAAATGTCAGCGCATCGCGGACAATCTGAAACAGCGGCACCAGCACCACAAAACCCAAAAATGCCAGACACAGCACGGCAATGATCACTTCGGGCCGATTGCGCAGCCGGTAAATCTGATAGCCAATATTTCGCACCGAAAAGAAACCCGGCTTTCGGCTGGTATCTTCAGATATTAAGGCCATCAATTCGCGCCCTTTTTGCTGTGCCAGTCAGGTAGCCTGGCTTAGGTTGTTTTGGGTTTCCGGGTCGAAGAAATTCAGGGTTTCAACATCAAAATCGATCCAGATACTTGCCCCATGGTCCATGGTAATAAAGCCCGATTGCAACAGCGTAACCGGCGTATCTTTGATCATGACCTGAATGATCGTATCCGCACCTGTTGGCTGAACATTTTCAACCGTCACTTCCAGCCAGCCCGGCTTGCTTTCAAATGACACCAAGATGCTCTCTGGCCGCACCGATGCGATCAGGTCACCGCTCAGACCCGATTTCACCGGTAAAGTCACATCCTTACATAGCAGTTTAGCCCCCTCGACCTTACCTTCAAACAGGTTGATCCCGGGGTCTCCGATAAATTCTGCGACAAACAAATTCGCCGGATGGTGGTAAATATTATAGGGGCTGGCTTCCTGCATGATCTTACCGGCATTCATAACGATGATGCGATCTGACAGGGTCAGCGCTTCAATCTGATCATGGGTCACGTAAACCGTTGTGGCCTTCAGATCGCGGTGCAAGCGTTTCAGACCGGCGCGCATTTCTGTGCGCAGTTTGGCGTCCAGATTGGACAGTGGCTCATCCATCAGTAAAATTGACGGTCGCAACGCAATCAGCCGCGCCACCGCAACACGCTGTTGCTGCCCGCCGGACAGTTCAGACGGGTAACGTTCACGCAGCTCACTCATCTGCACTTCTTCAAGCGCTGTGTTCAGGCGGTTTTCAACCTCCGCCGCACTTAGTTTTTGTTCCTTCAGCGCCAGGGTGATGTTACGCGCCACGGTCATATGAGGCCACAGCGCGTAGCTTTGAAATATCAGTCCCAGCCCGCGTTTTTCCGGCGGCACGATTATGCCTTCACTGCGCGAAAACACCACGCGATCCCCCAGCTGAATGACGCCCTGATCAGGCTCCTCCAACCCAGCGATTGCCCGCAATGTGGTGGTTTTCCCGCAGCCTGACGGCCCAAGGACCGTCAGGAATTCACCGGGGTTCACGGTGAGGTCAAGATTTTCAATCGCGACCGCACCGCCATAGGATTTTCTGATCCCGCGTAGCTGAATTTGCTCCATATTTTCTGGGCAATTCTACTGGCTTGACTGTATCAGCCAGAAATCACGCAACAGCGGTCCCTGGTTCCACATGAATTCATCCGACACGACCCAACCGGTCATTTCGTCCCAAATCTCACCACCTTCAGGCAAGGGCACATCACTGCGCGGGCTTACAGAACCGGCATCATGGTATGGTGCCAGGCCCTGCAACAGATCAAAGCTTTCGCCTTCCAGATAGGGCTTGGAAATATTGGTATCCATGCCGATATCAGTGCTGCCCAACAGATAGGCGGTGAAAACCTTGGCGGCATTGGGGTGGGGTGCCCGTGCCGCAATTGAGGTGAATGTAGGGTAAACCAGCTTGGCCACAGGGTCCAAATCGGAAATGATCGCATTCACGTTGCCTTTGGAATCGTTGCGCGAAATATAGGTCATGTTGGTAAACGCGATCAACGCATCTTCCTGACCGGCTTTACCCGCAGCATCCGCCAGCTTAGAGCCGGATTTAAAGATCACCAGATCATTGGCCAGCAGGCGCGCCACAAACTCATAGCCGGCATCCGTGACACCATCACTAAGAACAATGTCTTCGCCGGTATAGCGCTTATATGCCGCTGCCATTTCCTCGGGATGCGCCACCAGTGATGCAACCCCCATCAGCGATGAACCGGACGCCATCGGGTCTTTGATACCAACGCGGCCCTTGAACCGGTCTTCGGTCAATTCCCAGACATTGCTGATCGGCGGACCGTCGGCAAAAGTTTCGGTGTTATAAAAGAAGACAATCGCTTCATTGACCCGGATCAGCAGCGGATCACGGTTTTCCACCGGTATACGGTCAATATACTGCGCCGGCACATAGTTGAATATCCGCCCCTTGCCCAACAGCTCATTGATCACCTGTCCGGAATTACCGGTGGTGATCACATCAACCCCAAATATCCCCGCGTCCTGTTCACGCACGGTTTTTTCAATGGTTTTAACCGAACCAAGATCAAACAGTGTCAGCGTGATGCCCGGATACAAAGCTTCAAAATGTTCCTTCAACTTGGCGATACGCCCGGATGATGAATAAATAACAACTTCACCTTCCTCTTTGGCGGCCGCAACAATTGCGTCCCAGTCTTCCGCACCGGTCGAATAAGACCCAAGCTCATTGGCCTTCAGCCAACCGTCTAACTCTGGCGACATTTCCTGAGCCGTTGTAAACGACGCAGCCGTAGCAAACACAGCCGCCGCCGCAACTGAGAATAGTCTTGTCGTGATTTTGTTAGGTAACATTATAATTCTCCCCTGGTTTTTGTCCGCACGGCAAACACTTGTCGCCCCTGCGGCCTTTCAGTTCATTTGAACGGCCCCCGGCGTTACCGGATGCCGGCCAGTTTTTAACCTTTTCAGGTCAATTTTTCTGCCGAGCCACGTATCAGTCTGTAGTACGAAATCAGCGGCGGTATCAGCAGCAGCATAATAATCACCCACATCACTTTCGCGATTGAGCTTTCGAAAAATATTGTGGGCGATCCCTTGCCAATGATCATACCCTGCGAAAACCCGCTTTCCGCAATCGGGCCCAGAATCAATCCCAGGATCAGCGCTTCCAGCGAGAACCCCAGTTTTTTCAAAACCAAACCGCCCAGTGCAAATGCAATCATCATATAGATGTCAAAGATTGCATTATTCAGCGCGTAGGAACCCAGCACTGCAAATGCACAGACCACAGGCACCATGATCGCCGGTGGTATCAGCGCAATGCGCGCCAGATAGGGCGCGAAGGCCAGACCAACCATCAGGAACACCCCATTGGCGACAAACATTGAAATAATGAACGGGTAGGTTCTGTCAGCATATTCGTTGAACAGCTCCGGCCCTGGTATCATTCCGTGGATGATAAACGCCCCCATCAGCGCCGCAGCAACCGAGTTTCCGGGGATGCCCAGCGTCAGCGTCGGCACCAATGAGCCGCCGACACAGCCGTTGTTACCGGCTTCAGCCGCGGCAATACCTTCGGGGTTACCCTTGCCAAACAGCTCTTTGGTTTTGGAAATCCGCTTTGAAAAATTATAAGAGATGAACGCAGCAATCGTGGCGCCTTCCCCGGGCAATACGCCAATAAATGTCCCGGTGCCTGCCCCCAGCGCAATGTGTTTGCTGATGCCTTTGGGCAATGGTTCCCTTTTGCCAACCTGATCCATAAACGACGTGTCAATCTTGCCCGTGGTGCGTGTTCCGGCAAGCTCCAGCATCTGGATCATCGAAAACAAACCGATCAGCGCCGGCATGAAATCAATGCCGTCAATCAGCTCAATCATACCCATCGTATAGCGCAGGCTGCCCGACATATCATCAGTGCCGATCACCGCGATAATCATCCCCAACAACCCGGCAATCAGCGCCTTCACCAATGAACTGTTTTCATCCGCAATCGAAATGATCCCGGCCAGTCCCATAAGCGCCAGTAAAAAGTTTTCCGGTGGGCCGAAATGCAGCGCCTGACGCGCCAGAAACGGCGCGAACAACAACAAAATAAATACGGAAAACATCCCCCCCACAAACGACGCAACAACTGAGGTTTTCAGCGCCAGCGCGCCCCGCCCCTGTTTGCTCATCGGATAGCCTTCAATCGCGGTTGCGACCGCGGCGGGTGTTCCGGGTGTGTTTAGCAGAATGGCCGGAATAGACCCGCCATACATCGCCCCGCAATATATGCCCCCCAACAGCATCAACCCGTTGGTCGGGTCCATCGTATAGGTGAACGGTACCAGCAGCCCCACGGCCATGGTCGCCGTCAGCCCCGGCATGCCGCCAATTGCGACCCCGGCAACCGTGCCAATTACGATTGTCAGAAGTGAGCTAAAAGTAAAAACAATTGAGAGGTATTCCATTTTACCTGCCTATTAAAAGTTGAAGCCGGGCAAACCGACGGACAGCAACTGGACAAAAATTATGTAAACAAACCCAAGGACCCCAACCGTTGTCAGGGCGATGGTGACAGGCTTCCGGTAACCCAGAATATAAGACATCACCGGAATGAAAATCAGCGCCGGGATAAAGAAACCCAGGCTTTCAAACACAGATGCGAATATGACCAGACCGATAACCAGCGCCGCAAACCTGCCGAAATGCTGGGTCAGCTCCATTTTGTCGTTTGATCTGTCAAGCAACACACTAAACGCCAGCTGTCCGACCGCTAACACCCCAATGAATACTGACAAAAACTGAACGTATTTTGCCGATGTTTTCAGGGCGATCCCGGTGTAATTGGCTGTGCTGATATACAGCAGCACAGCCATTACGATGAACAACGCTAAAACAGCGCGATCAACTGATTTTTTGGTCATTACCAGGGAGCTGCGTCAAAGACTTCCTGTGTCTCAGCTTGCAGTCCTTGCAGATAAGACAGGTAATCCGGACCAGATTGCGGCAACAGGAATATGGAGCCCTTTGCAGCATTTGCCTTGAACTCATCGCTGGCCATTATTTCGGCAAGCATTGTGTCCAGTTGGTCCTGAATGGCCGGATCAATACCGGCTGGTGCTACAAATCCACGGGTTGCGCGCATCAGAACTTCGATGCCCTGCTCACCACCAGTAGACATTTCCGGCATGTTGCTGTCGCGTTCTTCCGACAACACCGCGATGATTTTCGCGTCACCGGCTGCATGTTGTTTGATCATCTGTGACAGGTTCATGAACGCAGCATCAAAATGCCCGCCCAGTACACCGGCTTTTTGCTCGGTTGATCCGTTTGTTGGCAGCAGATTGAACGTCACACCGGTTGCCGCCTCAAACGATTTAGCGGCCAGAAAGTCATCTGAACCAATACCATTTACAGCAACTGTCAGCGCATCAGCACCAGCAGCAGCCGCCAGATCATTCAAATTGTTAATCGGGCTGTCTTTTGGCACCGCAACAATCGCAGGATCCTGCGCGACATTGCCCATCACATGGAAGCTGTCCAATGTGTATTGGGCCCGGCCGGAAACCACGTGGGCCACCAGTTGTGGTGTAAACACCAGACCGATTGTGTAGCCATCCGCATCCGCACGGGCAATGGATTCAAAACCCTTCTGACCACCGGAACCCGGAACGTTTTTTATGACAAATTCAAACCCTTCATAGTTCTTCTCAGCCAATTCAGTGAACAGTCTCGCGGTTCGATCAGTTGATCCACCCGCTTTTGACGGTACAACAATGGTGATGGCTTTTGACGGATAGTCCTGTGCCGACGCAAAGCCGGACAGTCCCACTGCCAGTGCCGCACCTATGATTATTTTCTTCACAAACACTTATTCTTCTCCCTATTCGCTACGACGATTACGGTTCCAGAATGAACCGTTTCGCCTTGTGTTGTAATAATCAGCCAATATATACGAGCCCATTCGAAGTTACAGAAATATTGTATGAACAATATTACAAGCAATTTGACAGCGGAATGAAACTGTACATCGAGACCAGTCAAACCCCTTGCAATTCCATTTTTTCCGCTGCTCGCGACATGTCGTGCAACATGCAAAGCGTCAATTGCATCTGAGATTTTCTAATATAAAAAATGACTTGGTGGCATAAGTGGCGGACAGACAGGGATTCGAACCCTGGAGACGGTCTCCCGCCTACACGCTTTCCAAGCGTGCGCCTTCGACCACTCGGCCACCTGTCCAACGGGCGCTGTCTAGCGCCTTCACCGGGGCGGCTGCAAGCGGGAAATAGCCCGGACTAACCCTCCAGATGCAAATATATCCGCCGGTTCTGCCGACCCTTCTTTTGCACTTTCCCAATAATTACTTTTCCAATCTCTCCGGTGCGCGCTACGTGGGTGCCGCCGCAGGGTTGCAGATCAACGCGCGCCGCCCCCTCACCTATTGCGATCATCCTGATTTTTCCCTGCCCCATGGGCGGCATCACCGACATGGTTTTCACCAGACCCGGATCGGCCCGCAACTGCGCATCCGAGATCCAGCTCTCAACAACCGGCAGATCTTTTTCGATCATATCGTTCAGCATCACATTCAGCGCATCCTTATCAACCACGGCGTCCGGCATATCAAAATCCAACCGCCCCTTATCTGCGCCGATTGAGCCACCGGACACAGGCAACGGCACCGCAACTGACAATAAATGTAATGCGGTATGCACACGCATATGTCGCAGCCGGCGATCCCAATCCAGCACTTGCTCCACCTGGGCACCGATGGGGGGCAAGGTATCGGGTGCGCCAGGAACCAGCACAATTTCCTGCCCCTCGCCCTTAACTGTGGTCGCTATGGGCAATGAACCGGTTTCCCAGATCAGCCTGCCACTGTCCCCGGGTTGTCCGCCACCCAATGGGTAAAAAATTGTCGCCTCAAGCATCACACCACCCTCGGGTGAATACCCTGAGACGATGGAATTACAGCGCTTAAGATAACTATCGGCGTGGAACAATATTTCGGTCATTTGGGTTTGGTCGCGCGCTTGCGGGCAGGTTTTGGTGCTGCGTGCAATGACTCTGGATTGCGCAACCAGACATCGCGCTGAGCAAACGGAATTTCAATGCCTTCCTCGGCAAACCGGCGGGCAATTTCGTGGTGAATATCGCTTTTCACCGTCAGAATGAAATTCACATCCCGCAATATGGCCCGGATTTCAAAGTCCAGACTGTCGGCGCCAAAATTCACCAGATGAACCGAGGGCGACGGGTTCAGCGACACCATCGGGTGCTTGCCGGCGATCTCTTTCAACAGTTCCTGAACCCGCATGGTATCGGTACCATAAGCAACGCCAACGGCAATAACCGCGCGCCCAATCAGATTTCCGCGGGTGTAATTTGTGACCGCACCGGATACCAAATCAGCGTTGGGAATGATCACATCCGTGCGGTTGAAGGTTTCAATCCGCGTTGAGCGAACAGATATATCGCGCACCGTTCCCGAATAGCCCCCCACCTCAATCCAGTCACCTTCGGATATGGGGCGCTCGATCAGCAGAATAATTCCGGCGACAAAGTTAGACACGATGTTTTGCAGCCCGAAACCAATCCCAACCGACAGCGCACCGGCAACAATCGCCAGCGATGACAGATCAATCCCCGCCGTGGTAATGGCCACCACTGCCGCCAGAAATATCCCGACATAACCCAGACCTGACAGGATCGCCGATTGCCCGCCGGGATCAATGGATGTTTTCGGTAAAACTGACGTTCTCAGCGTTGACTGCAGCATCCGCGTCAGCATGTAACCAATAACAAAAACCACTGCGAATGTCAGAAAATCCGACGGCGATATCCGCGTGTCACCAAGCTGAAAACCTTCGCGGAATCTTGACCACATCTCAGAAAGATCCGCCACCCGCGCGCCCCAGATCAGCGCAAATAACGGGATTGAAGCGGCAACCAATGCAAAACTAACCAGTATTGGCATCAGCGCTTCCCGGGCAGATTGCTGGTCGCGTTTGGCAATAAAGCCATAAACATCGCGCAACACTCCGGCCAGAATAACGATCAGCGCCAACAGTGCGACGCTCAGGATCGCCGGAAAAATAACCGCTTCGGCACCGGTATGAAACCCAATCGCCGCGGCAATCGGCCCCCCGGCACCCACCAAAATCAATGCCCGTCCCAACAGGTTTGTTGCGCGTTTCCTAAAGGTCCATTCAACTGGCGTATCCTGTGGCGCATCCTGCTGCTCAACCACATTGCCGGCGCGCAATATTCGCCCCAATCTGAACAGGATAAATCCACTCAGGATGATGAATGGAAATTGCAGAACCACCCGGGTCGCCTGGGAATATCCTTCAAAATCCGCCAGTTGCCCGATCAGGCGATTGCCGCCCCACAGCAGGCCCAGCCCACCCGCAAACCGTCGCACCTGCTCGGCGGCAATGTCACCTATTTGCAAAAAACCATTGGTAATCTGGGTCCGGGGCAACAGCCGCAACGCCAGCCAGCGCGCGCCAAAAAATGCCAGCCCAAGCGGGATCAGCCCATCCACCAGCAACTGGCCGCGAAACCCAAGCAAACCCGTTGAAAACAGTGCCTCTACAAAGGCATAGATGCCAATGCCCGGCAAAATTACCTGCGCAAGCGACACTGCGAAACCGCGCAAACCGGCGGTGGCACCATCGGCAGATTGCTGCACCTGCTGGGTAACCCGGACCATCCAGATCCGCCCGCGAAACAGCAGCACAAACGCCACCAGCAGGTAGATCAGCGTCTTGACCAGATTGTTGCGCAGCTCAACCTGCAAAGCGTCCGATCCCCAGGCCCCCTGCACTTCGCTTTTGGCACCCGCAAATGTCGTTGAAATATCACTATAGGCATCGGGCCAGATTGCCGGATTTATCGGCGAAGGGTTCAATTCAAACAGCCGCGCCGCCTGCCTTTCGCGAATGATGGTATCGGTTTCGCTGATCAGCCCGTCGGCCCGGCTATAGGCCTCTTCTGCCTGTCGCTGGGGTGCTTCCAGACCCGCCAGTTGGTTGGTCAGCTCCTCGCGCCGTGCGGTTAATTCATCCGGCTCGACCCCTTGGGTTTCCGGGGCCGGCCCCAGGGCGGCAATCTGATTGCGCAGCGTAGAAATCCGCGCCTGATTGATGTCCTGGGCTGCCAGAAATACCTCACGCCAGGTGGCCAGTTCTTCACGCAATCCCTCCAGCGCAGTATTTGAGGCCCGGCCCGCCTGAATGGCCGCCTCTGCCCGCAAAGCCACATCTTCCCAACTGCTGTAATTCGGTGTTTCCGCCTCACCCTGCGCCATGACCATACCGGGTACAAACACAGTCGTCAGCGCGCTGAACCCGCTCAACAGTAAAACTGTCGACAGAACCATAAATAAACGATGCATCACGCTTCAAATACTCCGGGCAACTCCGGGCCATCCCCGGTTAACCAACTTGGCACCGGCAGGCCCTTTTCCCGCAGGAATACCGGATTGAACAGCTTGGACTGATAGCGCGTGCCAAAATCACACAGCGGCGTCACGATGGTTTTTCCCGGCCCCATATCCCGCGCCATGCGGATCGCCCCGGCCACGTTCACGCCACTTGATCCCCCCAGACACAGGCCCTCATGTTCCAGCAGATCAAACACCGCCGGCAGCGCTTCATCATCCGGTATCCGGTAAATGTAATCCGGGGTGAACCCCTTCAGATTGGCGGTAATCCGCCCCTGCCCGATCCCTTCGGTAACCGAGCCGCCTTCAGAGCCGAACTCACCGGTTTTGTAAAACTGATACAGCGCCGACCCCATCGGGTCCGCCAGCCCCATTTTAACGCCCCTGCCCTGCAACGCATCCGCGACACCGGCCAGGGTGCCCCCGGAACCAACCGCACAAATAAAACCGTCAATGTTACCGTCGGTCTGCTGCCAGATTTCCGGCCCTGTGGTTTCGGCATGGGCCCGCCGGTTGGCGACATTGTCAAACTGATTTGCCCAGATCGCGCCCCTTGGCTCAGACTTTGCCAGTTCTTTCGCCAGACGTTCGGAATAGTGCACATAGTTATCCGGGTTCCTGTACGGCACCGCCGGAACTTCCACCAACTCGGCCCCTGCCAGCCGGATCATGTCCTTTTTTTCCTGACTTTGGGTATCGGGGATGACAATCACCGTGCGGTACCCCAAAGACGCCCCCACCAGCGCCAGCCCGATGCCGGTATTGCCAGCCGTGCCTTCAACAATGGTGCCGCCGGGCTTCAAGACGCCCTGCGCAACCGCATCCCGAATGATGTACAACGCCGCCCGGTCCTTGACCGACTGGCCCGGGTTCATAAACTCCGCCTTGCCTAAAATCTCGCAACCCGTGGCCTGACTTGGGCGGTTCAGCCGGATCAGGGGGGTGTTGCCGATACTTGCCGAAAGGTCCGATTTTACCTGCATTTTCAGCCTCCGATCCACAGGGGTGCACGCCCTTGTTTAGGACGCCAAATGCGGGAACTCAAGCGCCCTTGCGGATGTCCTCACGGTGCAGTGACAGCCACAAAAGGCTGATCACCAGCGGGCCGGTATCCACGGCCCCATCGCGCAACATTTCCATGGCATCGGCAAAATCCAAAACGTGGCTTTTGATGTCTTCATCTTCCTCAGCCAACCCGGCAACACCGGCTGCACCATCGGGCAACGCCGCCAGTCCAACATAGGAATACATATATTCGGTGACCGCGCCGGGGGCCGGGTAATAATCCGCAATCGCAAACAATTTACCAACCTCAACACCGGTTTCCTCCAGCATTTCGCGTCTTGCTGTCTGTTCCGGTGCCTCACCGGCATCAATGCGCCCGGCTATGGCCTCCAGTTTCCAGGGCGCTTCATCGCCCCTGATATGGGGGCCAAACCGGAACTGCTCCACCAGCATCACCCGGTCCAGAACCGGATCATAGGGCAACACAGATACCGCATCGCCACTGACAAACGCCGCCCGGGTCATGGTGTCGCTCAACGCACCATCAAATCGCGGCACCTGCAGATCAAATTCCGCAACGCTAAAGTAGTTTTTATAGGGAATACGGGCTTCCTGAACGCGTATATTGCTGCGCATCCGGTTGGCACTTCCGGGGTCGTCATTGCGCTCAGCCATGGGGGGTTACGACCACCGCCTGGCAACCCATTCGGTCAACCAACCGCCAAACAGCCCGCCAACGATTGCCGCCAATAGGATCGTCGGCACCGCAATAAGCACAAAATATTCAAGGCTGATATCAATCATCCCGCGCAGGGCCTCCATCGGTCCTTTAAATCGCTTGTCGATCGACAATTGCAGGGCTTTTGAACCGGCAAACAGAAACACGCCCCAAAACGTCAGAACCCCGGCAGATGTCAGCCCATAGCCCAACCCGGCGCGCAGCCCCAACCCGGCATTTTTGCCCGATATCCGCCAACCGCTCAGAAATCCGACGGCTGCCAATGTTAAATTCAGCTTTCCGACCTGTGTGCCTTCGGGCAGCAACGGCTTGACCAGATCACCGCAGAAATATCCGAGGGCCGCAAAAAACAATGCGGCGATTAACTTGGGCATGGTAAGCATGTTATCTGGCCGGTTTTGTTACTGTAATTTGTGTTACGTTACAATTACCGCTGTGGAACGCCGCCGCGCAAGAGGTTAGATAAAAATTCCACATTCTGTGAAATCGCTCGTCAAACCCCATTTTCGCAATCTGGTCCCATTTTTGATTGAAAGTCAGGTGCCAGCGACGCAGGGTCTGGCTGTAACTTTCGCCAAATTCAATTGACCGCGCCACCCGTAACCCGGCCCGTTCGACTTCCTTACACAGTGCCGAGCGGCTGGGCAACATGCCCCCAGGAAAGATATATTTCTGCATGAAATCAACACCTTTCCGGTAAACCTTAAAGCGATCATCCTGCAGCGTTATAATCTGAAGCGTTGCCGCCCGGCCGGGGCGCAACCTGTCGCGAACGGCCTCAAAATAGACCGGCCAGTATTTTTCACCCACGGCCTCAAACATCTCGATACTGGCAATCCCGTCATAAATGCCCTGCTCATCGCGGTAATCTTGCAACTTAATCTCCACCAGATCAGACAGCCCGGCAGCCCGTATTCGCGCAACGGCATAGTCATGCTGCTCCTGTGATATGGTTAGTCCGGTCACTTTCAGCCCCCGCTGCCCGGCGGCATATTCCGCAAAACCACCCCAGCCACAGCCAATTTCAAGTACGTGATCCCCGGGTTTCACCCCCATCTGATCCACCATGCTGGCATATTTCTGCAACTGCGCTTTTTCCACGGTTTCCTGACCGGTTTCAAACTTGGCAGATGAATAGGTCATGGTTTCATCCAGCCAAAGACCATAAAATTCATTGCCCAGATCATAATGATACGAAATGTTCTTCTTCGCCTGCGCCCGTGAATTTGAATGCATCCAGTGGCGAAACCGCTCATAGGCACGCACCAGACCCATCCCCGGATACCCGTCAAACAAATTGTCATTTTTAGCCAGCACCAGATCCATGAACGCCTGCAGATCAGGGGTTGACCACCAGCCATCCAGATAGGCATCGGAAAACCCCAGATCGCCCTCCCGGATCAGGCGCGCAAAGGCATCCGGGTTGTGAATTGTCATTTCCGCCACCGGACCGGGGTTTTGTCCCATGGCGCGAAAACAGCGCCCGTCCGGCAGGATCATATCCAGCCGGCCGTTTTGCATTCCTTGGGCAATATCAAAGACTTGTGCAAAAAACCTTGGCAGGTTTTTTTGCCCTTTGGTTGATGTAAAAACGTCCATCAGACCCCCCAGTCAATGCAAAAATAACAAATTTCACCCCCCGGGATCAATAGTTTTTACAAAAACTGCGAATTTATGGGCGAAAACCCACCGGGGTTTCAGATCACATGATCCAGCGCCCGGATCAAATGATCCACCTCTTCGCGCGATGTGTAATGCACGAAACTCAGCCGCAAAACACCCCTGTCCATGTCAACACCCATGGCCTCTAGCGGACGCGCACCGTAAAAATCACCGCCCCCCGCCATCACCCCGTGGGGCGCCAGCGCTGCCGCCACATCAAACCCCTTATCCGCCAGTTCCACCGTCACCGTCGGCGCCCGCAGCCGGGCATCCGCAGGCCCGATCAGACGCGCTGAATTGCGCCCGTCCAGATAGTCCAACAAGGGCTGCAACAGCTCGGTTTCATGGGCGCGCTGCAAATCATGCACCGCACGCGCGCGCGCCTTTGGTTCCCTGTGGTCCGAAAAATGATGCGCAAACAACATATCCATATAATCCGCCATGCCAGCGCAGGCCGCCACCTGCGCATGGTCCGGCCCCGCCGGGGTGAATTTTTTGTACAGCGTGTCACCATTAAACCCGTGCCCCTGATTGGGCAGCGCCCGGGCCAAATCCCGCCGGATCACCATGATCCCCTGATGCGGCCCAAAGGTTTTATAGGCCGAGAACAAATAGATATCCGCCCCCAGATCACCGATATCCGGGAACCCGTGGGGCACATAGGACACCCCGTCAACACAGACCACCGCGCCCACTGCGTGGGCCATTGCGGTGATGGCTTTCACGTCATTGATCTCAGCCACGATGTTTGAGCAATGGGGAAACACCACCAGCTTAACCCGGCCATCCAACAGCCGTTCCAGTGCCGCCGGTTCCAGCCTGCCGGATACCGGATCAATTTGCCATTCACGCACCTCAATGCCACTTTCGGCCAACCGCCGCCACGGCCCTGAATTGGCCTCATGGTCCTGATTGGTCACGATAATCGCGTCGCCGTCCCCCAAATGTTCACGAAACGCCTGGGCCAGAACATAGGTGTTCTGCGTGGTCGAAGGCCCGAAACTCAGCTCATCGGTTTCCACCCCCAGCATCGCCGCCAGACGCAACCGCGCCTCATCCATTTCCTCCCCGGCCACCCGGCTGGCATCAAAGGCATAATAGGGCTGAACTTTGCGCTCATGGTAATAGCGCGTCAGCCGCTCAATCACCGGGGCGCAGGTATAGGACCCACCGGCATTTTCAAAAAACGCCTGCCCGTTCAGGGATGGTTCGGCAAAGGCCGGGAACTGTGCCCGGACATACTCAATATCTAATTTCATGGGCCCACACTTTCGCCCATCCTGCCTGCGGTCAAGCCCTGCAAACAAAAACGGCCCCACAAAACTGCGGGGCCGTTAATCCAACGCTGAAATCAGCGTATTTTTTTAAGTTCCTGACGCAAACCGATAAAGATCGACACGCACATCAGCAACAGCAATGCCGCGAACGGAAAGCCCGTAGTGACCGCCATCGCCTGCAACGCCGCCAATCCGCCGCCCAACAGCAACGCAATGGCCACCAGACCTTCAAACAAACACCAGAACACCCGCTGTGGCAGCGGTCCATCGGTCTTGCCTCCGGATGTGATGGTATCCACCACCAAAGACCCGGAATCTGATGAGGTTACGAAGAACACCACCACCAGAACAATCCCGATCAGGGACGTGATCCCGGCCAATGGCAACTGGCTGAGCATCTCAAACAACTGCGTTGGCAAGGCAGCGTCCTGTGCGCCGGTAAAGCCATCTGCAACAACTTGCTGAATGGCCGTGCCACCAAATACGCTCATCCACAGAACGCTCACCAGTGACGGGATCAGAATGACGCAGATCAAAAATTCCCGCACCGTGCGCCCGCGGCTGACCCGCGCAATGAACATGCCCACGAAAGGTGACCAGCTGATCCACCACGCCCAGTAAAACGCGGTCCAGCCCTGACTAAAGTTGGCGTCAGTTCGTCCAAAGGGTTGCGACAACGCCGGCAGGTTTTGCGCATAGGCCCCAAGTGAACTGAAGAAGCTCTTGATGATGTCCCCGGTTGGCCCAACGATCAGCACGAAAACCAGCAACAGAAACGCCAGCACCATGTTGATCTCAGACGCCCGTTTCACCCCGGCATCCAACCCGGCCATCACCGACATCAGTGCCACCCCGGTGATCACGATGATCAGGATTACTTTGGTGCCGATACCTTCGGGAACGCCAAACAGAAAACTCAAACCGGCATTGGCCTGCTCTGCGCCAAACCCAAGCGATGTCGCCAAGCCAAATATCGTCGCCAGAACCGCCACAACATCTATGATATGGCCAACCCAGCCCCAGACCCTCTCACCGAAAATCGGGTAAAACGCCGACCGGATTGAAAGCGGTAAGCCTTTGTTATAGCTAAACAAACCCAACGCCAATGCCACAACCGCATACATCGCCCAGGGGTGCAGCCCCCAGTGATAAATCGTCGCCGCCATGCCAAGGCGCGCCGCTGCTTGGGCGTCCCCGGCTGCACCCGCCAAAGGTGCCCAGCTTTCCGGGCTACCGGCGCCTTCAGCAAAGGAAGACCCAAAATGCGACAGCGGTTCAGACACCCCAAAGAACATCAGTCCAATGCCCATACCGGCGGCAAAAAGCATCGAGAACCAGCCCAGATAGCCATAATCAGGGCGTGCATCTGCGCCACCCAATCGCACTTTTCCGTAAGGTGTGACGATTAAAAACAGGCAGAACAGAACAAAAATATTACCGGCCAGCAGGAAGAACCAGCTAAAATTACCGGTCACCCAGTTGCGCATTGCCAGAAAAAGCCCGGTGGCCTGTTCCGGCGCAATCAATGTTCCCATGACAAAGGCAAAAATCCCCAGCCCGGCGATCAGAAACACCGGATTGTGGATATCCAGGCCAAAGGGCCCGATATTCGTGCTAATATTATCCTGACCAATTTCGTAGTCAGTTTCACTGACCCCTTGGTTTGGATCGTCAGAACTTGACATGTCCATCTCCCCGTTTATTAAAAATCAGGGGTCTTTGCCCCTGCCGCCAAGAGTGGGGAGAAAACAGCAGATTTAGGCCGTAAAAGCGAACAAAACGGTCAATTACCGACTATTGTGTCGCAATTATCCACCAATTTCAGGCGTTGAGGTCCACCACAACACGGCCCTTGACCTGACCTTTCAGAATGGCGCGACCCAGATCCGGTAGCTCGGCAAGGCCAACTTCCTGCACCATCGCTTCCAGTTTTTGCAGGGGTAAATCACTGGCAAGCCGCGCCCAGGCATCGATCCTGTCGTCATAGGTCCGCATCACGCTATCAATTCCCAACAGGTTCACGCCGCGTAAAATAAACGGCAAAACCGTGGTCGGCAGTTGCGCGCCCCCCGCCAGCCCAAGGGCGGCGACACTGGCACCATATTTCATCTGCCCCAGAACACGGGCCAGCATTTCACCGCCAACCGCATCAATGCACCCGGCCCAGACCTCCCGTTCCAGCGGTCGCCTGGAAACCTCGTTCAATTCCTCACGGGCCACAATCTGACCAGCCCCCAGACCCTGCAGGTATTCCCCCTGCTCAGCCCGTCCGGTAACGGCCGCCACTTCATAGCCAAGTTGCGCCAATATCGCCACCGCAACTGACCCAACGCCCCCCGCCGCCCCGGTCACCAGAACCGGCCCCTGATCGGTATGCAGCCCCTGCTTTTCCAACGCCCTGACCGCCAGCATCGCCGTCAAACCAGCGGTGCCGATTGCCATCGCCTGACGTGTGTTCAGACCCTGCGGCAACGGCACCAGCCAATCGGCATTCACCCGCGCTTTTTGCGCGTATCCACCCCAGTGAATTTCCCCGACCCGCCAGCCAGTCAGCACAACCTTGTCCCCCGGCCCATAGCGCGGATCATCCGACGCCTCGACGGTTCCGGCAAAATCGATCCCCGGCACATGGGGATAGGTTTTCACCAGCCCGCCACCGCTGCCCAGACACAGACCATCTTTATAATTCAGCGTCGAATATTGCACCGCGACGGTAACATTGCCGTCGGGCAATTGTGCGTCTTGCAATTCCTTCACAGCGGCAAATGTTTTGCCCTCTGCATCTTTATCCACCACCAGCGCCTTGAACATTCCAGTCTCCATTGCTTAATCAGCTGTCACCGTCGCGTGCGATGGTGCGTTAAATATTACCAAACCCACCGGGCGCACAATTTCACCCTGTTACAAAGTTTAAACAGCGCCCGTAAATCTTGTTACATTCTTTAAACATTTGCTCATTTCGCCGACCCGGACCAGTCAATCGCACAGATCTCAGCCGACTT
>VAPL010841800.1_pt1 | contig 23423 bp, 24 predicted proteins | sample 3395061 | NCBI WGS metagenome assembly VAPL01 (sample SAMN08290444, study PRJNA428436) | hydrothermal vent metagenome | isolation source: Deep-sea hydrothermal vent chimney 2 | place: Pacific Ocean: Juan De Fuca Ridge | depth 2182 m m | reverse complement strand
AATTAAAGTAATAATTCAACAATAGAACTGAAGCTTGGTTGATATTATTGAACCTCAATTTTTTAGTTAACACCCGATATAGGCGGATGAAAAATCATTTGTACAACATTGCCATCGGGATCGGCGCAATAAAAACTACGCGCACCATCGCGGTGTGTTTTAGGTTGCGAGTGCATTTTTATATTATGTGAATTTAAAAATTCAAACCAGGCATCGACATCATCAGGTTGTTTTAAAATATAACCAATATGATCCAGTCGTTGTGGACCGTCCATTTTTTTATTTTGGTATTTTACTTCAGCACGATGTAGAGCAAGGTTGTCGTTGCCTGAACATAAGTAAACATTGTCTGGGTCGGGTCGCCATTCTACTTTCATGCCTAATAGTTCAACATAAAAATTTTCACAGGCAGCGTAATTTTCAACATAAAGTGCTACGTGGCGAAGGCCTGCTGTAGGAGGTGGGCGATTCATAGTCGTACCTTATTAATTACTGTTGTCATTCCCGCGCAGAGCCTGCCCCCAGCGAAGGCGGGAATCCATGGCTGTGTGTGAGTAACCAAACTAATTTATTTCCACAATTTCAAAGTCATGTGTTATCTCTGCTGTCTTGCCCAACATGATAGAAGCCGAGCAATATTTTTCGGCAGACAAGTGCACTGCTCTTTCTACCTGTTTTTCTTTTAAGTCTTTACCGCTAACAATAAAGTGAACATGAATTTTGCTAAAGACTTTTGGTTCTTCATTGGCACGTTCGGAAGTTATTTCAACTTCACAATCCGTTACGGCTTGGCGTGATTTTTTTAAAATCATAAGTACATCAAACGTGGTGCAGCCACCTAAACCAAGTAAAAGCATTTCCATTGGACGCGGCCCGAGATTGCGCCCACCGTGATCAGCTGAGCCATCCATAATAACAGCATGGCCACTGTCGGTTTCACCCATAAAACTCACATTTTCTATCCACTTTATTCTACTTTTCATTTTTGAGAATTCCTCGTCCCCATACTGTCATATAACAAGCTAATGTACTGAAATTAGTGGTATTTTACCAAACAAGCGAGCAGTGACGCTCTTCTCAGTTTATTCCGCTAATATAGACTATGCTTGATTAATTAATCGCTGAGTATTATAACAACGAGAGAAGAAATAGCCTATGTTAAGTACAGGGAATAGCATGACACAAATCGTAAACCACAAGACTGAATTACCCGCGGTAGACAAATTACTGGAACAAAGCCACCGCCGCCATTACCCGGCGAAAAATGTCATTATTTATGCCGGTGATAAGTCCGATGTATTGTATTACATTGTTGATGGTTCAGTATCCGTATTAATTGAAGATGAAGATGGCCGCGAAATTGTACTGGCCTACCTTAATAAAGGTGATTTTTTTGGTGAAATGGCCTTGTTTGGCGAAGAGCCGGATCGCAGTGCCTGGGTTCGTAGTCGTACTGCCTGCGAAGTGGCCGAAATCAGCTTTGCAAAATTCAGGTTGCTCTATCAGGAACATCCCGATATTTTATTTGCGATGACCTCTCAAATGGCGGCACGTTTGCGCCATACCAGTCGCAAAGTAAATGACCTTGCCTTTATGGACGTTACCGGTCGAGTATCGCGTACCTTGCTCGACCTATGTAAACAACCCGATGCCATGACCCACCCGGACGGCATGCAAATTCGTATCACCCGTCAGGAAATTGGTCGCATTGTAGGTTGTTCACGCGAAATGGTGGGGCGCGTACTTAAAACAATGGAAGAGCAAGAGCTTATTTATGTGAAAGGTAAAACCATTGTGGTGTTTGGAACGCGTTAAGTTTGCCGATATAACAGTTTTAAAAAAATCGGGCTTTTGGCTCGATTTTTTTATGGGTTTTTCCCGCGTAGGCGTACTAGTATTTGGGGTAAAACTCGTCATTCCCGCGCAGGCGGGAATCTACTCATTCGATTTATCCAACAAAGCAAGATAGTACCTCTTATAATTTTTAGGCATTAATTTTAATAACCAGTAAGGGTTTAATGTTTAACATAGATTCCCGCCTGCGCGGGAATGACGCGGGCTTTTGGCTCGATTTTTTTATGGGTTTTTTCCTGCGTAGGCGTACTAGTATTTGGAGTAAAACTCGTCATTCTCGCGCAGGCGGGAATCTACTCATTCGATTTATCCAACAAAGCAAGATAGTACCTCTTATAATTTTTTGTCATTAATTTTAATAATCAGTAAAGGTTTAATGTTTAACATAGATTCCCGCCTGGGCGGGAATGACGGAGGTAGATGTTGGAATGGTGGAGGAATATTTATTTAAAACCAATAAGCCGTCTTAGTCATTACTTTCGAAGTTAAAGCCATCATATTTTTAATCATTGCTGGCAATTCTGCCGCTCCCGATTCAATCGCGACCGTTGCATGTCGGCCTTCATCAATTTTCATTTGTTCCAATACGGCGCGTGATTCAACATCATGATCCGAAATACTCGCAAGGTGTTCGTCTAAATGTTTAACCACCTGACGTTCTGTTTCGGCAACAAAGCCCAAACTCCATTTGTCGCCTGCGATACCCGCGAGTGCACCAATTGAAACTGAGCCAAAATACCAAAGCGGATTAAAATAACTGGTGTGCGACCCCAGCTCATTAACGCGGCGTTCGCACCACGCGAGGTGGTCGTTTTCTTCATCGGCTGCTCGCTGCATTTTATCGCGCACATCTGGGAGTTTAGCGGTGAGCGCCTGGCCTTGATACAGGCCTTGCGCAGCCACTTCGCCAGCATGATTAATTCGCATTAAACGGGCAGAAAATGTTTTTTCGGTTGCCGATAATTCTATTTTTTTGTCGGCTTTAACCGTGTCCTGCGGATCGCCGCGTTCGGTTACCAGTGGTTTGCCAAAAACGGTGCGTAAACCGTTATCGATTTGTAATATAAATAAATCGATGGGGCTAAATTGACGTTGGTTTTGATTCATCTGTAAATAATAACGGAAGTTGTATAGCGCAACAAGTTTACTCACCCTGGTATCAGGGCTGGAGCATTAAAAATTTAAGTATCGCTCTTATTCAAAAAGCATGTCATTGCGAGCGCAGCGCGGCAATCTGAACCAGAAAAGTCTTAGCAAGCAGATTGCCATGCTGTGCTCATATAATGGCTATTAGCTCGAGAGTGATTCTGTTTTTTAATATGCTCTTGCTCTAAATAACTGTTCCGAATCCCTAACCACCCACTCAACAAGAGCTGTGAAGCTGGCTCGGCCTGTCAAGACCGTGTGCCGCAGGACGCGGCACTCGAGCGGCCAGGGATGGCGACTTTTGCGTGTCTTGACAGGCCGAGCCAGCTTTACGGCTCGACTTTAAAGCAGCATTGCTCGATAAAGTGGTTGGGGATTCGGAACAGTTATTTAGCCACTAGTATTTAATGGTATAACGCAGATAAAAGTCTGTATCGGTACGTGTTTTAGCGGCGTCTGTGAGCACAATTAAATCTTCACGCTGACGTATACGTGCTTCAAATGTATGTTTTTTATCAACGTGCCATTTGTAACGAAATTCAAGAAAACGGTTATTGTTTCTAAAGTCGGGTGAGAGCAAGTAGCCTGCATCGGCTTCCGTATAAACAATGCCAATAGAATGGCCGCTAAAAAGATTCATAATATTGGCGGTAATCTGTTGCGCGTAGCCGCTGCTATCGCCGGATAGGCCAGTTTTGGTTGTGGTATTCAACGGCGTATTAGGTGCATAACCTATTTCTGCACCGAGCAAAAACTTGCGCCCCGATTTATTCATTTTCCATTGGCCGACAATACGGCCGACCACGGCTACGTAGTCTTCTCTTTGTGTACAGGTTGCAGTGCCATCTTTGCATAAGGCGCTGGGCAGGTAATTTATATCAAAGCCCAGTCGGGTGATTTTGGCCGCTTTATCTTTGCGGTCGAAAGAATAGAAGTAACTCGCGCGAGTATCAGAATTTGAAAAATCTAATGGCCCGCGGCGTACTTCACTCGAACCTTCGCGGTAGTTGTATTGCACAATGGCATGGTGCTTCCATTTGTTAGGCTGTGAATATTGATAATAAACACCGTCAATCCAGCTAATGTCAGTATTGGGACTGGTTCTTCTATCCAGCGATTTTCTGGGTACACCTTCAAGCTCAAAGGTTTTCTGGAAGCGCCCCAGTTTTATTTGATGCGGGCCTCCTTGATATGTCATGTTCAGGGTATCGAGACTGGCTTCACCCAGTGCTAGCCCGTCAGTTTCGGTGATGGTTTTGTAAAATTTTATATGCCGAGCTTCGTCATTGTTGTCACTAAAGCGTCCCGCGAGACGAAAATTATAAGACCACTGCGCACTAACTGGCACAAACAAACCGGCGCGCATCCGCGTACGAAAAGTATTTGTTGTGTTCTCGCTGCCATTACGGTCTTCGCGGAAGCTTTCAAAGAAACCAAACCGAATATCAGCTATAGCTTTAATAATGCGGCTTTCAGCCGCCGAGGTTGGCTGGCTGAGCAGACTTAGTAAGACTAAGGTTGCGCCAGACTTGGCTAAATTCATTGTTTGCTTCCCTTTTATTTTAAACTTGCCGCAAGTAATTCGATGGGGTGTTTTAACGGTGTCCCATCCGCTACCCCGGCCTTTAGGTGCAGGGCGCAGCCAATATTGCTAGTAACAATCATGTCCGCTGAAATTGATTCGATTTGTATTAATATAGGCTTTCTTATTTGTTTCGCAAGTTTTGGCTGGGTAAGCATGTTTTTACCCGCAGCACCACAACATTGTGATTGTAGTTCGCTGAGGACGAGCTGGGGAATGCTGCCTAATAACTCGGTAACGGCTTTTTCTTCATGCAATGAATTTTTTAAGCTACAAGGTTGGTGTAACGCGATGTGTTGTTTAACCGGCTTGAGTTTTAATGGGCTTGATTGTGTGTGGTTGTGTATGAACTGCATAATACTTAACACGTCCACATCGTTTTGTTGTAAAGACGCTTTAAGTTGCGCGCCACAACCGCTGGCGGTAAAGAGTATAGCGTTGTATGTTTTATTCTTTAAAAACGCACGTCGATTCTGCGCGGCGCATGATTCCGCTTGTTGAGTGAAGCCGCTATGCTGGTGCAATGCGCCACAACAAACCTGTTTGGGGATATTAACATTAAAGCCTAAGCACGTTAACACCTCGATACTCGCCAGAATGGCCTGTTGTTCAAATAAATTCCCCATGCAGCCGGTAAACAAAGCAACATGGCCAAGTGCCGGGTTTAGCGTTGACGGGTAGTGTAATTTTAATTTCAAGCGGCTCGATAGTTTGGGCAGCAGCTTATCTTGTTGCTTTAACCCGAGTACTTTCAATATGCCCGTTGAACGGAGTAAAAATTGTAAGCCGCTGTGCTGATAAAGCCGTAAAAAGCTAAATAAATTATTTTTTATGGGTGGGCTGATTAACAGTGAAATAAATTTCCCTGAAAGTTTTTGCTGCTGCTGGTTAACCGTATATTCGCGAATACCATCAATTAAAGTTTCGTATTGAACTGTCGAGGGGCAAATCTTTTCGCAGCTCAGGCAGTTAACACAATGCTCCAGATATTTAGAAACACGTTTATTTAAAGCAAGTTCACCGTTAACAATGCCCTGCATTAAAGCAATGCGGCCGCGTGGTGATTCATTTTCATTTTTACTCACTTGATAGGTCGGGCAGACAGGTAAACACATACCGCATTTAACGCACTGGTCTGCAAGTTGGATAATGGTTTGTTTGAGCTTCAAGGGTAAAACGAATCCTGTTCTTTGTGATTATAATACGGAGAAAAAAATGGCTGGATAATTTTTTAAACAAGCTTGTATCGACAGGGATGATATAATGAATTCAACAAATTAAAAAGATATCAATTGAGAACATCAATCGAGAACACCATTATGAGTTATTACCAACGGCATGTATTTTTTTGTGTTAACCAGCGTGATGAAGGGACGAGTTGTTGCGCCAGTCTGGGTGCCCGTGCGCTACGCGACTATGCCAAAAAACGCCTCAAGGAACTGGGTTTGCATGGTGAGGGGAAAATACGCATTAATATGGCGGGTTGTATGGGGCGTTGTGGAGAGGGCCCGGTGCTGGTCGTATACCCCGAGCAAACCTGGTATACCTATTTAGACAGCGAAGACATCGACGAGATAATTGAGCAACATCTGCAAAACGATAAAGTCGTTACGCGTTTAGAAATATAAATATTGATACAGGTTTTTTGTAATGTCATCACTTATTAATGGCCCTGCCGGTCAACTCGAGATTTTGCTTGAAGAACCGGAAAGCATTGCCGCTACAGCGGCTATCGCGATCATCTGTCATCCTCATCCATTGTATGGCGGTACAATGCAAAACAAGGTGGTGTATAGCCTGGCAAAAGCATGCATTGAGCTAGCTATGCCGACCATCCGTTTTAATTTTAGAGGCGTGGGTCAATCAGAAGGACAGTTTGAACATGGTTTAGGCGAGCAACAGGACTGTATCGCGGTCGCAAACTGGGCACGGCAGCAATACCCTAATCGACCAGTCTGGCTGGCCGGGTTTTCATTTGGCAGCTTCGTTGCCTATCAGGCTTTTAATGCAATCGAAGCACAGCGGCTGTTACTTGTTGCACCACCGGTTGGTTTGTTCGAATTTCAGGCAGTGGATAATATTAATATCCCGTGGTGCGTGATTCAGGGTAAGGAAGACGAGATTACACCGCCTGAATCAGTAGAGGCCTGGGTTAAAAGCCAGCCAAGCCCGCCAAATTTCTATTATCTGGACGATGTCAGTCATTTTTTTCACGCCAAGCTCAATATTTTACAGGGAATCGTGAAAGAGCAGTGGGGGGAAAGAGGTAAGTAAGAGTCTTTATGCTAAAACAATGTATTAGGTATTACTAATGTACGTTGACATTATATTATAATCTGCTAATATACTTGTTATTGAATTTACAGTTTTTTGACTCCTCCATCCTCCTTAATGGTGGTATTTTTAAAGCGCGGAAACCCCCCTTTTCTCCGCGCTATTTTTTTGCCTGAAATTTGTGATTTTTAAGGGTGTAGGTTGGCTAAAAAGTTGTTTAAAGCTAAAATACCAAATAATTGCTAATTAGCCCCGAAACTGCTTGTATAAATTGCCTATTTTAAGTAATATTCCGCCTCTTTTTTAGATGCAAGCGAAACTTTTCGTTAGAATTATCCCGGATAACAGTTTATGAAAACATTTAGTGCAAAACCTGAAACAGTAAAACGTGACTGGTTCATTATCGACGCAGAAAACAAGGTGCTTGGTCGTCTGGCAGCTGAGGTTGCGCGCCGTTTACGTGGCAAACATAAGCCAGAATATACGCCTCACGTTGATACCGGTGACTACATCGTTATTATCAATGCAGAAAAAATTGCTGTAACAGGTAATAAAGAGCAAGGCAAAATATATCATCACCATACCGGTTACCCGGGTGGTTTAAAGTCTTTAACATTAGAAAAGCTACGCGAAAAAGCACCTGAACGTATTATCGAAAAAGCGGTTAAAGGCATGCTGCCTAGAAACCCATTGGGTCGCGCCATGTTTTCTAAATTGAAAGTATTCGCCGGCAGTGAACATGCACATACTGCACAACAACCACAAGTATTAGAAATTTAATCGGGTTTATAAAATGTCAGAACAATATTACAGCACCGGTCGTCGTAAAAGTTCAACGGCTCGGGTTTACCTTACAAAAGGTACCGGCAATATCACTATTAACAAGCGTTCAATTGAAGATTTTTTTGGTCGTGAAACATCACGCATGGTTGTCCGTCAGCCTTTAGAATTAACCGATATGTTAAATAACTTTGACGTTAACGTAACGGTTACCGGCGGTGGTAACACGGGTCAGTCTGGTGCCATTCGTCACGGCATTACTCGCGCACTAATGGTTTATGATGAAACATTGCGTTCATCATTACGTAAGGCTGGTTATGTAACGCGTGACTCACGTGAAGTTGAGCGTAAGAAAGTTGGCTTACATAAAGCACGTAAACGTCCACAGTACTCAAAACGTTAAGATTTACTTATACGTTTGCAAAAAGCCTCGTTGTTATCAACGGGGCTTTTTTTATGGCTAGAAAACTTATGCTGTAGGAGTGGTATAATTAACTTAATTTTTGCAAGATAGACAAGGAAGCTACTTGAAAACAACAAAATATTTTGATTCGATGAGGAATTGGCCTGATCGAGCTATTATTCAGGATGAATGGATTAAGCATGTTATGGATAACTTTGAAAAAAAACAGCTGCAAAGTGATGGTCACATGCGAAAATGGGCTAAAATAAAACAAATGGAAGGCCGATACTTACGAGTTGTTTTATTAGAAGACGGTGTAACAGTACACAATGCATTTTTTGATCGAGGGTTTAAATTATGAAGATGAGTTATTTCCAAGAGACGGATACACTTTATATTGAGTTTAAAGAAGCAGATGTGGTTGAAACCAAAGATTTAGATCAGAGTACTCTTTTAGATGTGGACGCGGAAGGGAATATTATTTCAATTACTGTTGAACATGCTAGTAAAAGAACTGATGTGCATCAGCTTACTTTGTCTGGTATCGCCGCGTAGTACTCAGAATAGTAACTGTAGTCTGGAGTTGAACATAAAAAATGAGCTTAAATTAAACGCAAAAGCGCCTGTGATATTCTAAACATCCGATATTTTAAAAATCTAAGATATACGGTTTTGATCTTAAAATAAACAAAAGCCTAGTTGTTATCAACGGGGCTTTTTTTATGGCACAATATAAAAAATAATTTTATTTTCTTAGCACCGGGTTTGCTATTAAAAAGCTTTCCTTTTTAAGGTGTCTTGTTCTGTTTAAATAATTAAAGCGTAAGGTTTAAAAAACGTGAATAAAAAGTCCTCTCGTTTAACGTTGCTGCAGCATTTTGAGTGCATTGCTGATCGTTGTCCCGATAATTGCTGTCACGGTTGGGCAATTCCCGTTGATGATGCAACCTATCAACGTTGGAACGGCTTGCAAGAGGGAGAATTAAAGCAGGCCTTACAGGCTTCGATCAAGCCTGCGTTAGAGGCGGGAGGCTCTGCTCATGTACTACAGCAGGACGCACAGCGCTCTTGTGCTCACTTGTTGTCAGATGGCATGTGTTACGTTCAGCAGCAGTTAGGCCACGAGGTATTACCCAGGACTTGCCGGGAATACCCACGGGTGGCCGTTGGCAGTGAGCTGCTTCAAACTGATTCGGCCAATCTTTCTTGCCCGGAAATTGTTCGTCTGGTGATACAGGAAAAGAATTTTAAAATGCTTTTTTCCAGTGCTGTTGTTTCGGCTTCCGATTCTAATGCACTCGAAAAGGTGATTATAAGCCTTGATAAGTTAACCAATGTGGCTCTGCCGATTAGTGTGGTTCGGTCAGGTATTACTTTGTTTTATTTAACCTCAAAAGTGCTCGAGTTAATGAGCAGCGTGCAACAGGGGGCGTTGAGCTCCGGCTTGTTAAAGAAAATATCCAAAGCCAATAGTAAGTCGGTTACCAAGCAACTAAAAATATTAGAGCAGGCCTATCAGACCGGTGAGTTGCAAAGTGACGATCAAGGCGGAGTTTTATTTTGGTCGTTTGTTGGCCGTTTAGCCAGCTGCGATATGTTGCAAGAACTTCGCAGCTTGTTAGACAAGCATGGCCTGGAAGGTTTATATGACGAGCAGAACGAAGCGGCACAATACGCAGCTTATCTAAAACTGAAAGCTTTTATTAAAAATCAACGACACCAGGCGGTGGCACGCAAGTGGGAGTCTTCGCTCAGAAGCTATCTTATCGTCAAGCTACGTAATCATGGTTTTCCACATAACCCTATCGAAGGTAATTTTCTGGTCAACATACTCGATTGCTCTATCTCCTTAGCAGCAATTCAACTTTGGCTATGGCTGCTGGCAAAAGAACAGAAGACAATCAGCGAAAAGGAGCTTGTCGCTATTATCTATAAGGTTGAACGCGCATTTATACACAACAATGCCTTTTATCAGCAATTGGCAGTTAAACCTCAGTTGCTCGATGCTTCGGTCTATCTAGGCTGCCTTGCAGATTTAGCTTAGGCTAGATAAGGCTGCAGTACATCCCTTTGTGTAGATGTGGCAATAACCCATCAAACATGGCGCACTCAAACCGAGAAGTGTGTTGCAAAATATCAACAAATTCTTATGTTGCCTAGTTTCTAGCAACCTAAATCATTGATTTCTAATTTACTAAACTAGTAATGTTATTTTTTAAATCAAAGAGTTAGAGTGTTTTTGTGTCTAATATGCAACAAAAAAGCTGTGTAAGTGAATAATATGAATTAAATGTTGCGTACGCGGCACAAGTTGTTTATAAAGTCATCTGAGTTTACCTAACCTAACTCAAAAAATATTAATTAAAAAACAATCTCTAATCTTAGGAGTTTACACAATGAAAAAGACAATTATTGCTCTTGCTACTGCATCTGCACTAGCTGCACCAATGGCTGTACAAGCGAAAGCGACCTTATACGGTGCTTTACAAGTTGAAATCGCTAGCGTTGATAACAGCGGCTATGGCGAAAACAACACTAAAAATTCTCGTACTGGCACAGCGACTGGCCAAACAGCTTTAAAAGTAAGTGATAACAAACGTGGTCGTATCGGTATCAAGATTTCTGAAGATATTGGTGGTGGCATGAAAGGTATTGCTAAATTCGAATGGCAGGTTGATACACCATACGGAAACCTTACTGATGGCGCTCGTGAAGGTTGGGTTGGTTTAAAAGGTGGTTTCGGTGAAGTTAAAGCCGGTCGTGTTAAAACTGCATACAAATATACTGGTGGTGTAAAATACGATCCATTCGTAACCACTTACATGGAAGCTCGGAAATCTGGCGGCATGAAAGGCGGTTCTTTCGGTTCAAACAGCTTCTGGAATAGTTCAGTATCTTATAAGAAAAAATTCGGCGCGGTAGCTTTATGGGTAGTTTATGGTGCAGACGAAGGTAATGGAACGACTGCAAGCCCAGGTAACTCGGGTGATTTATCTATCTCTCTTAAATATAAAGCGAAAAGCTTTGAAGTCTTTGTTGCATCTAACTCTGATGACAGTGCAACTGGACCAACTGCGAATGATGTAGTTAAAGTGGGTGGCCAATTTAAAACAGGCGCACACAAGATTTCACTCCAGTATGAAACAATGGATGACTCTTCAAACACTAATATTGCGTTCTTAGGTTACCAAATGAAAATGGGCAAAAATGTATTTGTAGCTCAAATGGGTCAAACTAGTAGCGACAACGCTGCTCTTGATGTTGATTACCTTGCAGTAGGTATGATTCATAACTTCAGCAAAAAGACTCGCGCATACTTAGGTTACCGTGATACAGATGGCACAGGAAACAATGATATAACAGCAATCACTGTTGGTTTACGTGTAAGCTTCTAATAGTAAAATATTAGACGTAGTATAAGGAACGGGAGCCTCGGCTCCCGTTTTTTTATGTTTATTTTTTAAGGGGCTATTAAAGGTTGGCTCCCCTTTAAATGCTATAATCTGGCTTGTATTAGGGAACTTACGCAGAATCAGGCGTTCTTAAAGTTCGGAAAAAGGGCTCTCATTTACGAAGCCGGCTCTTTTAAAATTTGGAGTAAAGTTAAAGATGAGATTGTTGTACGCTTATAAAGTTATCGTTGCGGCGGTTGGTCTGTCGTTTCTTAGCGCATGCGCCAGTATCCCCGGCAGTGGTATGCCCGAGTCGGTACGCATGTATAAAGGTGTAAAAGCAGATAAAGATATTGTTAAATTTATTGTGCCGGCCGATCTGAATATTTTGCAACTGGATGGTAAAGAGTTTAACGATTCACCTAATCTTTCTGATGGGGAATATCGCCTCGAGCTATTGCCTGGTCAACATCGTTTTAAAGTCAATTATTCTAAAATCTGGGGCAGTGATGCGCTGGGTAATCTTGTTGAGTCGGATGTTTTTTTCTTTGATGTCTCGAGCGCAGCCGGCAGTGGCTACAATTTTAAGCATAATGGCCCGACAGATATGGATGCTTCAGAATGGTCGGATATTGGCGATATTAAAATCTGGCTAGAAGAACAAAAAACCGCTAAAAAAATTACCGCAGCCAGTGTTAACCGTAGTGGCAATATTCTTTCGCGTATTATTTTTGGTGGTGACAAAACGCCCGAGCCTGAAGTTGTAACGAAAAACACGGCTGTGAAAATGGATGTTAAACAAGTTGAGCAAAATAGTCATAATGCTAAAGAGCTTGATAACGTCCAGCAAAAAGCCAATCAACAACTTCAATTTTGGTGGAAGATTGCCGATAAGGAACAACGCAACACTTTTCAGCGTTGGTTAGTTACCTTAAAAGAAACAAGCGCGGCTAAGGCTGATGTTGCAATGCAACAAAAAGCACTACAGCAATTAAAATTCTGGTGGAAGCTTGCGGATATAAAGCAACGTGAGTCGTTTTTATTGTGGGTAGAAAAATAGTAGTAGACGGGGGATAAGCGGGTGCGGAATTTGGAAGGGAGTTCTAATAACCCGTCATTGCTAGCTCACAAAGTGAGCGCGGCAATCTTGAACGAGAAGAGCTTATAGCAAAGCAGGTTGCCGCGTCAGCGCTGAAAAACGCTTGTTTTTCAGTGCCTCCTCGCAATGACCGGTAATCTAAATCCGAATATACGTCCAACCTTCTTTCTGCCGTTTAACTATCTGGTTAATTGCAGATTTAACAACCCCTGTTTGAGGTAATAGATCAACCGGCTTGCCGTTAATTCGCTGTAAGCGTTTAAGAGTTTGACCGCAGGCCATTACAACCAGATTCTGGTATTTTTTCTGTAAATCCTGTAAGCGCTGGTTATAGCGTTGGTGGTTATTAGTGACCAGTGCCAGCCCATCACTATTGGTTAAAATTTCCAGTTTAAGTGTTTTTGAAGTGCTGGCGTATTCTTTTAATAGTTCTTCTGCCTCGTCCAGAACTAAATTCAGGCGTTTGGGATTGGAGGTGCTCACATGCAGCATAAGCTTCCATTTATCCATATTCTCAATGCTGTTCCCCTGTTTTATTTCAGCAATGTCGTAAAGGCTTTTGGTACCAATGGCTTCATTTGAGTACCAGCCGGTGACGCTACCAAGTAACAGGAGCATTGATGCGACTGCGAGCCACTTCAATTTAGTGGGTTGCTGATGAGTCGCATTATGTTGATGTCGTTTAGGAATTTCGATGCTCTGGTAAGAAATTTGCACCAGGTTGTGCAATTTTTGCAGCTTACAAACGCGTTGACTAAGACCACTATCATGCAATAGCGCTTCTAATAATTCGGCTTTTTCCGCGTTATTGAGCTGGCCGTCAATGAAGGCGCCTAAATGTTCATCCGAGTACTGATACTGATTACTCATTATTATTTTACAACCCTTATATGTATATCTCGTGTAAGTACATTGTCTTTCTTTAGTTCAAGCAATTGTGCCGACAGCGCCTTTCTGGCCCTGTTTAAACGGCTCATTACGGTGCCGATTGGAATACCGGCAATCTCTGCAACCTCGGTATAGCTAAAACCTTCTAATTCCACTAGCGATAAAACCTGCCGTTGACCTTGTGGCAATGTTGCAATGGCTTGTTGCACAATATCGGTAATATTCTGTCTTTCCTGAGCCAGTTCAGGCGTATCATCATTGGTAAAAACGCATTCATCAATATCGTCTGTTGGCTTTTGCTGCCGTAAGTAATCACGCCAGCAATTGGCTAAAATAGTAAACATCCAGCTGTTCATGGCTTTTAAATCACGCAACGAATTGGCATTTCGCATTGCCTTAATAACAGCATCCTGTACCAGGTCGTCCGCTAGGGCGGCAGAGTGGCACCACGAGTAAGCCATTTTATATAACCGAGGCCGTAATTCCGTTAGGTTATTTTTAAACGTCGGGCTTTTACAAAAAAAATTTACAAGACTCATTTTTTACAACTCACATCAACAAATGAGGCACTACTATAACAGACGCAACTCATCTACAGAATATTCCAATCAGGGTGTAAATAATAATATCATTATATTCTAACATTATAAATGTAAAGGTTTTTTACTCTTTGTTGGAATAATTTGGTGTTTTGTCTCGTCTTATATTTAAGGCTATTTATAACTATAAAATCAGTAGTAATATCCTTCAATATTTAAAGCGGGTATACCTGCTAAATTAACTATCCTTCAAGGGGAGAATATAAATGAAAAAACTCGTAAAAGCGTTTGCGCTTTTGGCGTTGCTTGTTTCACCGTTTATCGGTAGCCAGGCTATTGCCGCAGAAAAATCTATGGCTGATGCCAAAATTGTTTTACAAATCAGTGATCCAAACCCATTCAAACAAAAACTGGTTTTAAATGTTGCTAATAACCTGATTAAGCATTACGGTCAGGATTTAGTAGAGATTGAAATCGTTGCATTTGGTCCAGGTTTACGTCTTTTGTTTGCTGACAATGCTAACAAAGGTCGTGTTAACAGCTTAGCTGGCCGAGGTGTTCGTTTTAGTGCTTGCGCTAATACAACACGTAACATGGGTAAAATGTTAGGTGCACCACCTGTTTTAAATTCTAAAGCCGTAACAGTAGGCGCAGGTGTTGTTCGTATCGTTGATTTGGTTAAACAGGGTTTCATCCTGATTAAACCTTAATAAATAATAAATGTTTCAAGGGGAGTTTTAGAAATGATTAATTTTAAAAAATTTGCAGCTGCTGCGATATGCACTGCGATGTTAACCGGGTTTGCTTCGACAGCAAACGCGGTGAACTGGTTATTGCTGCAAGGTACGGAAAAACAGGGTACGGCACCTCGTGCTAAAGTCTGGGGTTTTATGCAGCCTTCTTACCAAAAAGATTACAGTGATATCACCGGGCCAGAAGCTACACGTATTGGGCCTAATCTGGCAAAACAAAGTCAGTTCCAACTACAACGTGCACGGATTGGTGTACGTGGGCAGGCTTTTCCATTAGATAACAATGTTAACTACTTTTTCCTCGCTGAATTTGGTCAAAATGCGATTACCGATGGTGGTATATACGGTGAGCAACAAGCCGTTAAATTAACCGATGCGAGTACCACGTTTAACCATATTCCTGGTGCACGTGTACGAATTGGTTTATTCAAAACACCGGGACCAGAAGAAGTGTATCAAGGTATTTTTACATTCGATTACATTAACTTTACCAATGCAATGAATCAGTTGATGTTGGAACGTTTTTCTAAAGGCGTAACAAATCCTACTACTGTAGGTGGTACTGGTACTGCAGGTCAAAATGCCAACCTGGCTAATAGCGAAACGGGTTGGGCTTCATTTGGTGCGGCTCGTGACATTGGTGTTCAAGTTTTTGATAGCTTTAAAACCAAAGGCGGTTGGGACCATAGCTACTCTGTTATGTTAGGTAATGGTAACGGCTTAAGCACAGGTGGTACGGCTGAAGGTGAAGATCTGTATTTGTATTGGTCATCTGAATTATCGTTACCTGGTGGTGTAGGCCCCTGGTCTCATGGTTTGAAATTTTTCGCATGGTCACATTCTGGTCAGCGTAAACTGGATATGACTGATGATGGCGTTTCTAACAAAGTTCTTTATGATCGCAAACGTTCAGGTCTAGGTGTTAAATACCGACATAAAGAATGGCGTGTTGTTGCTGAATACTTAAAAGGCGATGGCTTAATCTTCCAGGGACCAGAAAAACCAAACTTTGGTATTGGTACCTTTGGTGCAGCTGGCGCAAGACAGGACTTAAAAGGCGAAGCTGATGGTTACTATCTTGATTTAGGTTATTACATCCCAGGTACTAAATGGGAAGTAGACTTGCGTTATGATATCTATAATCGCTCAAAAACAAATTCTGTTTTATCGGTTAAATTTACAACATTTACTTACGGTATTCAGTACCATTTCAATCGTAAAACTCGTTTTACTTTGAATTATCAAGTACGTGATGCAGAAGCAGTTGGTTCATCAGCTCCTGCTGGCTTTAGAAATAACGTAGCAGGTATAGACAATCGTCTTGCACTACAAGCTACAATCGTATTCTAAATTAATTTAGAATATGACGAATAGCCCTCGGCCATCTCTGGTCGGGGGTTTTTTTTGGCTAATATTTAAGGAGCCTAACTTTTTAAGAGGATGGCCCCTTTTTAGAAATCACCAGCCCTTTTAAAGTCTGTTGTGGTCAAATAAACTGCTATACTGCCTAACTTATTAACTAACCTTGAATAAAGATATTCTCCAAATGCCCAATCGCATTCGTGAAATCCCCTACAATTACACTTCTTATTCCGATCGTGAAATCGTTATTCGATTTATGGGGGAGGATAGCTGGCAATCTCTAAATAATTTACGTGCTGAGCGTGTTACCGGGCGTTCGGCCAGAATGTTGTTTGAAGTTTTAGGCGATATGTGGGTAGTGACGCGAAACCCGTTTATTCAGGATGACTTGCTGAATAATCATAAACGCCGTAAACAGCTTATAACCGCCCTGCATCACCGTTTGCAGCAGATTGAAGACCGCGCTGAGAATAATGAAATAGCGCTGGCCTTAGTGACTAAAGCACAACAAGCCGTGGCAGAATTTAAAGACTGGTTTCCAGAGCAAAATTCGCTACGTAAAAAGGTACTGTCGCGGTTAAAGCGGGTTACTCGCAAAGACAATATCTGTTTTGACGGCCTTTCCCGCGTTTCTCATGTTACCGACGCTTCTGATTGGCGGGTTGAGTACCCTCTGGTGGTTATAACTCCCAATAATGAAGACGAAGTACAAAAAGTGGTGGCAGCCTGTATTGAGCTGGGTTTAAGCATTATTCCACGAGGGGGTGGCACCGGTTATACCGGCGGCGCAGTACCTTTACAGTCCAATAGTGTGGTGATTAATACCGAGAAGCTGGAGCAACTCGCGGCTGTTGAGCAAAAATATATTAGTGGTGTTGACAGAAAAATCGCCACCATTCGAGCCGAGGCGGGCGTGGTTACCCGGCGTGTATCCGAGCGTGCCGAAGAAAACGGTTTTGTTTTTGCGGTCGATCCTACATCACAAGATGCCTCGTGTATTGGTGGCAATGTTGCGATGAATGCTGGTGGTAAAAAAGCAGTGTTATGGGGCACCACCTTAGATAATTTAATTTCCTGGCGCATGGTCATGCCCGATGGTAACTGGCTGCAAGTCGAACGCCTGAATCATAATTTAGGCAAAATTCACGAACAGGAAATGGTAGAGTTTCGTTTAACGCGCTTTAAAGCCGATCGAACTAGCATTATTTCAGATCCTGAAATACTTAAAATTCCCGGTAAGAGCTTACGCAAACAAGGCTTGGGGAAAGATGTTACCGATAAATTTTTAGGTGGCCTGCCCGGTATACAAAAAGAAGGTTGTGATGGCGTTATTACTTCAGCTGATTTTATTTTACATATTATGCCAAGCTATAAACGAACCCTGTGTCTGGAATTTTATAATACCGATATGCGTACCGCCGTACCGGCCATTGTAGAAACAAAAGATTACCTCGATGCACACAGCAAGGTTCAACTCGCGGGTATGGAACACCTGGATGCCCGTTATGTAAAGGCTGTTAACTATTCACCCAAAGCGCCACGGCGTGAATTACCACAAATGATTTTGCTAATTGATATTGTTAGTGATGATGAAACCAGTGTCGCAGAAGCGGCCAGCGAAGTGATTCGCCTAGCTAAGTTACGCGATGCAGAAGGCTTTATTGCCGTGAGTGCCGAGGCACGTAAACAATTTTGGGCGGATCGGAGTCGCACGGCTGCCATTGCCGCACATACCAATGCCTTTAAAATAAATGAGGATGTGGTTATTCCGTTACCGCGTTTGGGTGACTATAACGAAGGCATTGAGCGCATCAATATTGAGCTATCGATTAAAAACAAGTTGCTCATGCTTGAGTCGGTACTTAAATATTTAAACAGTGATATGCCTGAGTTACATCCCAGTATTTTAGGCCAGGCACCGGATGACGAAAACAGTATTGAAGCAATCAATATTATCGCAGCAAAGAAAAGCGCAGCCATTGAGCAGCTACAAAAAATTAAACAAAGCTGGCAGAGCATTCTTGCTAACTTAGATGAAGCAGCATCCTTGTATATGGATGCTATTAAATTAAACAGCAGCGACAGTACCGATGAAGCACAAACATTATTCAGTTTATTACAGTGCCGAGGCCTTCGTATTTCATACCGTCAGCGTATCGAAAAACCGTTAAAAGAAATATTTAGCGGCCATGACTTCAGTGAAGTGCGTAATAAGTTTGATGCCCTGCATGCAAAACTGCGTACCAGCCGTTTGTTTGTTGCAACCCATATGCATGCTGGCGATGGTAATGTGCATACCAATATTCCGGTTAACTCAAATGATTACGCCATGATGCAGCAGGCAGATGAAGTCGTCGACAGAATTATGCACCTAGCTGAAAGCCTCGACGGAGTTATCTCCGGCGAACATGGCATTGGTTTAACCAAGCTACAATATTTAGACGATGATGCGTTAAATGCGTTTAAAAAATACAAGCAACAAGTTGACCCGGCGGATACTTTTAATCCGGGTAAACTGATGAAAGGCGCAACCCTCGAAGGTGCATATACACCATCACTAAGGTTGCTCGAACAGGAAGCTTTAATTTTAGAAGCAAACGATTTAGATGCACTGAATGCGCAAATAAAAGATTGCCTACGCTGTGGCAAATGTAAGCCGGTTTGTAATACCCATATTCCGCTAGCCAATTTACTTTATTCCCCGCGCAATAAAATTTTAGCAACAGGGCTAATTTTAGAAGCCTTTTTATATGAAGAGCAAACGCGGCGCGGTATTTCAATTCGGCATTTTGATGAAATGAATGATGTTGCAGATCATTGTACTGTTTGTCATAAGTGCTTAAGCCCTTGTCCGGTGAATATTGATTTTGGTGAAGTCTCGGTCAATATGCGCACACTATTGCAGAAAAAAGGCAAAAAACGTTTAAATATAGGCACTTCTGTGTCGATGATGTTTTTGAATATAACCAGGCCAGTTGTTATCAAGGTTTTACGAAAACTAATGATTCAATGGGGTTATCGCGCGCAACGAATTGTTTATAAACTGGTTCGTTTGAGTGGTTTAATTAACCGCAAGAATCAACCACAAGCAACGGTGGGTAAAACAAATGTTACCCGCCAGGTTGTTAACTTTATTAAAAAACCAATGCCGCTGGTATTACCGAATAAAACTTTTCGAGCTAGCCTGGCGCTAGAAGACAGCAAACAAATTGCTGTTTTACGTAATCCTGAAACAACCACACTGGAATCAGACGCGGTATTTTATTTTCCCGGTTGCGGCTCTGAGCGTTTGTTCAGTCAGGTCGGTGCGGCGACATTGGCTGTTTTATATGACTTGAATGTGCAAACGGTTTTACCGCCGGGTTACCTCTGTTGTGGTTACCCTCAGTCTGCTGGTGGCGATGAAAAGAAAGGTAGGCAAATTTCAGTCGATAATCAGGTTCTATTTCACCGGGTTGCCAATACCTTAAACTATCTTGATATCAAAACGGTAATTGTTTCCTGTGGTACCTGTATGGATCAGTTAATGAAGTATCAGTTTGAAAAAATATTTCCCGGCAGTCGTTTACTGGATATACATGAGTATGTTTTAGAAAAAGGCTTAAAGCTTGAAGGCAATCAGACAACAGAATATTTATACCATGACCCCTGTCATACGCCAATGAAAACCTATAACCCGATTAAAGTAGCATCTAGTTTAATGGGTAAGCCGGTTATGTTAACAGATCGTTGTTGTGGCGAAGCGGGTACAATGGCTATTTCAAGACCGGATATTTCAACACAAATTCGTTTTCAGAAAGAGAAACAATTACAGGATGGCCTGCAGTCTTTAATTGGAAAAAATAAAGCTCTAAAAGGCGAGGTTAAAATACTCACTTCATGTCCGTCGTGTCAGCAAGGTTTATCACGCTATGAAGATGAAACAGGTTTAACAACCGATTATATTGTGGTTGAACTTGCAAAGCATCATCTTGGTGAAGATTGGCAAAATGAATTTTTAAGCCAGGTAAAACAGGGTGGTATTGAACGGATTTTGTTGTAGTTGATATTCACCAGTTTGAAAAAAGATTGCCGCGCTGGCGCTCGCAATGACGGGAATCTTTAAAGCTCGATACGGACTGCTTCTCGGTCATTGCGACCGTTAGCGCGGCAATCTACCTGAATAAATGCAAGGATGCATTCAATGAAAAAGCAATACTATATTTATATTCTAACCAGCAATAATCAAAATGTACTTTACACGGGAATAACAAATGATTTATTACGCCGCGTATATGAACATAAAAATAAATTACATGATGGTTTTACGAGTAAATTTAATGTTAACCAGTTGGTTTATTATGAAATATTCTTTGACCCAATAACGGCCATTGAAAGGAAAAAACAAATAAAAGGCGGTTCAAGAAAGAAAAAGATAAAGCTTATTGAATCTAAAAATGTTGAATGGGATGATTTGTATTTTGGTCTACTGTAGCAACAAGATTGCGCGTCAGAACAGAAAAACGTTTGTTTTCTGTCCTTCCTCGCAAAGACCAAGAGACGGAGTAACGGTTTATCTACGATCCAGTCATTGCGAGCGCTAGCACGGCAATCTGAAAGAGAAAAGAATTGAACAAGCAGATTGCCACGTCAAAACAGAAAAATGTATTTTTCTGTTCTTTCTCGCAAAGACCAAGGGACGAAGTAACGGTCTATCTATACCCCAGCCATTGCGAGCGCTAGCGCGGCAATCTGAAAGAGAAAGGAATTGAACAAGCAGATTGCTGCGTTAAAACAGAAAAACGTTTGTTTTCTGTCCTTCCTCGCAACAACTCTGTTGGAGCTTTTACAAGTTATAGTGATGAAGCGGTTTAAATGTTCGGAGCTCTAGTCCAATACCCTAACCCCATCCTTACCACCTAGCAATAAAACATCAGCCGGTTTAATCGCAAATAAACCATTGGTTACCACGCCGGTAATATTATTTAAAATTTGTTCAATTTTAGTCGGTTCCATAATTTCCATATTATGTACGTCTAAAATTACATTACCGTTATCGGTAGTAAAACCTTCGCGCAACACTGGTTCGCCGCCTAACTTAACAATTTCACGGGCAATAAAGCTTCGCGCCATTGGGATAACTTCGATAGGTAGGGGGAATTTTCCTAGTATATCCACTAGTTTTGAGTCATCGGCGATACAAACAAACTTTTTACTTGCAGCGGCAATGATTTTTTCACGGGTAAGCGCACCACCGCCACCTTTTACAAGGTGTAAATGGCGATTAGTTTCATCCGCACCGTCAATATAAACGGATATCTCACTAACATTATTTAAATCAAAAACCTCGATACCGTGTTCTTTCAGACGGTCGGCACTGGCAACCGAGCTGGCAACCGTGCCATCAATTTTATGCTTGATTTTTGCGAGTTCATCTATAAAAAAGTTTGCTGTAGAACCGGTGCCAACACCAATAATAGTTCCGGCTTCTACGTATTCGATGGCTGCCGCTGCAACCGCTTGTTTCATTTCATCTTGAGTCATCTTGTGTTCTCCGCGTGATTCTGTTCTTAGAGCCTAATCGTCTCATATTTTTATTAAAAAGATATTATGTAAAAAAACATTGTTGATTAGGAAAACCGCCATTATAGTAAGCATTGGCACTGATGTCCTGTATAGATCCGGTATTGAAGAAGAATATGCATAAAGAAATTGAAAATATGGTTGAGTTGATTGATTTGGCTTCGGTTTATGAGGTTGCAAGTCAATCTCCCCTTGAGTTAGCTCAAAAATTATCAAAGCGGCTGGCTAATTCGGTTTTTCTTAAACGTGAAGATACCCAACAGGTATTTTCTTTTAAATTACGCGGGGCGTATAACAAAATACGGCAATTAACTGCGGATGAACGAAGTCGGGGGGTTATTACAGCATCGGCAGGTAATCATGCACAAGGGGTTGCCCTTTCAGCGCAAAAACTGGCTATTCCGGCCACTATTGTCATGCCAAAAACGACACCAGATATAAAAGTTAAGTCGGTACGTAATTTAGGTGGCGAAGTTGTTTTGCATGGTAATACCTATGATGACGCCTATATTCGAGCGCGTGCCCTTGCCGAAAAAAATGGGCAAGTTTTTGTACACCCTTATGATGACCTCGATGTGATTGCCGGCCAGGGAACCATTGCAAAAGAATTACTCGAACAGTGCGCCGCGATGGATATGGTTTTTATTCCTGTTGGTGGTGGTGGACTTGTTGCCGGTATTTCAGCCTATTTAAAGGCAAAAAATCCGCAAATAAAAATTATCGCGGTTGAACCGGAAGATGCCGCTTGTTTAGATGCTGCAATGAAGTCCGGTGAGCGTACTATTTTGAAGCAGGTCGGTATTTTTGCAGACGGTGTGGCAGTTCGACAAATAGGTGAGCAACCTTTTAATATTGTAAAGCACTGTATTGATACGGTGTTAACCGTTAACACCGATGAAATTTGTGCTGCAATTAAAGATATTTTCGATGATACGCGCGCTATTGCTGAGCCTGCGGGTGCGCTAGCCGTTGCGGGAATCAAAAAGTATCTGGATAAGCATGATTTAGCAGACAAAAACATAATTGCCATTGTGAGTGGTTCTAATATTAATTTTGATCGCTTGCGACATGTTGCCGAGCGCGCAGATCTTGGTGAACAAAAAGAAGCTATTCTGGCTGTGACTGTTCCGGAAGAACCGGGGAGTTTTCGCGCTTTTTGTAAAATAATCGGCCATCACGGTATTACGGAGTTTAACTATCGTTTCGCTGATGGCAAGCAAGCACATATTTTTGTTGGTGTTAAGTTGGAACAGGGTGAAGAAGACAAAATAAAGTTAATTGCATTATTAACATCTAAGAATTACCCGGTTATTGATATGAGCGATAATGAAATGGCTAAAATTCATATTCGTTATATGGTTGGCGGGCGTAGCCAGTTAGGTGATTCATCGCAAGTAAAAGAATGTTTGTATCGATTTCAGTTTCCAGAGCGGCCCGGTGCATTATTACGCTTTCTTGATCATATGGGTGAAGACTGGAATATCAGTTTGTTTCATTATCGTAATCATGGTGCAGCTTATGGACGAATTTTAGTTGGTATCCAGGTTCCCACTAATGAACAGACACAATTTATGGAATTTTTAGAAAAATTACGGTATCCCTACTGGAATGAGTCGGAAAACCCAGCATTTAGCTTATTTTTAAGTTAAAGAGGATAAATTGTAGACAAAAAAAAGCCTGTATCACTACAGGCTTTTTAATTTAAGCATTTAAAACGCTTATTTATGCTGCCATTACTTACGTTTTTTGGCGGCTTTCTTTTTGGCTTTCTTTTTAGCTACTTTCTTTTT
>VAPL010114526.1_pt1 | contig 23427 bp, 22 predicted proteins | sample 3395061 | NCBI WGS metagenome assembly VAPL01 (sample SAMN08290444, study PRJNA428436) | hydrothermal vent metagenome | isolation source: Deep-sea hydrothermal vent chimney 2 | place: Pacific Ocean: Juan De Fuca Ridge | depth 2182 m m | reverse complement strand
TTTGCCGGGGCGAATATTTTTGACGCCTATGTGCAGATGTTCAACGGCATATTCGGGTCAATGTTTTCCTTTACCGAAATGCTGACGCGGGCGACGCCGCTGATTTTTACCGGGTTGGCCGCAACCATGGCGTTCCGGGCCAAGCTTTGGAATATCGGGGCCGAAGGGCAGCTGTATCTGGGGGCCATGGCGGCGGTTGCCGTGGGCACCGGGTTGATTGATGCTCCGTCGTTTGTGCTGATACCTATCATCCTGATTGCCGGAATGGCCGCCGGGGCGGCGGGCATGGCCGGGCCCGCCTATTTGAAAACCCGGTTTGGTGCCGACGAAGTGGTGACCACGCTGTTGCTGAATTTCGTTATCCTGATCTTTTTGCAAATGATGCTGGAAGGCCCGCTGAAAGACCCCATGGGGCTGGGCTGGCCGCAATCGGCACCGATTGTTGACGAAGGGTTGCTGCCCAAACTGATGCCACGCATGCGCATCCATTCGGGGTTGATTGTGGCGTTGGTGGCGGTGGCGGTGGCGCATATCATGCTGTCCAAAAGCGTGTGGGGCTTTAAGCTGCGCGCGGTTGGCGAAAACGCGGCTGCGGCGCTGCATGCGGGGATTGGTGTCAAACGAACGTTGATGAGTGCGGCGATCGTGTCTGGCGCATTGGCGGGGCTGGCGGGTGTCAGTGAAGTTGCCGGTCTGAAGGGTTATCTGACGGCTGATCTGTCGCCCGGTTTTGGGTTCACCGGTATCGTTGTGGCGATGCTGGCCGGGCTGTCGCCGATCGGGGTGGTGATTTCGGCGGTCTTTATTGCTTCGGTCTTTGTGGGGGCCGACACCATGAGCCGTGCCATGGGTGTGTCCAGTTTTCTGGCCGATCTGGTGGTGGCATTGTCGCTGATTTCGGTGCTGATCGGCGGCTTTATCGCGCGCTACCGGATTTCCTTTGTGAAAACCGAGGTGGCATAGTGGATATCCTGCAAATCCTTTTGACCGACAGTTTTTGGGCCGCCACCCTGCGCATCGCCACGCCGCTGATATTCGGGGTGCTTGGCGCATTGATCTGCGAAAAATCGGGTGTGCTGAACCTGGGGATCGAGGGCATTTTTGTTGCCGGGGCCATGGCCGGTTGGATGGCCGTCTATCTGGGCCTGAACCTGTGGGGCGGGTTGATCGCCGCGGCGGTTGTGGGATCGCTGTTTGGCCTGCTGCACGCGATTTTGACGGTGCCGCTGGGGCTGTCACAGCATGTTTCGGGTCTGGGCATCACCCTATTGGCGACCTCAATGGCGTCGTTCACCTATCGCACAGCACTGCCGGATGTTACATCGCCACCACGCATCATCCCGTTTCAGCCACTGGATATTCCGGTGCTGTCAGACCTGCCGTTTCTGGGGCCGGTGCTGTTTCAGCAAACCGCGATGACCTGGCTGGCGATAATCATGGTTGGGCTGGTCTGGTGGGTGCTGGAACGCACCCCCCTTGGCATGGCGATCCGCGCGGTTGGCGACAACCCGGACGCTGTGGATGCCCAGGGGATGTCGGTCTATGGATTGCGGATCGGGGCGGTTATGGCCGGTTCGGCACTGATGGCGCTGGGGGGCGCGTTTTTGACGATGTCGGCGTTTGATGCGTTCTTTTTCGGCATGGTCAACGGGCGCGGCTGGATTTGCATCGCGCTGGTAATTTTCGCCAGCTGGCGACCCGGCAAGGCCCTGTTGGGCGCGCTGTTATTCGGGGCGTTTGATGCCTTTCAGGTGCGACTGCAAACCGAAGTGGGGGCGTTCGTGCCTTCGCAGGTATTCCTGATGGCGCCCTATGTTCTGTCGATCTTTGCGCTGGTCATTGTGGCCCGGCGGGCCGAATATCCTCGGGCATTGTTAAAACCGTGGTTCAAGGGGCAACGCTGATGGATCTGATCGTAAAGAACGCCACCCTGCCGGATGGGCAAACCGGGGTCGATATTGCCTGTAAGGGCGGTCAGATTGTCGCCGTTGAAACCGGCATTGACGCGCAGGCGGCCGAGATTATTGACGCCGCCGGGCATCTGGTATCGCCGCCCTTTGTGGATCCGCATTTTCACATGGATGCAACCCTGTCACTGGGCAATCCGCGCATGAATGTGTCGGGAACCTTGCTGGAAGGCATCGCCCTGTGGGGGGAATTGAAACCGGTTCAATCTGTGGACCAGATTATAGAACGCGCCCTGCGCTACTGTGATCTTGCGGTGTCCATGGGGATCGGTGCGATCCGCAGCCATGTGGATATTTGCGACGACGACCTGAAGGGGGTCGAGGCCCTGCTGGAGGTGCGCAAGCAGGTGGCACCCTACATTGACCTGCAACTGGTGGCCTTCCCGCAGGACGGGGTGTTTCGTGATCCGACCGCCAAGGATAACCTGATCCGTGCTTTGGATATGGGTGTTGATGTGGTGGGCGGTATTCCGCATTTTGAACGGACCATGGCCGAGGGGGCGGCCTCGGTCACTTACCTGTGCGAGTTGGCGGCGGAACGCGGCCTGCGGGTTGATATGCATTGCGACGAGAGCGATGACCCCCACAGCCGCCATGTGGAAACACTGGCCCATGAAACCACGCGGCTGGGACTGCAGGGGCGGGTTGCGGGATCACATCTGACGTCAATGCATTCGATGGACAATTATTACGTTTCCAAGCTGATCCCGCTAATGGCCGAGGCTGGGTTGCAGGTAATCCCCAACCCGCTGATCAACATCATGCTGCAAGCGCGCCATGACAGCTACCCCAAACGACGTGGCCAGACCCGGGTGCCGGAACTGAAGGCCGCCGGATTGAACATTGGTTTTGGGTCGGACTGCGTGATGGATCCCTGGTATTCACTGGGTAAGGCGGACATGCTGGATGTGGCGCATATGGGCCTGCATGTGGGGCAGCTTTCCAGCCGCGCCGATATGGCCTGGTGCTTTGAGGCCGTGACCACAAATTCAGCCGCGATTATGGGGCTGGAAGGTTATGGGCTGACCAGGGGCAGCCGGGCCAATTTTGTGCTGCTGCAGGCCGATGATCCGATCGAGGCCGTCCGCCTGCGGGCAACCCGGCTGGCGGTGATCCGGGCGGGTAAAGTGATTGCGCGCACCGCGCCAGCCATTGCCGATCTTGATTTGCCCGGCAGGCCCGCAATAATTGACCCGGCAGGATACTCAGCCAATGGCGACGATCGCAATTAGTCTGATCAGACTTGTCGTTGGGCCAACGTCAAAGGGTTCGGGCTGAAGCGGGCGGGGTGGCCCGCCAGATTTAGCAAATGGCAAAATCAATTGCCATCGACCGCCGTTAAACCAGCCCGGAAATCATCCGTATTTTAGTTAGATGTACCATCTTTACCCCCACAATAATTTCAATCAGACCCGTACCAACGCGCCGGCCGAGCAGCGAAAACTTTGTTCCGACTAAATTCACGGATCTGGCGGTTATCTGAAAATGGTTCGCGTTGGTCTGACGGCACCGCTATTGTCCCGTAAAAAAATTAATTAAGGTAATTTACGTGGAAGGGCGCGTTACTAACCCACATGTTATCCGCCACCGTATTCCTAACGGACACCTATCGCGTGGTCTTAGGCGCGTGATACAATGATAGCGGACGTTGTTGGCGCTGATTGGGCCATTTTGGTTGCAAACAGACACATTTATACAAACAAATAATATCTGATTTTCGAAAGGAAGGTCGCTTAGCTGGGCACCCGGCGCGGGCCGAAAGCGCCACAGGCTCAGTTTCATTTTCGACGTTAATCGAAAGGCAGCACAGCTTCGAGGAATACACTAAAAGTGGTTCCTTTGCCGACGCTGGACTCTACCCAGATTTTGCCGTCACTAAGGGTAATCAGTTTCTGGGTGATAGAGAGGCCAAGACCGGTTCCTTCGGCTTTTTTGGTGGTATAAAAGGGGTCAAATACCCTTTCGATCACGTCCGGGGGCATGCCGACACCGGTGTCGGCAACCGTAATCAGGACGCCGGCACGTTGGTCTTTTTCAATATCGTCTGTTGCAATCGAAAGCACGCCGCCCTGTTCCATTGCCTGAATCGCATTGGCGATCAGATTGATCAGGATCTGCTGCAACTCTGTACGATTGATCGCGACCTGGCGTTTACTGTTCAGGGCCAGTTTCAGCTGAATTTTGGCCTTGTTGAGAAGGTGCTGCACCAGCGGTAAAGTGTCGTCAATGACGTCATTGGGTGAATGGGTGCTGACGGTGCCGGCAAATTCTTCGGGGCGGGCAAACTGTAGCAGTTTGTTGACCAATGTATTGATCCGGTGCACCTGTTCAAATACGATCGAAAATTCGGTTTTTAACGGTGCCGCACGGCTTCCCAGTTCTTCGTGAATCACGTCGACATTGCCTTGTATCACTGCAACCGGGTTGTTGATTTCATGGGCGACGCTGGCGGTGATTTCACCGATCGCGGCCAGTTTTTCCGATACAACGAGTTGCTTGGTTGTCATTTCAAGCTGCTGGTTGGCGTCCTGCAATTCATGGGTCCGGGATTTGACCCTGTTTTCCAACTCGTCCGCCCATTCCCGCAACCGCTGGTCGCGGTCCTGTACCTGTTCCAGGACCGTGTCCAGGTGTGATGAAACGCGCGACATTTCATTATCGGAATCAGCCAACCCGGTGCGGGCAGACAGATCGCCTGCTTCTACCTTTGAAATGGTTTTGACCATGTCTTCCAACGGCTTAAATACCCCGCGGGCCAAGCGTAAAAACAACGGCACCGAAAGTGCAAGAAGTAACAGAAATCCGCCGGATATGAGCCATAGTGTCCGGGCTTTGGCGGCCCGGTAGGGGCTATCAAGAAAGCCAACATAAAGCATTCCCACCCGGTTGCCAAAGCTATCTATCAGCGGTTCATACGCCGAAATGTACCAATCATTGACCACAAATGCGCGATCCAGCCATATCCGTCCTTCATCCAGGACGGCGGCGCGGACTTCTATTGACACCCGCGTACCCAGGGCCCGAACGTTTTCAAACAGGCGGACGTTGGTGGAAACACGGACATCATCCAAAAACAGCGTTGTGGTTCCCAAGCTGCCTTCTGTCAGGCTGGCTTCGGGGTAAACAAGACTGTTGATCGTATCGATGAAATCCAGGTTTCGGTTCAAAAGAACCCCAGCCACCAAGGTGCCATCACCCGCAGTGACGGCGGCGGCGCTGTGGATCACCATGCCCCGGGTTTCCTGGGTGCGCGTGGTGGGCAGGGCGGCTTTGGTTGGTACTAAAGGGATGTCAGCCTGTTCGGATAGCAGTGATGAGATTTCGGACAGGTCCTGAGCGCTGAAAATATCAATTTCGGTACTGCCGATGCCGTCAAGCGCGTTTTGCACCACGGGCCAGTGGCTGGGATCGGTGGGAGCGGCGGCATCACCGGCTGGAATTATGTCGCCTTGAGGGGGGATATAGTAAAGGAAATCAAACCCATAGGCCTGGCGTTGGTTTTCCAGCAATTCTGCAAGGCCGCCATTTTGATGCGCCTGCAGAAACGCCGCTGACGCCCCCAGTGCCTGCACGTTTTCAAAAGCACGTTCCTTCAGACCGGCCAGGTATTGATGGGCGATGGTAAGTTCACCATTCACCTTGGCGATAAGCAGGTCATCAAACCGGGACGACCAATTGTAAATCACCACGCCACCAAACAGTGGCATCACCAGAAGCATCGGCAGCAAAGCGATCACCAACAATCGCGTTCGCACGGATTTGTTCCACGGAATATCCTGAGAGTTCAGGGTTTTACGCACCCCACATCGCGCATTTCCGGTCCACGGTTTTGCGCGAAACACCAAGTCGGCGCGCTGCTTCTGCCCGGTTGCCGTTACAGTCATCCAGCACATTCAGGATATGACGGCGCTCAATCGCGGCCAGTGAATCCACGGCCAGTGTATCGCTTTGGGATTCTTCGCAAAATTCAGGCGGGAATTCCCCGACGATTAACGAACGCTCGATCAGGTTACGCAATTCGCGCACATTCCCCGGCCAATCGTAGCTGGACAGTTTGAGCAGCACGCCTTCGGTCAACGGCAATGCTTCCACGCCCAGTTCTTCCGAAATGCGTTGCATGAACATGTTGCTGAGTTCCATCAGATCGCCTTTACGCTCTACCAGGCGCGGCATCTGGATGTTGAGTACATTTATCCGGTGGAACAGATCTTCGCGGAACCGCCCTTCGGCCACTGCCTTGTCAAGATCGGCATTGGTGGCAAACATGAACCGCAGGTTCAGGGGCACCTCTCGCAGCGAGCCGATGGGGCGAATGCGCATTTCCTCGATTACCCGCAAAAGCATGCCCTGGACTTTCAGGGGCAGTTCGACGACCTCATCCAGAAACAGGGTGCCGCCGCGGGCAAGGAACAGCAGGCCGTCTTCCTGACTATCGCCTTTGTTGGGGTCATTATAGACGTAGCCAAACAGCTCATTGGCGATGGCTTCGGGGGAAATCGCTGCGCAATTTACTGGCACAAACGGGTGTTCGGCACGGTCCGACATACTGTGCAGGGTGCGTGCCACCACTTCTTTTCCGGTACCGCTGGCACCGGTGAACAACACCGATGTCGGTAACGGTGCGATGCGTTCCAATGTTGTGCGAATTGAGGTGATTTCTTCGGAGCGGCCCAGCAGCCGCCCATGGGCACAGAATTTTTCCGCCGCCAGTTCATATTTCAGCAGATAGTTTTCACGCCGCAATTCCCGGCGGTCAAAGCAACGGGCCACGGCGTTCAGAATTTGGTTGGACCGGAATGGTTTCAGCACAAAATCTGCCACCCCGGCGCGCAAAGCGGTGATCGCGGTTTCAAGGTCCGCAAATGCGGTGATCAGAATTGCATCGGCGAAGAAGCCCAGTTTGCGCTGCTCTTTCAGCCAGTCGAGGCCGTTTTTCCGCGGCATGATATTGTCAAGAATAACAATATCAAAATGGTTCTGATCCAGTAGTTTTTCGGCTTCTTGTGCACTGCTGGCGTTTTCGACCCGCAGGCAGCGGGGTGCCAGAATCTTTGTCAGGAAATTCCGCATCCCGGCTTCGTCATCGATGATAAGCACCGAAGACAGCGCCAGACCGGTGCCAAAGTCTGCACCGGCCACTTGGGGTTGTGAATGTTGCGGGCTGGCAACCATGACCCGGAAATCCTGCATTTTAGGTTACTCAGCCGGCGTTTTACCGGCAGATCCTTTTACCACATCTTCATACCATAAGTCATGGTGCTCTTTTGCCCATTGAATTTCGACGGTGCCTTTGGTCATGGATTCCAGCGCGCCCTCCATGCCGACGCTGCCAAGATAGATATGGGCAACGATGATGGCGATGTAGACAAAGGCAATGATGGCATGCCAGATTTGCGCAAACTGCATTTCCTCTTGCGGTGCGAGAACCGTATTCAATTCACCCAACCCAAGGAATTGCGGGACGTTCAAATAGTTCAGCACTTCAAATGTTGGTGCAAACATTGCCAGTTGGAAGGGGAACAACATGGAAAGGCCGGTTGCGGAAATCATTCCGCCAAAGATGATCACCGCCCAGAAAACAATCTTTTCGCCGGCGTTGAATTTTCCTGACGAAGGATGCACGCCTTTTTTGAACATCCCGCCGCCTTTTAGCATCCATGGGATGTCGGTACGCTCGGGCAGGTTTTTCCAGACCCACAGAACAAAGCTGAGAATGACCCCGATCATGAAGGGCCAGGCGACGTAGTTATGTACAAATTTTCCGGCGATTGCGATTGGGGTGTACACCTCTCGTCCGAAAATCGGGATTAGGGCCACCCGGCCGAACAGCAGGGCCAGACCGGTGATCGCCAAAAGGACAAATGGGATTGCCATGGTCCAGTGGGCGATACGTTCGATCAGTTTGAACCGGATGATTTTTTCGCCGGTTTTTTCACCTTCGATGCGGATTTTTCCCCGGATAAGGTAGAAAAGCAGCAATACGCCGAGCATTCCAAGCAGCAGATAGCCGCCATAGGTCCGGACCGGACCCTCGCGCCATTTCAACCAGCGCATGCCGCCATCCTGAATAACAACGCTTCCCGCTGGCGAAGGATCGGATGAGGTAATGTCGGCACTGCCATAGCGAAAGGCGCGCCAAAGTTCTGGATCAGCAACGCCACCCAATGGGCCAAGCTGGCCAGTCAAAGGGGCGGCCAAATCCGGGTTTCCTGTGGCATCGCGCCGGAACTGATTGTCAATCACGTCGCCCCTTTGGCGGGCAAGAATGTCTTGCAGCGTTTGAGCCCCACCGGTTTGGGCGCGCGAAACTGAATTTTCCTGGGCCGCGCCCGGAAGGCTGGTGAGGGTCAGAAAAAGGGCCGAAAAGATGAGGGCCAATAATCTTTGCGCCAACATTGTGTGCTCCTTGGGTATATCGATGGACACAGGGGAGGGGCCCCCCTGTGTCCGGATTTCACGTTCTGATGGCGAATTTAGCCGGCTTTTTGACCATAGGCTGTGCCCCAGCCCCAGGCACCTGACCCAAAGCCACGTGATACCACACGTTCGCGGTAGATAGCCGATACCAGATCGCCGTCACCGGCCAGCAAGGCCTTGGTTGAACACATTTCAGCACAGATTGGCAGTTTGCCTTCCGCAATACGGTTGCGACCGTATTTCTGGAATTCTGCAGCTGAATTGTCTTCTTCCGGGCCACCCGCACAGAACGTGCACTTGTCCATCTTACCGCGCGACCCAAAGTTACCGGCCTGTGGGTATTGTGGCGCGCCAAACGGGCACGCATAGAAGCAATAGCCGCAACCAATGCAAAGGTCCTTGGAGTGCAGCACGATGCCGTCGGCTGTCTGGTAAAAACAGTCGGTGGGGCATACGGCCATACAGGGTGCATCTGAACAATGCATACAAGCCATGGAAATCGACCGTTCGCCGGGCTTACCATCACCGATGGTGACAACCTTGCGCCGGTTGATGCCCCATGGCACCTCGTGCTCGTTCTTACAGGCGGTTACGCAGGCGTTGCATTCAATGCAGCGTTCCGCATCACAGAGAAATTTAACTCTTGCCATTTCTCAATTCTCCTTATGCTGCAGTGATTTTGCAGAGCGACGCCTTAGTCTCCTGCATTTGGGTGACGCTATCGTAGCCATAGGTCATTGCGGTGTTCGCGCTTTCGCCCAAAACAAAGGGGGCCGCCCCTTCGGGGTATTTATCGCGCAGGTCCTTACCCTGGAAATGCCCGCCAAAGTGGAAGGGTAAGAAGGCCACGCCTTCGCCCACCCGCTCGGTGACCATTGCCGCGACCTTGATTGCACTGCCTTCCGGCCCTTCAACCCAGACCTGCTGACCATCACGGATGCCGATGTTGTTGGCATCCCGCGTGTTGATCTCAACAAACATATCCTGCTGAAGTTCCGCCAGCCAAGGGTTGGAGCGGCTTTCATCGCCCCCGCCTTCGAATTCCACCAAACGACCAGAGGTCAGGATCATTGGATAATCCTTGCTAAAGTCATTTTTCTGGATCGATTCATACAGGGTTGGCAGGCGGTAGGCCTGTTTGTCCGCATATGTAGGATAGTCTACGACCAGATCACGGCGATTGGTGTATAGCGGTTCCCGGTGCAATGGCACAGGATCCGGGAAGGTCCAGACCACGGCACGCGCCTTGGCATTACCAAATGGCGCACATTCGTGACTGATCGCCACCCGCTGAATACCGCCCGAAAGGTCGGTTTTCCAGTTGGTCTTGTCACCCACACCCGCTTGGATTGTTGCCATTTCTTCTGCCGTCAGTTCGCTGTCCCAGCCCAGTTCTTTGAGCATGGCCAGTGTGAATTCAGGATAACCGTCCTGAATGTCAGACCCTTGGGAATAGACACCTTCTGCCAACAGGTTCACCCCTTCACGTTCCACACCAAAGCGGGCGCGGAAGGTCAGACCGCCTTTTGAGACAGGCATAGACATGTCGTAAAGGTTGGGCGTGCCCGGGTGCTTCATGTCAGCAGTGCCCCAGCACGGCCATGGCAGACCGTAATATTCACCATCTGCCGGGCCACCGATGGCCTGCAACGTGGTTTTGTCAAAGGTATGCTGATTGGCCATGTGCAGTTTGATGCGTTCCGGCGATTGCCCGGTATAGCCAATGGTCCACATGCCGCCGTTATATTCACGGGTGATGTCTTCAATATTTGGCTGGTTTTCACCGTCCATACCGATTTTGCGGAACAACCGATCGGCAAAACCGAATTTGTTGGCAAACATCGACATGATCTCATGATCCGGTTTGCTTTCAAACACCGGCTCCATCACTTTGTCACGCCACTGAAGCGAACGGTTAGAGGCTGTCACCGAACCGCGGGTCTCATATTGTGTTGAGGCCGGCAGCAGGTAAACACCATCGGTGCGGTCATGCAGCACTGCGGAAACTGTTGGATACGGGTCGATGACGACCAGCAGGTCCAGTTTCTCCATCGCGGTTTTCATTTCCGCGCCGCGTGTCTGGCTGTTGGGCGCGTGGCCCCAAAGCACCATGGCGCGCACATTGTCGGGCTGGTCGATGTTTTCCTTATCTTCCAGAACACCGTCAATCCAGCGCGATACCGGGATACCTTTAAGGTTCATCAGGGATTTATCGGTTCCGTCGGCCGCTTTGATGCTGTCAAAACGCCCCTTGAGCCAGTCCAGGTCTTCTTCCCATACCCGGGCCCAATGTGCCCAGGCACCACCTGACAGGCCATAATAACCCGGCAGTGAGTGGCTGAGGATACACATATCTGTGGCACCCTGCACGTTGTCGTGGCCACGGAAAATGTTGGTACCACCACCGGCGACACCCATGTTCCCAAGGGCCAGCTGCAAAATACAGTAAGCACGGGTGTTGTTATTGCCCGTGGTGTGCTGGGTGCCACCCATGCACCAGATCAGGGTGCCGGGGCGGTTATTGGCCAAGGTGCGGGCGACCCGCTCCATCTGGCTGCCGGGAACACCGGTGACCCGCTCAACTTCTTCCGGGTTCCATTTTTTAACCTCGTCACGGATCTGATCCATGCCGTAAACCCGGGTGCGGATGAATTCCTTATCTTCCCAGGCGTTTTCAAATATGTGCCACAGGAAGCCCCAGATCAATGCAACATCCGAACCTGGGCGAATACGGACGTATTCATCGGCATGGGCCGCGGTGCGTGTGAAGCGCGGATCACAAACGATCAACTGCGCATTGTTTTGTTCTTTGGCTTTCATCAGGTGCAGCAACGACACTGGGTGTGCTTCGGCCGGGTTGCCGCCGATTACCAACATCACTTTGGAATTGTGAATATCGTTGTAGCTGTTTGTCATGGCGCCGTAGCCCCATGTATTGGCCACACCGGCCACAGTGGTCGAATGGCAAATCCGCGCCTGATGATCCACATTGTTGCTGCCCCAATAGGCGGCAAATTTACGGAACAGATAGGATTGTTCGTTGTTGAACTTGGCAGAACCCAGCCAATAAACAGAATCCGGCCCACTTTCATCGCGAATGACACCCATCTGATCGCCGATCTCATCGATCGCGGTTTCCCAGGAAATGCGTTTCCATTCGCCGTTTACTTTTTTCATCGGATACTTCAACCGGCGCTCGCCATGGGCGGCGTCCCGGGCTGATGCCCCTTTTGCGCAATGGGCGCCAAGGTTGAACGGGCTGTCAAAACCCGGCTCTTGCCCGATCCAGACACCATTATCCACTTCGGCCATCACGGTGCAACCGACGGAACAGTTACAGCAAACCGATTTAACGGTTTTAACCGCATCATTTACGGCATCTGCAGTTTGCGCCTGTGCGACGGTGCCGCCAAAGGCACTGAACGAAGCCAGGCCACCTACGGCCAGACCGGACCCACGCAAAAAACTGCGCCGGTCTACCGATTTTTCGGCGATATTTGACAAGAGGCTTGTCCGCTGGGGGCGTCTCGCAACCCCGTTGGTCTTTTTCCTCAGCATTATCTTCTCCCTGTTTTGGGTTATTTAGATTTTCGTTTCCGGCCGTCGGGCGTCACGCAACCATTGGCTTTCTGCAAAAAAAATCCCTTAAAATTTAGCTGTTTCAAAATAGGCTTTTGTGTGCGCCGTATCGCGCAGACCGCTGCCGTTTTCTTCAAGCTCTGTCGCTTGTGCTGCGGTGCCTGTGGCTGCGGCAACGGCGACTGCCGGTGCTGAAACGGCGGCGAGCTTTAGAAAGCTGCGGCGGCTGTTTTCGGCGCTTTGTTCTTTCTTACCCATGTGGTTTCCTTTCTGTTGTGGCCCGATGGGCCGGTTCAAACGGGGGTCAGCCCGCATCCATTCGAAACGCTTCGCGTTCGATCTCTATGAAAGCTTTGCCGGCGCTGCCCACAGGGGCATAAAACACCGACGATTTTGCTGCTTCCAAATCTGAAAAGAAATGCTCGGCCCAGGAGCCGATGTGTTTGTTAAAGAATGTCGCCTGCTTTTCCAGTGAAACGGTTTCGCCAAATCGCCCGATGATCATTCCGCCCATCATTTCCAAAAGGCTGGCGATATTGTCTTCCGGTTCATACACATTTGGTGCCCGGCTTATGCGCAGACCCGCCATGTCTTTGCGTAACAGCGCCAGCGGTTTTTCGTTCAGAAACCCGGTCAGGTAAAAACTGATATAGGGCAGCAATTCGCCGCGACCCAGCCCGATGAACAGGGCGGTGAATTCGCTTTCAACGGCCCTGGCTGTGGTGGCCTTGGCCACGCGGGCCATAGCAATAATAGCTTCGCCCATGGGGCTGTCGTCACCGGTCAGGGCCGCGGTTTTGCCTAAGGTGTCTTTGCCGGGCGGACCTGCCAAAAGCAGGCCAAGAAAGTGGTACATATCCGCGCGCAGGCGGTCTTCTTCACTGATATTGATTGTTGGTGCGGTGGCGTTCATGTTATTTCCGTTTCTGTTGCAACGGGCCCTGGGCCCGCTGCAAAAACAAATTGCATCCGGCGACGTGGTGCAACAGCGATTGGCGCCTCTTGGCTCACCAGCGTCTTGGCTGTGGTGTCATCGGTTTTCAGTGCTTTTTGTTCGGCCAGCAGATCAGTATTTTCTTCGGGCAAAACTGTTTCGTCCGTGGCATCCGTCGTTTCAGCAACCGGGTCTTGGGCGTTTTGTGGCAATTCTTCTTTGTCCGGGACCAGGCCCTTGCCGACGCGGTAAAGGGTTTTTACCACCGTCAGCACATCGTTTTTTCCGGTGAAATCTTCGCCATAGTCCACCAGCATATCCACATTCGCCAGAACCGGATCGCTGGTCCACAGTTTGCGCAAAGCACGGTTTCGCAATGCTGCTGGTACTGTCGCCTTCATAAAGACACTGAAATCATCGCCAGCCTGCATGTTATCGGGGTTCGGCAGATCAAGTTCCGCCAATACCTTATCCTCAGGTTTTTCGGCAAGCGCGGCATGCTGGTCAGCAATCACCGCATCCCGTTCAGTCTTGACGTCGGCTTCTGCTTCTGCCTGTACGGCGGCTTTTCTGTCGGCCCAGGCGCTCAATGTACGGCTTCCCGTTTGGTTGACGGGGCACGATAGACATCGGCCACCTGACGCACACGGGCGTCACCGATGCCATCTTCGATCTGATCAATGCGCCGCTTGTCCCGACGCCGCTTGACGAATTTTTCTTCCTTGTGATGTTTGTTGACCCATTCGTGCACCAGCGCGTTCAACGCCGGCGGCATTGGTACGAGTTCAACTATATCTTCGCCATTGTCAGCGTAGTCCTGCCCGTCAAATGGGGAGGCGGTGGCCAGCACCACTTCAAGGCCGCTTTCAGTGTCATCACATTCGCGCATGATCACATAAATCGACGGAACTTTGGTTGACAGCTCGGTCAGATAGGCCTCGGTGTCAGTTCGGTGTAATTCCAATGGCACGGTTGCTGCATGGTATTCTATCACATCACCTTCACGGCGCAGCTCTTGCCAATTGGCAGGGCCGGCCCCGGGAAGCACCGCAACCGCCCGCCAAACCCACTTTGCCCAACGAGTCATGCCCGGAGATTTCCGAAGCACGATGCCCAGCGGCACTGTCAGGGTCTTTTGTGGCATTGGGCCTCCCGGTGAAGTCTGGACATAGTTTGCCCATGTTTTTGTTCACGATGACAACATCAATTTGGTTAGCACAGACAAAAATGAACCAAGGTCAATTTTACTGCCAGAAATGGACATTTAGACCTGTCAAAATCACCCGCTGTTCAACTTGGGACAATTAGTCCACATGTTGAATATCCGAGTGTTTTACTTAGTTAATTCGACAACGCTATCTAACGAATCACCGACCGGCAATTTCGGCGAGAAAATGCTTTACTCGGTTGCAGAATGCGGCCTAGTTGGATCGGGGACTTTAGCTAAGCTTTCCATAATAACGGGGAAATGACGTGTCTAACACATTGATTTTATGTGATTGTTCTGGAAGCCAGCCGATTGATGCCAAAAGTCTGGGCAAGGCAACCGGTCTTGGCTGCTCGCGTGTGCACACTGCCCTTTGCACCCGGGAACTTGGCGATGCTACGGCCCTGATCAAGGGTGGAGGTGCGGTGATTGCCTGCCAGCAGGAGCGACAGGTTTTTGAAGAAATCGCCGAAGAGCTGGGCGTTGATGCACCAAATTTTGTCGACCTGCGCGACCGTGCAGGGTGGTCAGATGACGCGGATAAATCGGCGCCAAAAATGGCGGCTTTGGTGGCGGAATCCCTGCTGGAACCGCCGCCTGTAAAAATGCTGGATATTGAATCATTTGGGCAATGCCTGATCATAGGCACCGAGGGCCCGGCGCTGGAAGCTGCGGCGCAGTTGACCGATCATTTGAACGTCACCGTTCTGCTGGAGACTGGTGATGACATTCCGGCAAATCGCGGATTTGATGTGGTTTTGGGCAGGCTTCGCCGGGCAAAAGGGGCGTTTGGAAATTTTGAAGTTGCAATAGATGCTTTGCAACTGGCCGAGCCCGGCGGGCGTGGGCCACAAGGATTTGCGCCGCCCCGTGACGGTGGCAAAACTGAATGCGATCTGATTGTTGATCTGCGCGGTGCGACGCCGCTTTTCCCCCATAAACGGGATGGGTATTTGCGGGCCGATCCGAATAACCTAAATGCTGTGGCGAAGGTAATTATTGAAGCTTCACAACTGGTTGGGAGTTTTGACAAACCCTTTTACGTCAGTTACGACGCCAATATTTGTGCCCATATGCGGTCGGGTATTTCGGGCTGTTCCAACTGCATCAATGCCTGCCAATCCGGTGCTATTTTCAGCGATGGCGAAGGCGTCAGGATTGAACCTAACATTTGCGCCGGATGTGGCGATTGCAGTGCTGTGTGCCCAAGTGGTGCCATTACCTACACCGTGCCGCCGATTTCGTTTCAGCTGAAGCGGCTGGAAACCCTGGCCAGTACCTATCGCAGAGCAGGTGGCGAAGCGCCACGCCTGCTGGTGCATGACGACCAGTTTGGCGATGAAATGATCTTGCTTGCGGCGCGGTTTGACCGGGGCCTGCCTGCCGATGTCATCCCGTATGTTGTCGAAAGCCTGGCCGGATTTGGCCATGGGGAAATGCTGGCGGCACTGGGGTGCGGGTTTGCGGCTGTTGATGTTCTTTTGACCCCGAAAACCGACCGCACCACGCCGGATGCAGAATTGGCACTGGCATTGGCGATCAGTGGGAATACGTCGATCCGCCTGTTGGATGTGACCGACCCCGACGCGCTGAGTGTTGCGCTTTATGATCAGAATGTTGGCGCGCCGATTGCTGCGGTTTTGCCCATTGGCGACCGCCGGCAGGTGACCCGGCTGGTGGCCAAAGCCCTGCATCGGGAAACCGATACGCCGATTCCGTTGCCCGAAAATGCACCCTATGGCGCGGTGGTTGTGGATCAGGACGCCTGTACTTTGTGCCTTGCCTGCGTGTCGCTGTGCCCATCCGGTGCATTGCTGGACAATGAAGACGCCCCACAGCTGCGGTTTCAGGAAGATGCGTGCCTGCAATGTGGCATCTGTACCCATGCCTGCCCGGAAAACGCGATAACCCTGAAACCACAGCTTGATCTGTCAGACGCGGCATTATCGCAAGTAGTGCTGAACGAAGAAGAACCTTTTGCCTGCATATCCTGTGGCGCATTGTTTGGCGTGAAATCCACCATTGACCGGATCATCGAACAACTTGCCGGCAAGCATTCCATGTATGCGGATTCAGATAGTGGAAAACTGATCCAGATGTGTGACAAATGCCGGGTCGAGGTGCAATTCTTAAACGAAACCAACCCTTTTCAGGCAGCGCCGCGCAAACCTACCCGGACCACGGATGACTATCTGAAACGGCGGGACCATTGATGCCCAATTTGGTACAATCGGCAAACCACTGTTTAGTTCTCGGACAGTGGCGCGCCAAGATCGGCGGGTGGTATCGTTCCGACATAGGTCAGGATATCTTCGACCTGCTGAACCGTCAGGAACACCGGAAAATTGGCCGGTGGGCTGTTGGGGGAAAACGGTTCGGTAACATCCTCAATCTGGACAATCGACGGGTGCGGATTGCGCAGGTAGAAGGTTTCAAATCTTTCCTGCCAGTCCTTCAGGCTACGCAGCAAGGCAAAAGACGGGGTCGAGCCGATGCCCTTCATCAGGTTACGCTTGTCCACCACATGGCAACGCCCACAATTCGCAAGGGACAGGGTTTCACCACGCGCCAGATCGCCTTGGAAAACCGGGGCAATATCTGCCACTTTGGCAAGGTCGGCCGCGGTGAATACTGCCGTGCCGTCAATCTGAAACTGCTCAATCGTGCGCCTGCCGATGTCCGAAGTAAGCCAGTCCAAAAAACGTTGCGCTTTGTCAGCGCGCGCCCCGGCTGCGTTGCTCAGGTCCAGATAAAACGTTTCCCCAAGCCCCAGCATAATCTGTGTTCCGGCCCCGGTATTCAGGCTGGCATCGGCGCTGTCTGCGTCAATTACAACCACTGGCCGAACCCGGGTTTTGAGCGAAAATCGCGGCAACAGGAACTTCAGGAAGCCGTTGTTTTCCAGGGCGGCGGGGCTGCCAAGGGAGAAATCCTGCGCACGGGCCGGGACAGTGCCAAACAGCAAAACAAGGGCGATTACAACAATGTATTTCAAGATGGCGGGTCCACAAATTTGAATTGGGCCCAAGCTAGATGCGAAGAAAACTCTCTGTCAACACGGTAAAAAAGGCGAAAATTATGAGCGACGATTTCAACATGAGCATGCGGAAGTTCCTGAAACAGGTTGGTGTGACATCACAGCAGGAAATTGAAAAGGCCCTGCGCAAAGCCGGCGATACCGCGGGCAAGAAATTTGCCGCCAAGATGGTGCTGACAATCGAAGATATCGGTCTGGAACATGTGGTCGACGGCACCATCGAGGGTCAGGCATAGGGGCGCAAAATGGCTGATCGCGATTCGGTACTGGCGGCACTGAAAAATGTGGAAACGCCAGCGGGTACAGATATTGTCAGTGCCGGTATGGTCAAGGCGTTGACCGTTGATGACGGTGCAGTACGCTTTGTGCTTGAGGTGCCGGGTGCGCAGGCCAAGGTGTTTGAACCGGTTTGCGCCGCAGCACAGACCGCTGCCGGGGCAGTGAAGGGTGTAAAATCTGTATCCGCAGTGATGACGGCCCATAGCAGCCCGACCCCGCCACCTGATCTGAAACCAAACCGCAAATCCGAACCCGAGGGCCCGCAAAAAATTCCGGGCGTGGACAGGATTATCGCCATAGCCTCGGGCAAAGGCGGGGTTGGTAAATCAACCCTGTCGGTCAATCTGGCGGTGGCATTGGCGGTTGAGGGCAAACGCGTGGGCCTGCTGGACGCGGATGTTTTTGGCCCTTCGCAACCGCGCATGCTTGGCGTGTCCGGGCGACCGGCTTCGCCCGATGGTAAAACCATTCTGCCGCTGCGCAATCACGGCGTTACCATGATGTCGATTGGCCTGATGACCAACGAGGATGAGGCCGTGGTTTGGCGTGGTCCGATGCTGATCGGGGCGCTGCAACAGATGCTCAATCAGGTGCAGTGGGGCGCGCTGGATGTGCTGATCGTCGACCTGCCGCCGGGCACCGGAGACGTGCAAATGACACTGGCACAAAAAGCGCAGGTTGATGGGGCAATCATTGTCAGCACACCACAGGATGTCGCGCTGATCGATGCCCGCAAAGGCATTGATATGTTTAAGAAACTTGGCACGCCGATCCTGGGAATGGTGGAAAACATGTCCTATCAGATCTGCGAAGAATGTGGCCACCGGGGGCATCCGTTTGGCCATGGTGGCGTGGCCGATGAAGCCAAGAAATTGGGCGTACCATTATTGGCGGAACTGCCGCTGCATCTGGATATTCGTGTTGCATCCGACAGCGGTGCACCTATCGTTGTGTCAAAACCAGACAGCCCGCAGGCGCAGGCGTTTCGCAATCTTGCCAAGCGGCTGATCAAGGATGGCACCCTATGATCGACGATATTTTTGAAGCCCCAATGCCGGCTACTTTCCCGCCGCTGTTTACCGGTGAAGCGGTTAGCGGCACCACCGACCCTTTTGCCAAAGCCTGCACCCAGGCGATGATCGGTGTGGATGCCGGATTGCTGGTGCACAGTATCACGCCGGACCAAATCCGCGCGGCCATTGTTTTTGCCCCCGAGACCCCACTGGAACAGGCGATGGTTGCCCTGATTGCCTGCGGTGTCGGATTTCAGAACGCTATGGGGGCGTTGGCCCCGCCCGAGGTCGGTGTGCATCTTGGCTGGCAAGGTGAAATCTACGTTAATGGCGGGCGCTGCGGACGTTTGCAGGTGGCGGCATCAGGTACTGATCCGAAGGCCGAACCGAATTGGCTGGTGGTTGGGCTGGAGCTTGACCTGCTGCCCCAAGGTGAGGGCGAAACCGGCGACAACCCGAACGAGACCTGCCTGATGATGGAAGGCTGCGGCGATGTTTCCCCTATTCGTCTGTTAGAATCCTGGTCGCGCCACACTTTGGTCTGGCTGAACGATGTTGAAAACGAAGGTTCCCGCGCCCTGCATGAACAATGGCGCGGGCTGGCAAAAGGCGTTGGAGAGGTCATTACGTTGTCATTTTCTGACGCCCCTATGGGTACATTCGTTGGCATAGATGAACAGTTCGGCCTGTTGCTGAAGGTTGAAACAGAAACGCGACTGATCCCGCTTTCCAGCGTTCTTGAATTAGGAGAAACGCTTTGAACCTTGCCCGCGCCATTCATTTTGACGAAAGCGATACATTGGTTTTTCACAACCCGGCCCGTACCGGGGAATGGACCATTTCTGGCGGATTTGAGTTTTCAAACTGGGGCGAAGGCGATCTGACTGGTAAGGCCCGGCAGGCCTTTGCCAATGGCTGGCTGGGGTTGGAAACATTTGGCCGTGTCACATTCGTTGCCGTCACCAAGGTGGAAGCTGTTGAATATGAGGGGTTGATTGACATGCTGGCTCAGCATTTCGTCGACATCTACGGTGCACCCTCGGTTGACGCGGCGCGCCCTGTTGCGGTTGATGAACTGGGCCATATGGTTGAATTGTGCGAAGGCCATGACCCCAATACCCTGTTGACTGTCATGCGGGAATTGTCCGATGCAGGCGTATCCGAGGCTTACCGTGTTATTGAAGCGCCTGATGCCGACCTGGATATACTAGCGGTACATGGGGATCTGGAATAGCCGTCGGTTCCGGACCATTGGTTATTGTGTGGCATTAAATGTGAACAGGTGCTCACCATTGATGGTGTAGCCATTGATCAACCCGGCAGCTTTTTTGCCGGTCAACCAGGTTTCCAGTTGCATTGCTGAACGGTAATTCACATGGGGCCAAAGCACGGGGTTAACCGGAATATAGGCGTATTGATTGAACAGCACGGGATCGCCCGTGAACAGCAGGGTCAGGTCACCCTTGTTACCGAAATTCAGCCAGCTGGCCCGATCGGAAAAGGTATAGGCATTCATGCCACTGGCGGTGTTGAGCGTTGCGCCCATACCGGATCCGGCGGCCCGATACCAAGACCCTTCAGGAACGATTCCGGCTTGGGACCATAGTTTCATTTCTTTCTTGTTGGTGCCGCTTTCGTCGCCACGGCTGACGAATGGTTGCATTGTTGCCGCGATATTTTGCAGGGCTTCAACAGCGTCCTGGGCGGTTTCCACTTTCGCCGGATCATCCGACGGGCCGACAAAGACGAAATCATTAAACATGATCTCACGCCGATGCGTGCCAAAGCCTCCAGCGATAAATTTGTCTTCGGCGGTGCGGGAATGGACCAGAATGGCGTCCACATCGCCGGCTTCGCCCAACCGCAGTGCCTGACCTGTGCCGACGACGATCAGTTCAACATCCAGATCAAGATCGGCTTTGATTTCCGGGAGCAGAATTTCGGAAAGACCTGAGTTATAGAATGAGGTTGTAACCGCCATTTTCAGGGTTTCAGCCTGGCTGGCTGTGGCCAGGAAAACCGTTATGATCAAGGTTTTCAGGTGGAACGTCATTCAACAATGTCCCCTTTGACAAAGGCCCCTGCTTCCGGCGTTGCGGGGGACGAAAAAAATGCGTTTGCAGCACTTGCCTCATGCACAAGCCCCTTGTGCATGAAAATCACATCCTGCGCCAAGCGCCGCGCCTGTCCCATATCATGGGTCGACATAACCAGTCGGGTTCCGCGTGTCTGTTCCGCAAGCAGCAGGGTTTCAATTTCGCGCGTTGCACGGCCATCAAGATTGGCGCAGGGTTCGTCCAGAAACAGCAATTCGGGTTCTATTATCAGCGCCCGCGCCAGTGACAGCTTTTGCTTCTCGCCACCCGACAGCAAAGGCGCCCAACTTTCCAACAATTCGCCCAACCCAAATCGAATGGCATAGGATTGAGCTTTGTTTCTGGCCTCGGTTTTGTCCACACCCTGCAGCCGTAACGGATAGGCAATACTGTCAACCACCCGGCGACGCATCATAATCGGGGATTGGAATACAAAGGCTTGTCGGCGCCGCGCCACAGCGTCAGGCAATGCCCAGTTTACACTGCCGCCAGAACATCTTTGCAAGCCGTGCATCAAGCGCAACAGCGTGGTTTTTCCCGCACCATTTGGCCCGATTACAATGGTAAATCCTACGCCACCCAAGGTCAGGTTCACCGGGCCGACCAGCTTTTTACGGCGCATATGGGCGGTGGCGTCGGCCAGCGTTAGGGGCAAAATACTTACCATGTACCGGCCCGCTCGGTTTTGCCGACGATGTGGATCACGAGATTGATCAGCACCGCCAGAACGATCAGTACCAGCCCCAGGCCCATGGCAAATGCAAAGTTACCCTTGCCGGTTTCCAGTGCAATGGCCGTGGTCAGAACCCGGGTAGCATGTTCAATATTTCCGCCAACGATCATGATGGCCCCGACTTCGCCGATGGCGCGGCCAAATCCCGCCAGAGTCGCCGTCAGCAAGGCGCGTTTGCCATCCCAAAGTAACGCCTTGATCCTTTGCGCCCGGCTGGCATTCATTGAGATCAACAGATCATGGTATTCGGCCCAGAGATCACGGATTGTCTGGTGGCTGATTGAGGCAATTAGCGGCGTTACAATGATCACCTGCGCGATGATCATCGCCCATGGCGAAAACAGCAGACCAAATCCGCCCAGTGGCCCGGCCCGCGACAATGCCATATAAACGAACAGCCCCACCACCACCGGGGGCAACCCCATCAGCGCGTTCAGAACCGCAATCACATAGCGGCGTAACCAGAAACGGTTCACCGCCAACCAGGCCCCTATGGGCAGCCCGATGACCGACGCAATAATCACCGCAGTAATGGTCACCCTCAGCGACAAAAAAATGATTTCGTAAAGGTCTGGATCAAAGAAAATTATCAATGTCCAAGCGTCCCAGAATCCCTGCCCAAAACTGTTCATCCGGCCAGACCAGTATGGGCGGCAATGAAATCAGCGATGGTTGGAATATCGTTGATATCCAGAGCCGGAATTTTCAATTGGGGCGTTTCATACCCGGCAGCCACCGCCGTTATCTGCGTGGATTCCAATGCCAGAAGCGGGCGCTTTCCGGGGGTCAATGCGGCTTCGATCTTGGGGTGTTCAGCGTGTTTGTACCCTTCGATCAGGACCAGATCGACCGGGGCCATCTGTGACAGTAAATCCGACAGCGGCGGTTCGGCGCCACCGCGCAATTCCTGCATCAGTGCCCAACGGTTGGCAGAGGCCAGTAACACCTGTGTCGCCCCGGCTTGCCGGTGGCGGAAACTGTCTTTGCCGGGCTGGTCGACATCAACATTATGGTGGGCATGTTTGATCGTTGATACGGTGATCCCGCGGTGGCAGAATTCAGCCACCAACCGCTCCATCAGTGTGGTTTTACCACTGTTCTTCCAGCCTGTTATGCCAAACACCCGCATTTTTGAACCGGTCACGGGTTTTGCCGCGAACTGCGTTTTGGTTCTGACTTAACATTGGCCATATCCGCATCCCAAATCAATCGGTCTTCGCCGCTAAGGCAAATGAACCGCTGCCCGCGCATCCGCCCGATCAGGGTCAAGCCGACCTGGCGGGCAATTTCCACACCCCAGGCGGTAAAACCCGAACGCGATGCCAGCACCGGTATTCCCATCAACGCAGTTTTAATGACCATTTCTGAAGTCAGCCGCCCGGTAGTATACAGGATCTTGTCTGCCGCTTCTGCATTTTCCATCACCATCCAGCCAGCAATTTTATCCACCGCATTGTGGCGGCCAACATCTTCCATATAGACCAGCGGCTGATCCTGTTTACACAGAACCGACCCATGGATCGCCCCGGCCTCAAGGTACAGGCTGGGGGTCGTATTGATCCTGTGGGCCAGACCATAAAGCCAGCTGGTGCGGACCCTGGCCCGGGGCAGGGTCATACCGTCCAACCCCTCCATCATATCACCGAATACTGTCCCCACGGCACAACCGGAGGTGCGGGTCTTTTTCTTCAGTTTGTCTTCGTAGTTGGTATTGCGGGTGGTGCGGACAATCACCGATTCAATTTCTTCGTCAAAATCAATTCCGGTAATTTCATCATCGCTTAGCAACATGCCCTGATTGCGCAAATATCCGACGGCCAGAAATTCAGGATAGTCGCCGATTGTCATTGCCGTCACAATTTCCTGCTTGTTCAGATAAATCGTGAGCGGCCGTTCTTCCACAACATTGATTTGCTGTCGCGTGCCGTGCTGGTCCGTCCCCGAAACTGAGCGTGTTAGTTTTCCAGCGCCGGGAACAGGCGCAATAATATAGTCCGAACTTGACATCCACACCCCATTTCATTGCCGTTGCCAATTCGCTACCGCACCCGTGCCGAGGTGTAAAATGCTTTCGGAAGCCCATTGTTGTCATACTGTTTCGCGTGGACAATTTGGCCGTATCCTGTGGGCCGTCAAAGTCTAAACTGGTAATTTTGGACACATTG
>VAPL010356810.1_pt1 | contig 23440 bp, 11 predicted proteins | sample 3395061 | NCBI WGS metagenome assembly VAPL01 (sample SAMN08290444, study PRJNA428436) | hydrothermal vent metagenome | isolation source: Deep-sea hydrothermal vent chimney 2 | place: Pacific Ocean: Juan De Fuca Ridge | depth 2182 m m | reverse complement strand
GAAACACTTTATCCAGGTGCAAAATAAATCCCGATTCGATACCTTTCTTTTGAAATTTTGGAATTACACCCATAAGCAATCCTTTGGCACGTGTCATTTTTTTTGTTTTCACCATAAATAACAACCTTAATTTATTCCATAGATTGAGCTTTCCATTGAAATATTTAAATATCTGATTCAAATCAGGAATCATCAGATATATGGCTACTGGCTCTTTTTCATAATAAGCTATCCATACAAATTTCTCTTCAAGCACCGCCTTTCCTTCCATGATAAAATTCCTTACATATTCGGAAGTGAGAGGTTCAAAATCCTTCTTAAAATCGGCCCAAGCTAAATTAAAAACCGTAGTGAAATCTTCTACATATTTTTCTACATTGTTAAATTCAAAATGTTTAAAAGAATATTCTGGCTTATTATCCAGTCGTTCAGCTATTTTTCTAAATCGCTCCGGGACAGACTTTTTTATATCAAAATGAAATCCCTCTTGCTTGTAGTAGGTTTTGAACCCATATGTTTCAAAGAGATTTTGATAATAAGGTGGATTATAAGACGCCTTGTAGGAAGGTTGCATAAACCCATCGACGAGTAAACCCCAAAACTTATCTTGCTCGCCAAAATTTATTGGGCCATCCATAGCTTCCATATCCTTGGACATTAGCCAATCTTTAGCAACATCAAATAACATATTTGCTGCTTCCTGATCGTCAATACATTCAAAAAAACCACACCCTCCTGTTGGCTGTTCATTGTCATTAGCTGATTTGAAATCGATAAAGGCGGCAATGCGCCCACATAGCTTTCCTTCATTGTCTTTCAAAACCCAGCGAACGGCTACACCGTGCTTAAAATATGTATTCTGATTGGGGTCAAAAATATTTTTGATATCCTTATCCAAAGGGCATACCCAGTTATTGTCATCTTTGTATATCCGTCGAGCAACGTTGAGAAACTCTTTTTCGGAATCCCTATTTTTTATTTCTGTTAAAATCATTATTTGTCCGTTACAGCTTCTTTATTAAAAATTTCCCGAATTAGCGCATCGTATTTTTTGTAAATAACCCTCCTTTTTAATTTCAATGTTGGTGAAAGTTCGCCGCTGTCCGGAGACCATTCATCAGATACAACTTTAAATCGTTTTATCTGTTCGTCTTTTTTTAGTGAAGCATTCAAGGTCTTTCCTATTTTATTATAAAGGCCCAATACTTCCTTGTTATTAATTATTTCTTGTCTTTTTGCTGATGAGATATTATGCTCCTCACACCATGAAAATAAGGCTTCAAAATTTGGTGTCACTAGCGCACTTGCAAACTTCTCTCCTTCTCCAATGACCATTATTTGGTCAATAAATACCGATTCTTTAAATACGTTTTCCACTGACTGCGGCGAGACATATATTCCATTAGATAATTTGAAAAGTTCTTTTTTACGATCTGTGATTCTAAGAAATTTCCCATCATCCAACACGCCAATATCACCAGTATGAAACCATCCGTTGCTATCAATTACTTTTTTTGTAGCGGCATCATCTTTATAATATCCCAACATTACATTTGGTCCTTTGCAAAGAACTTCGCCATCATCTGCGATTTTCACTTCCACATTTTTTATCACCGAGCCTACTGAACCCAAGCGAAGATCAGGCTGTTGCTGCCGATTGATGGTGATGATAGGAGATGTCTCTGTTAGCCCATACATGTTCAACAACTTGATGCCTGCAGCCCAAAATACTTTTTCCAGTTTAGGGTTCAACGCTGCCCCTCCAACTCCGATTGCTGCGATATTCCCACCCATGGCTTCGCGCCATTTGCTAAAAATAATTTTGTTGGCAAGTTTCAGCTGCAACTCATACCACGGGCCATTCTCACCATTAATTTTGTATTTGTAACCAAGATCCAATGCCCAGAAAAAAAGTTTTTTCTTAATAGAAGTTAGCTTGTTGCCTTTGGCAATGATCTTGTCAAACACCTTTTCTAAAATCCTTGGCACGGCACCAAAGCCATGAGGTTTGATTTCCTGCAAGTCACGAGCAATGCTTGTCAGGCTTTCTGCATAGTAAATACTACAACCCGAATACTGTGTTTGGTAGTTTGCCATTCGTTCGCCTACATGGCAAATTGGAAGAATACAAAGATATCGCTGGTCTGGTTTGAGTTGAAATACTTCAGCGGCTGCTATTGCATTGGTCATTAAATTTTGATGAGAAAGCAGCACACCCTTTGGTTTTCCGGTCGTTCCAGAGGTGTAGATTAAAGTTACTGGATCTGTTGGTTTTGTTTGTTCCTTATTTCGATCTACCTGTCCGTCAAACGCATCCTTTTTTTCTTCTCCCAAATCTCTTACTTCTACCCAGGGCTTTGCTCCAACAACTTGATCAAAGGTGTATGTCAAGTTGGGGGCGATGGGCTTTACGGTACTAAACAATTTGCTGTCGGCAACAAATACAGCCTTCACTTCTGCGTGATCAAAAATTTCTTTATACCCATCTCTGTCCAGGGTTGCAAAAATTGGGACATGGATTAGTCCAGCTTGCGCGAGGCCCATATCCACAAAATTCCATTCGGGTCGGTTGTTGGAGATAGTGGCTACTTTGTCACCTTTTTGCAAGCCGAGGGCAAGCAATCCATAGCTCATGAACCTGGCATTATTTATATAATCATCAACATTGTGTTTTACCCAGCGTAGATTGATCTTGGCAGCAAATACATCATCTTTATTTGCAAACTTATCAGCATATCTATCAAGTAGGTCAAATGTTCTGGTAACTTTCATATAATTAATTTTATGTTAAAATCTATAATATCCAAATGCCTGACGGATTGGTCAACTTGCTGTTTTTTCTCAGAATCTTGTTTATTATTTTTTACGTTCCGGCTTGGTATGTTTCCACCTTTTGTGCGACCACAGGTAATTCTCTGGTTTTTTCAATATAATTTTTTCAAGCGTGTGCATGAAGTGTTCAGTGATCTCACCCGATGAAGTATTGAACGAATCAGCTTCCAATACTATTAGTGTAGCGCTATAATATCCTCTCTTCACCCTTTGCACGTCAAAGTAAACAACAGGTATTTTATATCGCCTTGCGAAAAATTCAGGTCCTTTTATGCAAGCAGTATCCTGATTTAAAAATGTCATCCAATGAGCACCCTTTACTCCTGCCGGACTCTGATCGGCCCCAAAGAAATAGGAACAGGGCTTATTGTCTTTATTGCCAAATGCTTTGGCTACCTCACCTGTTGATGTCAATACCGTACCAAACTTATTTCGACTTTTTTTCATATAAGCATCGATGTATTTATTCCTTAAAGGAAAATACAATGCGTATAATTTGTGCTTGAGTTGCAGAGGTGCTGCGATCACCCCCCACTCCCAGTTGGCAAAATGCGAACCCACAGAGATAACGTCTTGCCCCTTATCAAACATATCGTTCATCACTTCGGGATTGGTAAAAACATATCGCTTCTGAAGGTCTTTTTTATTTATTGTAAACCCTTTGATACCTTCAAGCAATATATCGCAAAGATTGTGGTAAAATCCTTTTACAATCTTCAATTGTTCAGCTTTGCTCAGGTTGGGAAACGATCGTTCAATATTTTGCTTGACCACATCTTTGCGATATCGAATGATATGGTAGAATAAAAAGAAAAGCAGATCAGACAAAAAATATAACAACCAAAAGGGTGTCACACTAAAAAGTAAGGTGAAAATTTTGAAAATATAATATACAAATCGCATTGAAGTTTGCTAATTTAATTTGAATTCCATTTGATTTATCATTGCGTTTTCGAACTGATATGTGACCGTGCCAACATATTGGGAAGATGGAGAGAATTCTTTCAAATTCCAATCTTCATCTTCAAAGACTCCTTTAATAACAGGTTGTTTGATAAGATCATTGTCAATATCAAATTCAATCTGGTCTGGCCTCAATCTCATGCCCTCCCCTATTGCTTTCAGGTAAGCTTCTTTAATTGTCCAGAAACGAAAAAATCGATTTATCTTTTCCTTTGGTTTGGCAAGAATGAACTTAATTTCTTTAGATGTAAAATTTCTTGAAATCATCTCATCGAGATCAGGCAAGGGACGAATTTGCTCGATGTCAATACCTACTTCGCTATCTCGAGAAAAAACGATAACAGCAAGTTTGCCGGAATTTGACATATTGAAATAAAGTCCCGGATCATCCAAGGAATACGGTTTGCCTTTTTTATGGCGACCAATTTTCAATAATTTGATTGGAATGTTGAGGTATTTTGATAAAAGAATCCGCAAGGCCCCATGACTGGCAGCAAAGGATTCTTTGACTTCTCGGAATTTATAATTACCTACGCTTTTCGATTCCTTTTCTGACAACGCATCCTTATAAAATGAAAATTCATTGCCAGAAATATTCAGCGAAATATTCCATATGTGCATTTCTCCAGAGGATAGCAAAGGAAAAACATCCTGTTTTTCATCAGGATGTTCAATCCTACGCTTCATTATTTATACGATAACTTTTTCTGAAAGCTCTTCTGAAACGATGGCCAGTAACTCTTCTTTGTTATCTCTACAAAAAAGATGACTGCCGTTGACAACTGTGTATTTGAAATCATTGGAGGTATGATGGCTCCATTTTTTGATTTGATCTTCAGAAAATACAGAATCACTTTCCCCTGCAAATGCAGTCAACGGACACTCCAAAGGTTCGTCTTCATAATATTCATACTTTTTACCCAGTAAGATATCGGCACGCAAAGCAGGGAGCATTTCGTTAAATACAGCCTCGTTTTCAATTACTGATTCAGGAATTTCTAAAGAACGCAAATGACTTTTGATATTAGGAATATTTTTATCCTTATACACCTCATCATCATCGATTGCATTCAAAAACTGGAATGGGCTCTCAAGATGAGGCGCTCTCCAACCTCCCACCATAAAACAGGTAGGATGAACATCGAGTTTTTTGCGCAAGTACCTTGCAAGTTCCAGTGCCACGCCTGCGCCTGAGCTATGTGCATAAAATGCGCAAGGCACCGTCAGCAATGGTTCCATAACCTCAGTCAATTTGGCTACCAACTCAAATACATCATCAAAAGCTTTTTCGTTGCCTCTTTCTTCCCTACCAGGGAATTGAATGGCACAAACCTCAATATCGTCTGGCAACAACTCATGCCAGGTATTAAATATTGATGCGCCTCCTGCAAAATACGGTAGGCAGAACAATCGCAATCTTGGATTTTCTACTTTATTGGTTCTGATTATCCATTTATCCAATTCGCTTTTTACAGCCCCATCAGTTACTTCGGCCGTTCCTCCTCCAAGCAATTCATCAAGAATTTGTACTGTCATTTCTTCCATGGATGGGCCACGCATTATTTTCATCATAGAATAATCTATACCGATATTGCTTTGCACCCAGTTGCGTATTTGGTTGGCCATCAGCGAGTCGAGACCGTACTTAATTACCGGTTCAGTGGTGTCGAGCTTGTCGGCAGTTGTTCCCAATACCCTGGCAAAAGTATCATTCAGCTGATCGAGCAAAATATCGTGCTGTTCTTCTGGTTTCGATTCAAGTAGTGTTGCCTTGAGAGCGCCGTCACCAGCACCTGCACCACTCCCGCCGCTAAGCTGTTTTTCATTTACCAGATGCATAAATCGACTTGACTTGGCACTATGTGGGAAAAAGTCGCCAATCATTTCCCAATCTGAGTCTGTAGCAACGCGCTGAACGGGGTTGCTCAATAGTATGTTTTCTAATATGCCTGTAGCTTGCTGAAGAGAGAAAGATTTCCACCCTTGTTTGAAAAGTAATTCATCTACATTTTCACCAACTTTACCGCTTCGGGCCACAAACCCTACGTCTCCAATTACACCCCAATTGATGGTTGTTGCAGGAAGACCCTGCGCTCTTCTCCAGTGAGAAAAATTATCTAAAAAGCTATTTGCTCCGACATAACTCACTTGTCCGGGATTTCCATAAATAGCAGATATTGAAGAGTATGATACAAAATGATCAAGATTTAATTCTTTCGTTGCTTCATGCAATATCCAGCATCCCACTGCTTTTGGATTAAATACCTTCATGTAGCGCTCATAAGTAATCTCTGGAATACTACCATCATCAAGCACCATTGCCGCATGCTGAATACCTTTAAGCGGAGGCATAGTTTCTTTTATTTCCAAGAAGATACGATCCATATCTTCTTGATTATCCACACTTCCCTTGGCCAATAGTACATTAATTCCATTGTCTAGCATGGCTTGTACAGAAGCAGCTTCTTCTGCATTTTTTGTACCACTCCTGCTCAGTAGCACAAGATTTTCACATCCTTTGCTTGTCATCCATTCTGCTACTCCCAAGCCAAAACCTGAAGCTCCTCCAGTGATCAGATAGGTACCATTGGCATCAAATTTTATTTCTTCAGGAGGTAAAACATCCACCTTGTCTTTCATCGATACAATTACTTTCCCAATATGTCTTGCTCCACCCATGAACTGGAAAGCATCTGCAAGTTTTGATATTGGGAAAACAGTAACCGGATGAGGTTTGAAATTATGCTCTACAAAATAATCTATAGATTCTTGGAAGAGAGTACCTCCAAATTTTGCTTTTTGCTTAAATAACCTGTCCACATCCACACCATAATAGGTGAGGTTGTTGCCAAAGGGTTGCAAGCCAAGCTTACTATTTCTATAAATGTCAGTTTTGCCAATCTCTACAAAACGGCCATAGGCAGATAAGCAACGAATGCTTTTGAAAATAGCTTCACCAGAAAGTGAATTCAGTACTACGTCAACGCCTTCTCCATTGGTCTTTTCCATGATTTCATCAGCAAATGCCAGTGTTCTGGAATTCATGATATTTTCAGGTTTCACGCCTAAGCTGATGATATAATCGCGCTTCTCCTGGCTGCTAACTGTCGCAAATATTTCTGCGCCCACGACATTGGCAATATTTATGGCAGCAATGCCCACTCCACCAGCAGAAGCGTGAATCAATACGCGCTCGCCTTTTTGCAATCGGCAATGATGAATTAATGAAAAATATGCTGTAGTATAAACCACAGGTAAACTTGCCGCTTCATTCCAATCGATTCCGGCTGGTTTTTTAACACAATGCACTTCTAACGCATAGGCAAATCCACCCAGACATGAAGGTGCAGTTGCCATCACTTCATCTCCAACTTTCAAAGTAGTCACCTCATTACCAACTGCACTAATCACGCCGGCACATTCCAAGCCAAAAGTTCTGCCGAACAATCCACCCTCTACCGCATCGTCGGATAATAATCCCATGGCGATCATGATATCTCTAAAGTTAAGTGCTGAAGCCTTAACGGTTATTTCCACTTCATTTCCAGCAGGTGTTCTTTGATCTACTTGCCTTAAAGCGATATTGTCAAGAACGCCATATTCCGAAATCGTAGCTGTGTAGGCAGATCCTTCAGCCTCTACAGATTTCATGGCACGCTGAGCGATAGTCTCTGTAGAGATTCGCTCCAATTTATTTACAAATCGTTTTTTACCTCTAAATGCCAATTCATCAACGCGGTCTCCTGCAAATACTTCATCAATAAAAACACCTATTTCATCATTTTGTACAGGATCGCTGAAATCGACTATTGTTGTTTTATAATTTGGAAATTCATTAACAATACACCTGCTTACTCCTCGAAGCCCTTCTTGGCTTAGGTTGATAAATTCTGGAGATCCGCCCACTGTTTGCGAGCCACTTAGCAACACCCAAATATCGGGGTTGTTCTTGTACTGGGTATTATTAAGCTTTCTCATGATATTCATCATCATGATAGAACCTTGGCTTTCGCCGCTAGTAATTGATTTTACAGAAAGACCTTTATTATCCAGCAAATCCAATCCCCAAGCATATATTATTCCTTCAAAATTTCCTTGGCCATTTGCATGGTCCAATACTTTATTTACATCATCTTGAGATATGGCATTAATGGCAAATTTACCATCGCTGATTTGCTCATATTGCTCACTGATATCTACTGTAATGCAAGTTTTATTCAGCGTCTCAAGCTGACTGATGATTTTTGATGATACGCCTTTCTTATCTGTAAAAACAAGCCAATTCCCACTGCTGTTCTTTGCTTCGCTGTTATCATTATTTTCTGCAAGGTCTAATTTTTCTGCGCGGGCCATGATAACGGTTTGGCAAGAAATATCATTCTCTGGCACATCACTATAGCAAGCTACATCGGTATATTTGTTATTTTCCAATACAGCCGTCCACTTTTCTGGCGCCATAGTGGCATGCTCAGTACGAATATCAAGATCTTCATACAACCACCATCCTTCGGTCATACCGAAAATAAAATCAAGGTAAACTGGTGAATTGGTCACTTCCAACATCATCAATACACCTTGAGAAGCCAGTAGCTTTTGTGCATGACCAAGTGATACACTCAGATCACGAGTGGCATGAATTACATCTGAGGCAATGATGATATCGAAAGTATGGAGATCAAAACCCTGACCAGCAGGATCTTGCTCAATATCCATAATCTTGTACTGGACAAAAGGATATTTGGCAAATCGCTGCTGGGCTTTCAGCATAAACATGTGCGACAAATCAGTAAAAACATATTCCGATCTGTCGGCAGGAAGCATAGGCAGAATGGCCTGTGTCATCCCTCCTGTCCCAGCGCCAATTTCGAGTATGCGAATGGTTTGATCTTCAGGGATATTTTTTATCAATTCTGTAATAGCCTTTCCAGCAATGTCATTGTACTTTTTGAAGGCAAACCCTTCTACATAATACTGGACAATGGCATCCCATTTATCTTCTGGGAATATTAGTTGAATAGGATCAACAGTACCTTGCAACACACCTTGAATTTCAGGGCCACAACGTCCCAGCAGTGTCGACTCATGATGAAATTGAGGATACTGCATATTGAGTTCCTCCATCCAGGCATTAACATCTTTGAAATCAGGAGCGACAATTACCTCAAACATTTCTGCTTTCCCGCTGACAATTCCTGCTCCATGGAGTAATTTGAACATGTGGTGAAACAAGCGATGATGTGCCGGTATCACGTTCATTTTTTCTATCTGATCATCTACATTTATTTTATTACCAATGTCAAACGAAAGTCCCATATCTTTCAGAGACTTACAGATGTAGCCAATGGTCAGCTTATATTGTTCGGGTTCGTAATCCTGATAATATTCACTTTGTTCAGGTCTGTTATTTACGTTAGTGATCATTTCCTGAACTTGAGCCTCAATTGAGGTGGGTGCAGGAAGATATTCCCCTGGGTTTCGACTCAATTCCTGATCGGCTCTCGATTTCATGTTCCAATTGTACTCATAGAACCATTTATCTTGCTCATCGCCATTTTCACCACGCGATCCTTTGAGGTACTGCGAATGAAACCCATGAAATTCTGCAACTAAAGAACCATCTTCATTAAATATCCATAGCTCACCCAATGCATATTCATCCGTCCATTCTCTTAATCGACCATGAACGAATAGTTTATATGAATTGACATCATTGTACCACTTTATCCTTTCGATATGGCGAGGCACATAGACGCCCATTTTTTTATTGAGATCATCACGCTCATTGAATATCCCAAATACTGTTTGGAAGCAACTATCGAGAACTCCTGGATGAATGTTGAATTGAAAAAATTCTGACCGAATGCTTTCATGCACCTCTATTTCACTTAGAGATTCCCAATTGCCATCGCTCCTCCATAAGTTTTTGATCGCTCGGAAAGAGGGGCCTAGATATAAACCACTTTCAAGCAGCTCATCGTGCATGGGTTTTACAGCCACGGGTATGGTAATGTGTTTTTTTATGTCTTCAAGGTCAACGGGGATAGCTTGAAATTTATCTCCTATATGATTTATTTTTCCATTGGAGCACATTGTCCATGGAGCATCCTTTTGATCTGATCTGGTATAAATGAAATATTCGCCACTGTCGTGAGAAATATCTATTTGTATTTGAGGCGGCTCACCGCTATCAGGTAAGAATAAAGCATTATCGAAATTTACATTTTCTACAAATTCAAATTTATCTCCAAATGATGCTTTTGCAGCTCCAATAACAAGATCGACGTGGCCAGCGCCAGGGAATACAATGGGTCCCTGAACCTTATGATCCTCGATATATGGATAGGTGCGTTTGTCCAAAACGACATCCCAAATGATATTATTTTTTTCTCTGGCTGAATGCGTCTTTTTATTGAGATGTGGATGACCATGTTCGATAGTACCCAGGCGCATTTTTTTACCTGCTTTCGATTCTACCCAAAATGATTCTTTCTGCCATGGATATCGCGGCAAATCTACCCAACCATTGTCATTACCGTAAAAAGATTTCCAATCAATATTTACACCCCAAGTGTGCAACTTTGCCACTGAGGAAAGAAAGGTTCGTTTTTCATCATCCTTTCTTCTGAGGGAATGAATTACGATACCCTTAACTTTATTTTCCGCCAACAATCCCTCTACTCCAATAGCATGTACAGGATGTGGCCCGAGTTCGATAAATGTATCAAATCCTTTGGTAATTTGAGCACTAATTGCATCAGTGAAATATACCGGTTCACGAACATTACGATACCAATACAAAGAATTCAAATCTTCACCTTTTACGACTCCACCTTCTACAGTTGAATAAAAAGGAATGGTAGTAGCTACTGTTTTAAAATCTCCCAAAGAAGCTAAAAGTTCCTCCTTCAATGGCTCCATGTGATGGCTGTGAAATGGAACATTCACTGCCAACATACGATGAAATATATCTCTGTTATTGATATCTTCTGCTATCTCTTCTATCACATCTGTATCGCCGGATAGTGCCACCATCTCAGGGCCATTTACTGCTCCTATTGATACTTTTTCTTCTTTTCCGGCAATGAGTTTTTCTGCCTCCTGACGAGATATCCCTACTGCCAGCATGCGACCCTTGTCCGTTGCTTTGAACTGCACTCTGCTTCGATGAAAAATGAGCAATACTGCTTGTTCTAAAGTAAGCGCTCCGGAAACATATCCTGCTGCAACCTCTCCAATACTATGACCTACAACTGCTTTTGGATGCACACCCATTGCTTTCCACATTTCATACAATGCTATTTGTATGGAGAAAAGAGCAGGTTGTGCAATGTTGGTCTGCCCTATTCTTGATGCATCTTCGTCTTTTGTGAGCTCTTCAATCAGCGACCAGTCGGTGTGTTTTGAAAGCATGACATCTAACTTCTCAATCCACTTTCGGAACAAGGGCTCATTTTCAAATAATTGACGACCCATACCCCACCATTGCGGTCCTTGACCAGAAAAGATAAAAACAATTTTATCCTTTTCTTCATTTACCCGGCCATCGGCAACCTCAGTGATTGACTCGCCTTCTAAGAATAATTTCAGGTTTTTTGCGAGATTTTCTTTAGAATCGGCAACAACTGCCAATCTGTGATTATGGTGCGTTCTTCTTGTGGCGCTAAAGGCACAAATATCGCTGAGGCTATATTCATGATCATTTTGCCCAAGAAATTTTATATACTTTTTTGTAAGCTCCTGAAGTGCATCGCCATTGGAACCAGAAATTGTAGCGACATGCATTCCTGCCTTGTTGTTGGCTGGCTTCTCGGCTGTTCTGGCATCACCTAAAACTACATGAACATTAGAACCCCCAAACCCAAATGAGTTGACCCCTCCAAATCGTGGCGTCCCATTTGCCTGCCACGCTATGGCATCGGTAGGTACTTTTAGCTTTAACTCCTCAAATTGAATATTTGGGTTTCCTTTTTTGAAATGAATGTTTGGCCCAATCGTTTGATGATATAATGAAAGCGCCAATTTAGAAATTCCTGCAACACCAGAAGCTGGCTCCAAGTGACCAATATTGGACTTGATGGAGCCCATGTAGCAATAATCAGGTCTATCTTTTCCGATGACACTCCCAATCGAATTACTTTCTATGGGATCACCCACAAATGTGCCTGTTCCGTGGGCTTCTACATATCCTACGTCATGAGGATTGACATTTGCATCTTCATAAGCTTTCTTGAGAAGAGCTTGTTGCGCTACAGGATTTGGTACAGAAATACCTTTTGTCGCACCGTCTTGATTGACTGCCGAGCCATGAATTACAGCATAAATTTTATCTCCGTCTGCTTCAGCTTGAGAAAGTTTTTTTAATAATATTAAGCCGGCACCCTCACTTCTTATGTATCCATTGCCACGTTCGTCAAATGAATAACAAATGCCATCAGGCGAAAGAAACCCGCCTTTACTAAAGCCCATTTGTGGCTCTGGCTTTAAGATGGAGTTTACACCTCCGGCAAATGCAGCATCGGCATCACCTTCCCAAATTGCTCTACAAGCCATATGAACTGCGTTCAAGGAAGAAGAACAGGCCGTATCAATGGCAAAAGAAGGTCCTTTAAGATTATATGAATATGAAATTCTATTTGCATTAATACACAAAGCAGAACCAACATTTGTATGCGAACCGATATTTACTCTTTCTTGAGGCGTATTTTGCAAATCGCCATAATCGTGGGCAGATATACCAATGTAAACTGCTGTTTTGGATCCATCGAGGTCATTCAGGCTTATACCTGCATCTTCTACTGTTTCATAAGAAACTTCCAGCAGCATGCGTTGTTGTGGATCCATTCGTTGCGCTTCCAATGGAGAAATACCGAAAAATCCAGCGTCAAATTTGTCAATACTTTTAATGAAGCCGCCGCGGTTTACGCTTATCTTCCCTGCTCTTCTCCACTCCGGCGCATAAAGACCTTCGTTATCCCATCTGTCTTTGGGTATTGGTCCAAGGGCATCTTTTTTGCCAATAATCAAATCCCAAAATTCCTCCGGCGTATTTGCATCACCTGGATACCTGCATCCAATTCCAACAATTGCTATACGTTCTCGCTTATTAACTCCCATATTTATCTTACCCTACTGTAATTTTACAATTTCACGGCACCCTTTTTCTCATCAATTTTAAGGCGGTACAAAAGTACTCTTTTTCTATAAAAAAATGTTGCTTTCTATTAAATTGATAAATCTTCTTTTTGAAGATATATGAGGATTATCTAATCTTTTGAGACACTTAATCACAGCTCATTTCCGATTACACAGTCACCTATAAATCAACGATTTTTTCCCATACTGAATCACTTACAAGAATACCGTTTTTCAGATTTTCAGCTCTTTTTTGTATTGTTCGCTCTCCTGGATAATACGTACGTTCTCCCGGTTTTATTGGATCAACATGATGGGTATAATAAATAATTTCATTTAAAAGTTTTTCTTGCAATTCCTCGTCTCCAAAGCGGTTGGGGTCGATACATATAAAAATTTGTGAGATACCGCTTTCGTATGGCTTTTGGCTTATTTTTCCTGTAGAATCCCCAGCCGACAGTAATGTTGCCAGCATATCTAAAATCATTGATAGTGCTGATCCCTTCCAATAACCTATTGGCAATCCGCGTTTTGTGTTTTCAATTTTTACAGGATCATTTGACAATTGGTTATTTTCATCCCAGCCACCAGCAACCGGAAGTTTTTCTCCACGTAATTTGTAATCATTTATTTTTCCAAAAGAAAACTGCGAGATGGCCATATCCAACACCACATGACCATTTTTTCTGGGGATAGATACCACAAATGGATTATTACCAATCCTTGATTGTTTCCCTCCCCACGGAGGCATATTGGCTTGCGTATTGGTAAATAATAAAGAGATACATCCTGCATCAGCAGCTTGCCAACCATAAGTTCCTCCACGCATCCAGTGATTTGTATTTCGCAACGCCACTAATCCCATGCCATGGATTTTTGATAATTCAATGGCTCTTTTTGTGCATTTGGAAGCATTGATAATCCCTGGCCCAAGTTTACCATCCCATCTTTCCATTACGCCAAATGAATCAGTCAACTCTGCTTCCGCCTCAATATCCACACTTTTATTTTTAACATATTCGATGAAAAGTGGAACACGATTGATACCATGAGAATTTACTCCATCCAAAGTGTTTTCAGCAAATACTTTGGATAGAAATATCGCTTTTTCTTCTGAAAAGCTGTACTTGACAAATATGATGGTTAGCAAGTTTTTTAATTCTAAAAGAGGGATTCTCATAATTTTTCTATGCAGAAATGATGATATGGAAATGAATTAAAACATTCAAATACATAAATTATTACTGGAATTTTAATACGTGTTCAAAAGCACCAAATCGGACGAGCGTTTGGTAAAATGTCCATAGTATGCTTGTCCTACTCCAAGCCGTACATTACAAAAGCTCCCCAATAAATTGGAGCCGGATATTTATTTCGCAGCTCTTTCTTGGCATCTAAAAATGACTCGCGCATTTCGCCACTCGATAGCCACTTATCATAAAATGTTACCATCAGATCGTTGGTGGCCTCATCAGAAACTTTAAACATGCTCATGATCAATGTTCTCGCTCCAGCAACAAGAAATGCTCTTTGCAACCCATAAACTCCTTCTCCAGCAGAAATGTCTCCGACGCCTGTTTCACAAGCACTCAGCACCACAAGATCTGTAAAGTCCAAATTGAGGTTCATGGCTTCGTAGGCAGTTAAAATTCCACTTTCGATATTGTAATTAAAATTTGTTTTGGCCAGCACATCACCGGCACCTTTCAATAAAAGCCCTGACCTCAGAAGAGGATTTTTCATGGCATCTGCATCATTTATCTTTGCAATTTCGATATTGCTATCTATAGTTTCCTGGGGTGTAAAAAAACCGTGTGTAGCAATATGAAAAACTTTTGGGCTATGCATTTTTTTTATTTTTTCTTCACTCGCTTCTTTTTGTACATAAGATGTGGTCTTCCATCCATGTTCATTGAATAATTCAGAAAGTTTTTTTACTTCCTTTTCTGTCCCAGGCAAAGAGGAAATGATTCCGCTACCATTAAGGGGTTTAGATTTTATGGAAACATAAAACTCCGGATCACCAAAAATTAGAGCACTATTTTCAGCATTATATTTCTCTTTTTTTAATGAATTAAGATAAATATCTTTCGTGTTACTCACAAGAATTATGTTGGAGTTATCAATAACATACTTGTCGTCATCTACTCTTATCGCCTCAAGATTCATTTGTGTATAAACACCATCTGGCGAAAAATAAATTGTAGCATGGCCGTCTACTTTTTCTTCTATTGGTTTCCAGAATTTGTCGTAAGAATATTGGTCTGGCATCCTGTACACAATCATATTCTTATAATATTTGAAATACTTTTGTTCCAGTTCTCTGCCATTTTTTAAAATAATAACTTCAGGACGGGCACTTTTTTTGTCATTTTTAATTACTAATGCCATATAAATTACCGAATCTGTAAAGATGTGATCGAAGTGTCTGAATTTCAGCATTTCAATGGCTACTTCATTTTTATTCAAAGAGGCCTTTATATTTTCCCAGGTGATTTGTAATTGACCTGTAGAAGAAGAAAAAATATCTGACTGACGACTTAAATTTTTTTCCAATAGCTCCACATTTCCTATTAATGAATCAAGATTAATTTCTTGTTCGGCAAGTTGGTCAAAGTTCATCGATAACGCTTCTGAAAGGATTTCTTTACTTACGATCCAATTTTCATATTGATTGATCAAAACGCTATCACCGCTGTTTAAAATACTTTGCCGCATCTTGATGGAAGAGTTTAGCAATATTGCTTTTGTACTGATGGCATTGTTAAATAATTTTCCAACTATTTTATCATTTGGCCCATCAATTTGTTTCAGAATGATGGTATTGTAGTACTCATAATCTTCTTTTATTTTATTCCAATACTTGGTTTTTTCTCTCTCGCTGAGCGCCGGAAAAAAATATTTGATGTAATTGCCATAGTTATCAACGACTTCTTCAATGAGTAGTACTGCTGCTTTTTCATTACCCATCATGTACTCTACCCTGCTTAGCTTTGCCAGTGCTTTCACATATTCCGGATGATTGTGACTAAAGAATTTTTCATATAGTGTTTTTGATTTGAGATAGTACTTCTCAGCCTCCGCAAACCTTTTAAGCATGTAATAGACATCGCCGAGCAAAATATATATCTCAGATGCGTTGATGTTATTTCGCTTTCCAACCTTAGAAATCCAAATGGCTTCAGCCTCAAGTAAATATTGAAATGCAAGCGAGTAGTCTTTCTGAGCTATTTTCACAAAAGCCATTCTTTTCAGCATATCTGCATATAGTGAACTTTGATCATCCATTTCATCGAGAATAATGTCTTTGGCCTCATTGAATAATAATTCAATACTTTTTGGATCTTCAGCTTTTGACAACATTATTGACCCAAGTCTTGAATTTATTTCGGCTAACCAAATATGATCCGGGCCTAATTTTTCAATCAGTAATTCTTTAGCATCTTCCAGTCGGAGTTGCGCATTGTCAAAATCACCAAAGGCATTGCTGATTTCGGCCAACAACATAGTTGCTGAAATAGATCGGCTGGAGCGATCTCCGTAAATAGTGTTAGATAAGGTGAGAACCTGTCTCGCCAATTGCTCAGCTTCTGTATAGTCTCCTTGCTTCAATTTTATTTTCCCGTGCAAAAGGAGTAATGGCAGTGCATTTTTATTGGTGTTTTCATAGGTTTTTTGCATCCTCAATAGTTCTGCTGCGACCAAATGTTCAGCCTCATTATATTTTCCCAGATGGAAATAAATATCAGCCAGTTCTTCGCTTGAGTTGACTTTTTTTGTAAATACTTTTTCTGCTTTTGCCAATAATTTCTTTGATTGTCTCAGATTTTTTTCTGCCTCATCAAACATTCCTTTGGCTGTAAAAAGTCTCGATTCCGTAATCAGGGCATTGCTATAATAAAGACTGACCTCATCTTTTATTTTGTGTTCATCGAATACATCCAAAGCCATTTGCAAATACTTACCGGCCTTTTTGTATTCCCCCAAATTGATTTGAAAATTGGTTATTCTTATTAGTTGAATTGCAAAATTTATATCGGTCCGATTATATTTTTGCATGGTAGCGGCAATAGCTTCATCAAGAGATTTGGAAGCTAAATCAAATTTATCAACAGTTTCATAGTACCGGGCTTCGGCATTTTTAATGGAGATATAATTTTTATGCCCTGGTGCTATTTCTTTTTTCACTACCTGCTCCCAACTTATTTGATAAATAGAATCTACAAATCTTATTTCATTTGTGTAATCAAGATATAAATTTGCCAGAGATATTTGAGATAAGTGAAACTTCGGGCTCGATGATCCATAAATATGTTCGTTTGATTCATTTATTTTCTTTTGGTGTGTTATGGCAGAATTATAATGATCAGATATTAAATCAAAATCAATTAATATCTCATTGGATTTGATTTTTAGTTCGTGAAAAATAGGTAACGTGAAGGTGTTATTGCTGATTTGAACTGCCAATCCTGCAATTTCGCTTTGATCGGCATTTTGTGCGATCATTTTTTTTATTTCTAAATATTTACCCGCTTCATTCAGGAACGAACTTTTAGGGTAGTTGTCAAGAGCCAATTTTTTGAAATCAGCTACTCCGGAATTCATTTTTCCTTTTTTTCCATATCTGATGTAGGCAAGTGTAAGTTGTGCCTGGATTTTTAGCACAAATTTATCATAAGATTTTCGGCCATTTTTAGAATGACTATATGCTTTTTCGTAGAATTTAAGAGCGGCATCATTTAAATTTCTCGCATCGTTAAGGTGAGCAAATAATACTTCCTGATAAATACTTGGCCCATCATTTTTGCTTAAATTCTTGCCAAACCATGAGTCATGGGAATTGAGCACTGAGTCCGCTTTTTGCAACTCGCCTTTCAATATGTAATTTTCAGCGGCATAGTTTAAAAGCATCGCGTAATGATAATTTCTCAGCAATTTGTCTTCTTTTTTGCCCTTTGCATTTTTAGAAGCAGAACTAAGATAGGCAATATGATCTAAAATATATTGAAGCGATTTATTGTGATATCCTTGCCTCAGATAAACTTCAGCAAGATTAGTAATATGCTTTGATGATAATTTTTGACCTGCCGGAGTTACAGAATCCAATTCGTGGATAAGCTCTTCTACCCTGGTGAATAACTGCAATTCGGCGTACAGCTTTATGGATTTTTCAAGAACTATTGCATATTCCTGACTTTCTTTTCCACTTATACTTTCAGTAGTGCGAATACTATTTATAAGCGCATCATCTATGCCTACAATTATTTGCTTACTAAGCTGTAGTTCAGCTTTATTGAGGTAAACAAATGGCAGGTATTTATTTTTGTCTCCCAGCTTTTTAATTGATTTTTTCTTCAGCTTCTCATTTGTTTGGTAAGCTTTTTCAAAATCACCATTGTCATAGTATTTTTGATATTTATCAATATACTTGTCAAAATTTTGTGCGATCGCAAAATTGCCAATTAGTAAAAGAAGGGTAGTTAAGAATGGGGTAAAATACTTCATTTCGATTTTTCTTCTTCCTGCATTTCCTTTACGATTTCTTTTTTTAAGGCTTCATGAAAGTTTTTTCGGAGCTCAGGAGGCAGTTGGGTAAAAAGATATGAAACAGGCTTAGTTTCTACATTCCGCTCTAAGAATAAAGCTATAATTCCAACCATTGGCATAAATAGTATCATGCCGGCAATGCCCCAAATTATGCCTCCGGTAATCACAGACAAAAAGATAAAAAATGCATTTAACTTAATTTTATCTCCAATAATGATAGGTTTGAAAACGCTTTCCTGAAAAAAGTTGGAAAATAAAATTCCTCCAACTGCCAGTAAAGGGATTATGAGACCATCATTGGTAACTGCAGCAAAAATGAATACAATTGTTACGCCAATCAAATTTCCCAAATACGGAATCAACGTCAACAGGGCGGCAAATACAGCAAAGAATAAGGCGAATTTTAATCCAATAAGAAGGAAAATTACGTATAGCATCACTGCCATAATCAAAGTAACTATTATTAATCCGTATAGAAAATTGTTAATAATATCCAGGATTTTGTTAAATCTTATTTTTGCAGTTTTGAATTTTGCAAGAGTTCCTTCTCTTCGTTTTATGTAGTAGAGGTAATTATCGCGATAGAAGATAAGGAAAAATAAGTAGAATATTGTCAAGAAAATTTTACTGATTCCTTGTCCGAAATTTGAAAGGACATTGGTTATTTTGTCTGCATTACTAGATATATAACCATGAATTGCACTTTGGTCAATTTGATCAGGAACAGTCAGGCCGTATCCTTTGAACACAATAGAAATATCATGAATAATTACACTAATTCTTTCTGCAAATTCTGGCATACTGGTTAAAATCATTCTTATTTCTGCAAAGAAAAAAAACAGAAGCGAAGATCCAAAAAGTAAAATAAGCAGCAGAAAAGATATTGTAACAACAATACGCTTGAGCTTGAGTTTATATTCAATTTTATCCAGCATCCTCACTGAAGCAAGAGCAATTAAAAGACCCCAGGCCAATGGGATTAAGAATGACTTCGCCATAATAAGTATTGTTATAACCAGAAAACCTGCAATAAGAAACGTGGTGAATTTGAATAACTGAGAATTGACGAATGATTCGGTTTTCATAGGGGTTGGTTTTTTTTATAAATTGTCATTATTGTAGCAATTTAACGATCTGGTTACAATGAACAAAAAATTGACTAATTATCCGGTAGAGTGTTCCTGCAATGCAGACATAGTTCTTGGCTTAAAAGCACTAACAATATTTGTCAAAATCAGGTATATAATGTTAATGAGATAGATACTGGGCAATAATGAAATAGACCGGGGCAATAAATTTTATTGTTAAAGCCGGTGGAGGTTTAATTTTTTTTATAAGATTTCCTACTTTAGGATATTAACCTTGGGTATCATTTTGTAAATTGTCTTTTAAGGACACACATTATAAAACCATGAATAAAATAAATAAAGTCGGCAGAAGAAGTTTTATCAAGTCGTCAGCAACAATAGCATCTGCTGCTATAATAATTTCACCATTTAATATCTTAACAGGAAAAACAATGCAAGCAAATCAACTTATTGGGCACGGAGAATTTAAATATAAAGTAGATCAATCATGGGGAAATCTCGATCCCAATACTACACCGGTAAAAAATTGCCATGAGATGGTGATGGATAGTAAAGGAAGATTGATCATGGTGACTGACGAAACCAAGAACAATGTTATCATTTATGATAAGTCTGGCAAGTTGCTTGATTCCTGGGGGCATGAATTTCCGGGAGGTCATGGGCTTACAATATGGAATGCTGGAGGAGAAGAATTTTTGTTTATCTGCGATCCGAACTTAGGAAAGGTTTTTAAAACCACACTTGACGGCAAAATTCTATTAACTATAAATCATCCATCAGAAATTGGTATTTATGAAAAAAGCGATCCTTTTAAGCCAACTGAAACAGCCATTGGTCCCAATGGAGATATTTATATTGCCGATGGCTATGGATCACAATATATAATTCAATACGATACTGAAGGCAAATACATCCGACACTTTGGAGGTAAAGGTAATGGAGATGATCAATTTGCAACAGCGCATGGAGTTTGTATCGATGCAAGAGATAAAAATAACCCAACACTTCTTTGTACATCCAGGGGGCATAATTCCTTCAAAAGATTTGCACTTGAAGGAAAATATTTGTCAACCATATTCCTCCCTGGAGCATTTGTTTGTAGGGCAGTAATTGATGATGATAATATCTATGCCGGCGTTTGCTGGTCGAGACTTAAATATCTAAATCAGACTAACAACTCTGGGTTTGTTACAATAATGGATGCTGATAATAAAGTCATTTCAAATCCAGGAGGTACGGCACCAAATTATTTAGATGGCAAGTTGCAGTTGATGGTGCAGTCTCAACCCATATTTAAGCATTGTCATGATGTTTGTATTGACGAAGATAAAAATATTTACGTCTGCCAATGGAATGCCAATAAATCTTATCCGATAAAATTGGAAAGAGTTTAACTTCAATTAATTAGTTGCCAATGTCTACGGATAATTCTAAGTCTGGCAAAGACAAGCCATCAGATGCTTACTTGATAGAAAAGGAAAGGCAGCAAACAATTAGGTCGAGGAATATGTACATGTTCTTCGGAATTATAATTATTTCGGCGCTCTTTGCACTATATTTTATGCTGGGCGCAGGGGGAAAAGGCAGCATAGATGTTGATGTTACGGAAGGTAAATTCAAATTTTCTGTTGACAAACCCGTTGTTGAGCAGGCGAAAACAGAGACCAAATCGTATATAACCTCAGAAGGAAAAACAATTGATTATACCATAGGTACTATAAGTCAGGAAGTATTGACAGAGTTTAGTGAAGAAAACATATCCTTTTCTCCAAATTATTTCGTTGGAGAAAATCTAATCAATGATGTTGCAGGATATATTGTTTCCAGCTCAAACCCGGGAATGTGGGATATTCAATATAACCCAGCAGGACTAAGTGATCCACTAACTGCTATTAATTCTTTTCAGGCTACAGATGGAAGCCATATGCTAGTAACAAGAGAACCTGTTATATATTCAAATATTCAGGAATATATTGAAGCTGCTGTATCAATGCTTTTTAGTTATGAAGTAATTACTGACTATCCCAATGTTTCGTATGCCAATGATGGGAAAACTGCTTTTTTGACTTTTACCAATATTACGACCAATGGACAATCATATATGAAAGTAGTGGAAGGATACTCACATTACTACATCGCCACGGCCAACTATAATCTTGATTATACCAACTACACAACACAGGAAGCTTTAATTTCCATGGTGGCCAACTTCACCTTGATCGAATAGATTTTTGATGGATCAAATAAGTATCAGAAATATAATTCTCAATCAAATGTTGTTGAATATTCATGGGTATCTGACAAAAAAAATGGGCTAATGATTTAATATCATTAGCCCAAATTGCTGAAATTTCATTGTTCTTATTTTTTGTCTAAAGGCTTGATCGGAAATGGCTTCATAATAGCTGCAGCCACTTTTGGAGTATTACTCTCTGCCTTTTTAGGGTTTTCTTCTACTGTTTTTTGACCGACACTTTGCCAGATCATTTTTTTATCAGCTTTGTCAAAAACATCTACAACCAGAGTTCCTTCCAGATAGTCATTTTCGCTATACGTGGTTGAGGAAGATCCCATTCCCATACCATAACCTCCACCATATCCGCCATACCAACCCCTTCCACCATATCCATAACCACCTGTTCCATAATGATTAGTATAAGCTGTGGTACTGGTTTTTTTATCAACTACAATATAAAGCGAAACGACCATGTCGCCGTTGTCTTTTACAAATTTCAATCCTCGCTTAGCGAACTCTGCACCAAAGGCTGCTTCGATTCTTTCTTTCTGAAATCTATTGAGTATTTTATCACTATCCTCAGCCCATCCGTAATATTCATAAGTTTTATACTTGGTGAAATCAACCTCTTTGTCATAGTCTGAGGTGACAGTGATACTTGAGCAAGCTCCAAGAAAGATGATACTTAGAAGCCAAAAATTATTTAGGTATTTCATAATATTTTTATTGAGAATGTAACGTAGTTAATTTCTATATAAATCTAAAGTAAAATTTCCTCCTTTGCATTTAACAGTTTACCAAATATTTCTAACATAATGATGATAAATCATTATGATTGTTTTGCAAATGAGGAGTTGATTATTTTGTTTGAATAAAGGGTAACTCCATAGCCAGAGAAGCGTCCACCATAGTTTGTATTTTATTTTCTGCCTGAAAGTACATGGCCGCTTTTCCTGCCGGCATAATTTTTTTGAACTTTTTGTAATATTTTTTCTTCAGATTAAGTACTTCCTGTTGAAAAGACATTGCCCCGTGCCACAATTCATCCGCTTTTTCGTCAGTCATATTTTCATAACTGGCAGCAAAATCTTTTATTAAACCAATTCGCTTGTTTTGAACCTTAGAAAGTTCAAAATTGTACTCATTGTACATCTCCCAAAAAGGTGCACTATCCGCATCACTTAAAGCCATTACTTCAGCAATAGCTGCTTTCTTTTCTATTTTCAATACATCTCTGACAATTTCTATATAGTCATTTTCTGACTGAGCAAATAATTGAACAGTTGAAAAAATAATTGCAAGCGACATTAAGATTGACTTTTTCATAGATTTCATTTTTAATTAAATTATTGGTTAGCATTAAATTTTAAAAGTAAGTGAACTTAACTCGTAAAAGAGAAATTTGTTTTATTAATATCATAATATTTTATTTAATCATTTCCTCCCTACATTTTTCTTCTCTAAAAAGAATTATTTCAAAAATAACAATCGCTGTCAATTTGTATAAATCGGGCCTCTATTAATTCATTCGCACCTGCCTACCGCCTTTAGATTTACAATCTATTAATATTCTAAGATTATTACTATTAAGAATGTGGGTATGTTGGTAACTCGTAGAGTTATCAACATACCCACATTCCAG
>VAPL010009967.1_pt1 | contig 23486 bp, 21 predicted proteins | sample 3395061 | NCBI WGS metagenome assembly VAPL01 (sample SAMN08290444, study PRJNA428436) | hydrothermal vent metagenome | isolation source: Deep-sea hydrothermal vent chimney 2 | place: Pacific Ocean: Juan De Fuca Ridge | depth 2182 m m | reverse complement strand
GGTTTTTTTGCTGGTTTCCTTACTGTTTTACTTGTTGCTTTCGCAGCCATTCAACGCCTCCTGGGACATGACTCTTTGTACTAAAGCCGGTTTTCGAAATAGTTATTTATCGTTGAGTTTATTACTATTGAATAAGTTTATCCGTTGCCGACAGCTCATCCGAATTCAACAAATGATCTATATCCAGCATAATAATCATTTTTTCTTCTACAGTTGCCAAACCCTGAATAAAATCAATACTGATCATAGTGCCAAAATCAGGTGCCGACTTCATCTCATCAGTATCAATATTGTAAACCTCTGAAACGGCATCAACGACAATACCCATAATACGGCTTGCATCTCCGTTGCAAACTTTTAATACAATAACGACCGTTGTCGAACCATAGGGAATGCTTTCTAAAGAAAAACGACGTCTAAGATCTATGATTGGGACTATTGTACCGCGCAGATTAATAACACCCCGAATATAATCCGGTGTGTTAGGTATAGGCGTCACACTATCCCATCCCTTTATTTCCTGAACACGCAATATATCTACTCCATACTCTTCACCAGCCAATATAAATGTTAAATATTGATGATCATCCGAATCACCATCGGCTGGTTGTATTTCGTATTCAGTAGAAGCCTGCGTGCTCGTCATGTTTAATCTCCTATGCTTTAAGCTGCTTTGCTATCTTGGTTATCGTCGATGCCCGTTGGCTGTGTTTCACTGTGTCTGGTCAGTTCGATTAGTCCAGCGACATCTACAATCAACGCAACTGTACCATCACCCAAAATAGTCGCACCCGATACGCCATTCACTTTTTTGTAATTGGTTTCCAGACTCTTGATAACGACCTGTTGTTGGCTCATAAGATCATCAACGAATATACCAGCACGTTGACCCTCACCTTCAACGACAACAACCAGGCCTTTTTCAAGTTCATCAAATTCAGGTATGATGTTAAAAATTTGATATAAACGTGCTATCGGTATATATTCATCTCGCAAGCGATAAAGCTCTGCTTTTCCGGCTACCTTGTTTATAGTTTCCTTCTTGACTTGCAGCGATTCGATTATCGACACCAATGGAATAATATAAGTTTGCTCGCCAACACGCACTAACTGGCCATCCAGAATAGCCAATGTCAGAGGTAGTCGAATCGTAAAGGTACTTCCCTTACCTTCCTCTGAAACGACATTAATAGTACCGCCCAACGCTCTAATATTTCGCTTTACGACATCCATACCGACACCCCGCCCGGAGACATCACTGACGGTTTCAGCGGTTGAAAAACCTGGCATAAAAAGTAAATCATGTACTTTTTCGTCCGGAAGTGATTTGGCTTCTTCTTTTGTAATCAGGCCACGCTCCAGCGCTTTTTCTGCAATTCTTTTCTTATTAAGACCCGCGCCATCATCTGATATGTCGATAACGATATTGCCACCCTGATGATAGGCATTTAAACGAACTACACCCGTTTCCGGTTTACCGGCGGCTAACCTGACATCCGGCGTTTCCAATCCATGATCCAATGAGTTCCTAACCAGATGAACTAACGGATCACCAATTTTCTCCATCACTGTTTTATCCAGTTCTGTTTGCTCACCGGACATCACTAGTTCAATTTTCTTGTTTAATTTCTGGCTTAAATCCCTGACCATTCGTGGGAATCGTTGAAAGGCAAAATTTATAGGTAACATCCTTATACGCATCACACTTTCTTGTAGCTCACGTGTGTTTTGCTCTAACTCCGCCAATCCATCTGATAATTTTTCCAACCGTGACATATCAAAATCTTTACCCAGTTGGCTCAACATAGATTGTGTAATGACAAGCTCACCCACCATGTCGATGAGTTCGTCCACTTTGTCTATTCCTACACGAATAGAGGCTGATTCAACCGGTGATTTGGCGGTTTTTCCCGCCTTAGCTGCGGGTTTGGCTACTGTAGGTTCAGCGTTAGTCTGGCCTACAGACTGATTTTCTGGTTTATTGCTTGTATCTTGAACTGTTGTATTCCCCAATGGCTTGATTGTGATATCCGATTCATCTTCCACCCATTCAAACACTTCCTTAATTTGAATTTCAGTAACCGCTGAGTGCAGTTTTATACTCCATGAGAGATAGCACTCTTCCGGGTCCAGCGTTGCGAATCCAGGCAATGAACCCAATTCCACATCCACCTCAATCTCTCCCATACTGGCTAATTCTTTCAACATACGGACAGGGTCATTGCCAGTCTGAAATATTTCTTTGTGTGGAATAAAATTAATTAACCAAGCTTCAGGCTGTTGTTGTTCTGATTTTACCTCTTCTGAAGAATCTGCTACGCTACTTTGTGCACTATCTATGGTAGCCGCAGATGACGTGCCCAATATTTTATTTAATTTTTCTTTTAATTCTTTTACACGTTCATGATCTATATCCACGCTTTCCTTAGCCGCCATTAATAATTCGCGTAGTACATCCACTGACTGCAGAAGGACATCGACAGAGTGCTCAGTTACTTGCCTTCTACCATCGCGCATTTCGTCAAGCAGCGTCTCCATCAAATGAGTGAAATCAGCAACATCGCTAAGGCCAAAAGTGGCGCTACCGCCTTTGATTGAATGCGCCGCCCTGAAAATTGTATTAACGACTTCTACATCGGCTGCGCCAATATCAAGATTGAGCAAACCGTTTTCCATGATATCGAGGCCTTCGAAACTTTCTTCGTAGAAAGTATCAAGAAACTGCGACATATCAATGCTCATAATGTGCGCCCTTTTTCGTTGTTGTAATGACAGCTGTAATGATGGTTGTAACGACGATTTTAACGACAGTTACGTGGTTGATTCGAATCATCCCAAAACCTTTTGCACCGTTGCTAACAACTGTTCAGGGTTAAACGGCTTGACCATCCACCCGGTAGCACCTGCAGATTTTCCTGCCGCCTTTTTCGTTCCATCAGATTCGGTAGTCAACATTAACAAGGGCGTAAATTTATAACCCGCTAACGTACGTAACTCCTTTATAAGCGAAATACCATCCATATTTGGCATATTCACATCAGTTACTACTATATTAAATTCTTTGTCTTTTGCTTTACTCAATGCGTCAACACCATCCACGGCTTCAACCACATCATATCCTGCACCTTTTAGTGTAAAGGAAACCATTTGTCGCATAGAAGCGGAATCATCAACGATAAGTATGTCAGTCATTTTGGTACTCCCCATTTACTTTGTTGCTAAACATTTGTTGCTAAACAAAGGACATGTGATTTCATGTATATTAACCTGCGTTCAGATCTAAAAGACTAGAAAGCCCCGTTATACGACTTGCAGTCTTCAAGGCATCACTTGGCTTACGCCAATGTAAAGTTATACCCTGCGATTTAGCGTCTTTAAAAAAAGCGGCTAGTAATTGCAAACCCGCTGCATCGGCGCGCTCCACTGCTTCGCCATCCAGAAAAATAGTTGGATCACTGGAATCTAGTGCGTCTCGCAATTTTTTAGATATTTGACCAATGTTGGAAATATCTAGATATTCCCCACACGCAATGCTAATAGACCCTGTTGTTGTGTCTTGCGATATACTCATCGTAGTTAAATCCTCGCGCCCCTGCGCCAGTAAAGTTATATGACCTTTATCGAGTGAGGAGCCATGTACTGAAGGTCTATATCGTGAAATTTTGTTAATTTTTATTAACAATTCAAAGGCTATTTCAACAAGTTGACGCAACCTGTCTCAGGTTAGATCCACGTTGTAATAATAATAAAACCCAGAATATTATTGCGATATTTTCGTATACAGGTACAACGACTATTCGATATTTTTCTTTAGTGTTTTTTGACGAAATTGATAACGAATGAAATGAGGATTTGAATTATCTATCTTAAACAAAGAGTTGAACGTTATAGATTACGCGTAGAAATCAATGCGCCCCGAATCATGAGCATGATATAGTTGCTGTTCAATAACTTCCCCAGATTCTGAATTGTCCTTATTTTCAAGTTCAGAGGTTTCCACTTCAGCCTCACCGGGCTGATCATTTGAAGCAAATTGATCTCTACCATTCTTTGCAGTAAACGATTTATCAGATACATCAACGTCTGACAAATTGAGACCGCTGTCGCCAAGCATTTCGCGCAGACGTGGTAACGCTGATTCTATCATTTCACGTACCTGTTGATTCTGAGAAGTGAATGAAATAGCTGTTTGATCTTGCTGTTGCATAGAGATTTTGATGTCCAGGCGCCCCAATTCAGGTGGGTTCAGTTTAATCTCAGCACTATGAATATTCTGGTTAATCATCCACATTACTTTTTCGCCAAACGACTGTTGCCAGGCAGGTACATTAGTCGGCGGAAGCATCATATTAAGTATCGGTTTGCTGGTTGCGTTATTGGTTGCATTTGCATAACTACCGCTAGAATCTGTCCTGATTAAGTCCGGCTGATTTGCACCCTCATTGCTTGATAAGCTCAGTAACGTTTTCAATACAACATCACCTTGCTTCATATTTGATTGCGTATTGAGCTTGTTTAATGCCGATCCCGATTCCATTAACTCCAGAAAGGATTGATTTAATACCCTATCTCCTATTGCAATAGGATTTGTTGAGGAATTGTTCATATTATTTTGTATTGATTGCTGCGTGAATAAATTTTTAGCGAATCGATTTTCACTCACAGACATACTCAATAGAGAATCAGGATCATTCTTGGCTAAACTGGTTATCACACCCGAATTTAACTTGTCAACGGCGAACTCGTTAATGACCATCCTGGCCTCGACTAGCCCATCTTGCAACACACCATTCTTTTGTAATCCTGCGGTTGCGGCTACTTGCTCAGGTAACTGTCCGCGTAATAATGCCTGTGGAATTGCCGTCTGTTGATTGCCATGCGGCAACGTTTTGCCAGGTATATTGTCAGAATTTTTCGTAATATTTTTTTCATTACCTTGTTGAAGGCCAGGTTGAAGACCGCCTAAAACCTGCGTGTTGATTTGTTCTGCTACAAGCAGTTCAAAGTGATCTGTACCTTCATTTACTGAAATTTGTGCGCTATTTTGCACGCGTTCCCCTGACAATTGAGGATTTTTACTGCTCAAAATAGTGCTCTGTAAATTATTGGAAACAGTGCTTTGCATCGGTAATTATTGTCTCTGTTATTATTGATAATAGTAATATCATAGGGTATAGAGCAATATGTGTGCCAATGCATATCTGTGCTTCAAACAGTGATCGTGACAAAGCTAACGAGGGCAATAATATTTAGTTATTTTTTATTAGCGGCGGACGGTCGTCAATTTCTCGCTGCTCTTTTTTGGCACCTTCTTTTTGTTCCTGATGCTTGTATTTATCAATCACTTTATCAAGTACCTTTTTCCTCGATAATGAATCCAGCCATTGCGATTTATCTTGGTTCATTAATTGAGATGATTGCGCGACGACAGCCTCCTGTTGTGTGATCGCCTTATCCAGGTTTTCCAGAAAAAATCTGTAATTGCGCATATGATCTATACTCATGCCCTGCCCACCCGCCAACATATAACTTTCAACATACTCAGCTCGATAGGTCTTTAATTCCGTCAGGCGTTGTTGATGGGTGTTTAAAATTTGTCGGCTCTTGCCCAATATTTGCGCAGCATGTTGCTCTTTCGAACCAGCGAGCTTGGCAATGGGCTTAAATCGTTTGGATTTAGTCATATCAAACACACAGCAACTATTAGACCAATTATTTAGGATAGAGGGATTTAAATTTGATAAGTAGAAGGATTAGTTCAATTTCGTTGCTGAACGGTGTTTATCTCAAAATTTATGGGGGTAACGTAGGAACGAGCGAAAAGGGGTTTGCCTATATAGTAGCCTTGTACATAATCAACACCAATACCTCTTAGAATTTCCAGACCTTGTTTATTTTCGACAAACTCAGCCACCGTTTTCCGTCCAACGGCGTGTGCCACTTCATTCATCGATTTAACCATGGCCATATTTAATGCATCAGACTCAATATTTTTCACGAACGACCCATCTATTTTCACATAATCAACTGGCAAATCTTTTAAATAAGCAAATGAAGAATAACCCACACCGAAATCATCTAAAGCCGTAAAACATCCCAGATTATGCAATGCCTCTAAAAACACAATAGCCGTATCGAAATTGTCAATCGCCGTATTTTCAGTTATTTCAAACGTAATCGCTTTTGGATCGACTTTATTCGCTTCAATCGCATCAGTAATAATAGATAAAGTATCTTCATCACACACTGCTTTGGCTGACAAATTGATCGAACAAAAAATATCAAGACCATTTCCCCTTAAGCGGCCTAATTCCGCGATCGAGTTGCGTATAATCCAGCGATCAATATCCAATATTAATCCAAATCGCTCGGCAGAGGGTAAAAAACCAGCCGGTAAAATATTTTTCTCAGTTGCATCCTGCATTCTGAGCAATACTTCGTAGCTGAATATTTTATTGGATTTAACATCCATAATCGGCTGGCAGGCAAAAACAAACTGATCATATTCAATCGCCCGCTTAATGCGTTTTGCCCAGCCCATGTCTTGCCGCATACTTGTTATATTTTCCCTATCATCAGGTAAATAGACATGTACCTTGTTTTTTCCGTTGCGCTTGGCAATCTGACATGCAACATCTGCTCTGGCTAACAGCCCTTCTTTATTATTTATGTCCGATGTCAAAACGGCTACACCAATCGAGCAACCAATATCAATAGTTCTTCGGTCATACCTAAAAACATAATCCGCTAATTGCCGTCGATAGTAGTCTGCAACCTGTTTTGCCTGGTCTAAATCTACTTCGTATAGAATAACACCTCCGTATCCGCATCATTATTTTTAGGATATTCCAACAAGGCATCAGCTTGAGAAACAAGACTGTCGGACAATATTTCCAGGTTTTCGCGTAAACTCTTCTCATGCAACAAAGAATACTGATATATCGCTCTTTCAGTTTCTTTCAGGGTTTTTTCTAATGTTGCTAATTGCTCGAATAGAACTCGATCTTCCGCAACGAGATTCAGACTGGTAATCGTGGAATCGTTAACAATTTGATTGGTATAAAAAACAGAAGAAAACAATAATAACGCAAGCACGACCGATAAAAAAATAGTCCGTCTTTTTATACTTTTGAGTCCGAAATTCATTTTTTCATCGCATTGTAGTATGCCAACTAGTAGTCGCAATTGATTATTAATTATTGCTACAATATAGGAATTACTAATCAGTTCTATTAAATTGAACTATACAGTGATCTAAGATAAGCACTCATTGTATTTCTGTATCCATTTAAAGTAATTTTTATGGGCACCAGAGAAGCTGTCCATATTTCATCCACTGAGTAGTGAATAATAATGCAACCATCTAACCTTCCCTCTAAAAATTTAACCCAGTTATGCATTGTTTCAAATAAATTGATTTTCTCTCGCGACGATCACCTAAGCGTGGCAGGCTCGTAGAGTTAATAAAAAAAACTTTCTCAATAAGACTTGTTAAACCGTGAACCTTAAAACGCACGTTTTCTTCAGTTTGTAGAATATCTTTCTCATACACCTTGTTAACTTCGTAAAATGGGGAATACAGATCAAACACTTCAGACTCTTCAACGGAAAACGGGGGGCCTTGCATTTCTGATTGAGGATACTCAAGCGTAACCAATAATATCCTGATTCCTTTTTCAAATAGAGTGTCAAAATGTTTACATAACGCTGACGCATTTCTGGTGGTAGCGCTATGAGAGGGGCTCGATCATAAACGGCGTGAACGGATTCAAGATCAGCTGGTTTTAAAGCAAAAAAATCACCACAAAATAATTTAGTCATGCCACTGCGCCAAATGGAAAATGGGGACGCCTGCTGTTGCTTTTGTTGATGATAGATTATGCCGTTTTCTTCAAAATAAACTTTTACGGCTATCTCGCTTAATTCAATACCAAGTGCCATATAACCCTGCTCATGCAACCGGGTTAAATCGCGTGATTTGCCACACAAGGGAACAAAAACCGTGCTACCAGAATCCAGGCCCAAATTTTCCCAAAACGCCACTAAATGAGTATTGAACTCCTGCTGATGGAACCCTATTTTGTTTTCACGAACGACTCAACCAGAATTTGTCATCCATAATGATTCTCTAATTTGTTTATGGGAACCAAAGTGCTATATGAGCTAGTGTAATGTATTGGACAAACACTGATTATTGAAACAGAAGCAAAATATACTAATTTAAAATAATTTGAAATATTTTATGTCTCAACTGGTAACACGTTAAATATTATTTTTTTTCAGCAACATCTGTTTAAATTCACTATGCTATAATACTGAATAACATAGGTTCCCAATTAACTTAATCTGGACTGTGGACTCATCTGAACTATGAATTCAAATACAACAAAATTGATTATTAATGGTGTAACCAAAGGTGGGGAAAAATTCCGGCCCAGCGATTGGGCACAGCGATTGACCACTGCCGTGGCGACATGTGGACGAGATCGGCGTATCAAATTTCACCCTAAAGTCAATATGGCAACATTAGAGGGCATAAATTGCGTTGTCATTAATGCGGATCTGGAAGATGAAGATCCCGGGTTATTTCGGTTTTTAGTTAAATTTGGTGAAGAAAATAATCTTGTACTCACCAATAGTAGTGACTTTCCACCCACATAAGCTCTCCTTAAACCACCAACCAAGGCTGTTGATGCTTAATCTTTAACCTCTTTTTTCTACTATTCTTTCACTTCCTTAGTTTCATCTGGCCAGTTTTGGATATAATTTTTCAGTAAACGATTTTCAAATTTTGTTTCCGTTAATAATGCCTCAACGATATCACCAATTGAAATAACACCAGATAATTCACCATTATCCACAACGGGCAAATGTCGAATACGCTTATTAGTAAAGTTACTTGTCATCAGCTCCATCGCTTGTGAAATATCATCTTCGCTACAGCAGGTCACCAACTTCGCTGCCATCACATCACTGACCTTCAGGCCCGCAAGTGTGTCTTTATGTTTGTCTACCGCGCCCATGACATCTCGTTCGGTGACGATGCTTTTCAGTTTTCCATGTTCTAATACGATCAGTGACCCGATTTTATGCCGCATCATTAACGCGACCGCATCTGACAATAATTGATCCGGCTTGACGCTGAAAAAATTTGCCCCTTTCTCTTTTAACATATTGCTTATTTTCATTGTTTCACGCTCCGCTCGGTTTCCATTTCGCCCCTATGCCCCTGCAATTATTGCCTGTAATTATTGCTACTGATTAGCCGCAAAACCCCTCACTTTATATTGTAGACAATATTTAGGAAGATTTTACCCTAAAAGTGATTTCTCATGCAAAATTCAATAGATCACAAACACCTTCAAGACCAGAATAATTAAAGGTAATATCTGCTATTTGTTGCACTTTTTCTTTTGCATGATAAGCAATACTCAATCCGGCCATTTCCATCATTTTCAAATCATTTGCGCCATCACCCATGGCCATCGTATTTTTAGTCTGAATACCTAATTCACTGCTCAATGAAAGCAAATAATCCCGCTTTGCCTCTGCACCAACAATTTCCCCCGATATTTTTCCTGACAATTGTCCATTTTCGATGACTAATTGGTTCGCATTTGTATAATCCAGCTGCAAACGTGATTTAAGTTTGTTGGTAAAAAATGTAAAACCACCTGAAACCAACGCTATTTTTATACACCCTGATTTTAAACAGGATAACATTTCATCCGCACCCGGGTTTAATGCCAGTCTGTTGTCATAAACCTCTTGTAAAACTGATTGATTCAGTCCCTTTAATAATGCAACACGTTGCCTAAGTGATGTGGCAAAGTCCAACTCACCGCGCATCGCTGAATCCGTAATCGCTTTCACTTGAGGTTTCAAACCAGCGAAATCAGCAATCTCATCCACGCATTCAATTGATATCAATGTGGAGTCCATGTCCGTCACAAGGAGTTTAATTTCAGTAGGATCAAACTCTGGCGGCAATGTATTTATATCTATTTTCAACGATTGCGATAATGCAGTGAGCGACGCTTTGCTTACGGCCTGTTTGTGATGAAATACAGTGCAGTTGTTGACAGCTTGCAACTCACCTTTTCTTACCGAACTTAGTTGATCCGTCGCTTGCCTGCCAAGAGTTGGTGTGTGGATAATTGTTTTATACATTTACGATAACCATATTAAACTTGCCATCCGACCAGTGACGCCATCACGGCGATAAGAATAAAATAGAGCACCCTCTTTGTAGGTACACCAATTTTTGCCGTAGACGTGCTCTACCCCTAATTGTTGTAATTGTAATTCTGCCAGTTGGTATATATCAGCTAACCACAACCTGTCCGATTTATCTTTCAGCTTTTTTTTAAATTCAATAGTTGATCTCAGACTAAACGCATTTTTTGCACTGGAATTATTTTTCACAAACGCATCCCGTACGTCGTCCCCTACCTCAAAAGATTCTGGCCCAATCGCAGGCCCGAGCCAAGCCAATATTTGCTTGCCTGGCGTTTCCAGTTTTTTAACCGCAACGCTTATTATACCGTTTAATAAACCTCGCCAGCCAACATGAACTGCCGCAACTACAGAGCCTTTTATATCACATAACAAAATGGGTAAACAATCAGCCGTCATGACAACGCAAACCACCCCGGTTTGCGAAGTAAAACTACCATCTGCTTGGTAATTTCGCTGTAGGGGCGTCGCTTTTACTACATCTATGCTATGAGTTTGATTCAACCAGCACGGCTCAGTCGGTAACGCAAGAGACTCACTCAATAGTTGCCTGTTCCGATTTACAGTATTTTTATTATCATTAACATGATATGCAAGATTCATATGATTAAAGGGTGTTCCACTGTAACCCCCATTGCGATGGGTACTCCAAGCGTTTACATTTTCGGACGCAGGCCAATCGGGGTTGATGCCGTTATTCAGCATATTGGGAATCTCTGATTATCCTCACGCAGTAAATTTAACAGCTTAGTTATATCTTTTGGTAACGGCACTGACCATTCTACTTCCTCGCCTGTTTCAGGATGCGATAGTTTTAATCGGGAAGCATGCAACGCCTGACGTTTGAAATGACGTAACTCTTCGGTCAATGCCTGGTTAGCCTTTGCTGGAATTGCCAGGCGAATACCGTATACCTGATCGCCCACGATAGAGTGCCTGATATGTTGCATATGTACTCGTATTTGGTGGGTGCGTCCGGTTTCTAATCTTAGTTTGATATGGGTGTGTTTTCGAAAACGCTCAGCGATACGATAATGTGTAATCGCATCTTTGCCCCTGTTGATATTAACAGCCATTCTTTTCCTGTCTACAGGATGTCGACCAACTGGCGCATCAACGGTACCACCCGAAATCATATTGCCATTAATAATCGCATCGTATTCCCGTTCAACATCATGCTTTTGCAGTTGCTTAACCAGTGACGTTTGCGCGATAACGGTTTTTGCTACGACCAACAAACCCGTCGTATCTTTGTCCAATCGATGAACAATACCCGCACGGGGCACTTTATTTATCTTGGGAAAATGGTGCAGTAGCGCATTGAGTAACGTACCATTAGGATTGCCTACTGCGGGATGAACAACAAAGCCCTTCGGCTTATTAATGACCACCAATGTGTCATCCTCATAGACAATATCAAGATCAATCATCTCCGGCGTCGCAATCACTTCCTGTTCAGCAATTACCCAAATTTCAACCCGCTCCCCGCCTCGAATTTTCTCTTTCGCTTTGAGTATTTGACCATTTACCCGCACATTACCGGCACGAATCCACTGTTGCAACCGTGAGCGCGAATAGCGGGGCACCAGTTCCGCAACCACCTGATCGAGCCGCTGACCCGCCATTTCCTCTGGAATATGACACAATATGCGTTCTTCTTCATTCATAATTAACTGATTTTATTAAAAATATTGCTCACATCTATCTTCTCGGATAAAGCAATTGTATAATTGGCCAACCGTTGGATGGTATTTAAACTTAGGTAACTAATAATACCCAAGCAATGGTACTAAAGAATACGCTCATTGAGTTAAATTAGATGATAAACAATTTATGTATAAAAATTTGAAATCTGCTGTTACAGCACTTTTAGTCATTTTCACCCTGATTGCCTGCTCTTCAATACCCGATGATGAAGGTGCAGATGAAACACTTCACTGGACCGCAGAAAAATTTTACCAGGAAGCAAAAAGTTCGCTAAAAATCGGCGATTATCAAAGCGCCATCGATTATTTGGAAAAACTGGAAGCGCGTTATCCCTTTGGGCGTTATGCACAGCAAGCCCAACTGGAAATTGCGTATGCTTATTACAAATTTGATGAATCCGAATCTGCAATCTCCGCCGCAGACCGATTTATTAAACTTCATCCGCGTCACGCAAATGTTGATTATGCTTACTACTTAAAAGGTCTGGCCAGCTATCCTGCCGAAAATGATTTTTTGGAAAACATAATGGACAAGGAACAGTCTAAACTGGATCCCGGCGCAGCACGGCGCTCATTTGGATATTTTTCCACGCTGGTAAAAAAATTCCCGGACAGCAAATATGTTGAGGAATCAAAAAAACGAATGCGATTTTTACGAAATAGTCTGGCAGAACATGAAGTCAATGTCGCCAATTTTTATATAAGACGCGGCGCTTACGTCGCTGCAGCTAACCGAGCAAAATATATTTTGGAAAATTATCAACGAACCCCAGCTATTCCGAATGCGCTCACAATTTTAAAAAATGCCTACGAGAAACTTAACATATCGGATCTGGCAGAAGATACCGATCGAATTATCAAGTTTAACCAACAAGGAATTCAAACCAAGGATAAGCCAGATAACGACAGTATTGAAATGGAAGAAAACTGACAGTTAACTATTTAGTAAAAAACATTAAACCGCATCAGCGTCCACTTCGCCGGTTCTTATTCTCACAACACGCTCTACCGAAGTGACAAAAATCTTGCCATCACCAATTTTACCGGTGCGAGCCGCCTCTGTTATTGCCTCAACGCATCGGTCAACCTGGTCGTCATTTACCACAACGTCAATTTTAACTTTTGGTAAAAAATCAACAACGTACTCAGCACCACGGTATAATTCGGTATGACCCTTTTGACGGCCAAACCCTTTTACTTCAATTGCAGTCATGCCAGTAATGCCAATTTCTGATAATGCCTCCCTGACATCATCGAGTTTGAATGGTTTTATCACTGCTTCTATCTTTTTCATTGTGTTGTCTCCCTCAATAAATCAGCTTAATAACGATTGCTTATTCTTTATTATAGCCTGATGTAATTGGATAACGTCGATCTCGACCAAATGCGCGTTTGGTAATTCGCACACCGGGCGCAGCCTGGCGTCGTTTATACTCATTCTTATCAATCAACCTTATGATTTTTAATACTATTTCTTCGTCGTGTCCAGCGGCAACGATATCCTCTTTACATAAATCTTTTTCAACATACATCTCCAGAATACTGTCCAAAACCGGATAAGGCGGCAAACTGTCCTGATCAAGCTGACCCGCTGCCAGCTCTGCGGTAGGTGGTCGATCAAGCACTCTTTGTGGAATGACCGCACCGAACTTTCGACTATGCTCGTTGTCTTGAGAACCCGTGTTTTTAAAATACTTGTTACGATAGTTTGCAAGACGGTAAACCATCGTTTTGGGTACATCTTTTAATACATCAAACCCACCAGCCATATCGCCGTATAAAGTCGCATAACCGACAGCCATTTCGCTTTTGTTCCCCGTGGTCAAAACGATTTTCCCTTTTTTATTTGAAATCGCCATCAAGATAATGCCTCGACACCGAGCCTGGATATTTTCTTCTGTTGTATCAATCGTTGTGCCCGCAAATTCTTCTTTCAGACTATTCAGGATAGTATTAAAAATGGGTTCGATAGGAATAACACGATAATCTACTTGCAGATTATTTGCTTCAGCCTGAGCATCCTCTAGGCTAATAGCGGCGGTATATTGCGAAGGCATCATAACGGCTTCTACATTTTCACTGCCAATGGCATCCACCGCTATCGCGAGCGTCAACGCCGAATCAATACCACCAGAAAGGCCAATCACAGCACCGTCAAATCCATTTTTTAAAATATAATCTTTTACGCCAAGCACCAGTGCTTGATAAATGCTCGCCTCTTTTGATAGTCTTGTAAGGCCGTTTGAACACACCGGCGTGACAATAGTTTTTGTTGAGGTAATTTTTGATACTGTTTTCGACACTTCAAAATCAACTGGATAGATCCCCTCAACAAAGGCAGGCGCACGAAAGCTTACTTCTGCCTTTTCATTCATAACAAACGAATCGCCATCAAACACCAGTTCATCTTGGCCGCCAACCAAATTGACATAAACAATCGGAATAGACGTCTCTTTAACACGTTGCCGCAGTGTTGCAATTCTCTCGCTGTCCTTGTTTACATGAAATGGAGATGCGTTTAAATTGATAATAAGCTCGGCGCCTTGTTGTGCGTACTCACTGGCGGGGTGCGACATCCAGATATCTTCACAAATAGTAATGCCAACAGGGACACCTTTTATATTAACGATACTTGCAGAGTTTCCAGGAGAAAAATATCTTTTTTCATCAAATACGCTGTAATTGGGTAAATGCTGTTTATGGTAAATCGAGAGCACTTTTCCATCGCGTATAACCGCGGCAGCGTTAAAGGTAGCGTCTATTTTTTTTTCAGGATAACCAATTATTACATCAATGCCTTTTACTTCCTGTGTTAGTTTTTCAAGCGCATCGGAAACGCGTGAGTAAAAACGTGGCCGTAAAAGCAGGTCTTCAGGGGGATAACCCGTCAAAGCGAGTTCCGGATAAACAATAACATCTGCACAATGAGTGTCGCGTGCCTCTCTAAGCGCATTGATACATTTATTGACGTTTCCCTGTACATCACCTACAAACATATTCAATTGCGCAATAACAACACGTAGCGATGAATTATTTGTAGACGAATCCATAATTTAAAAAAAGTATTAAAATAAAATCAGTTGTCATTGATGTGTTTAAGCATACATGCGCCCATTTCTACAGGAGAACGTGAAACAATCACACCCGCTGCCTCTAACGCCGAAATTTTTTCTTCTGCGGTGCCCTTTCCACCTGAAATAATTGCACCTGCATGACCCATGCGTTTTCCAGAAGGTGCAGTAACACCCGCTATATAAGCAACAACGGGTTTCGTCACATTTTGTCTGATATACTCTGCCGCCTCTTCTTCGGCTGTCCCGCCGATCTCACCTACCATAATGATACCTTTGGTTTGCTCATCTTTTTCAAATAGTTCAAGACAATCTATAAAATTCATCCCATGTATAGGATCGCCCCCTATTCCTATGCAGGTACTTTGCCCTAATCCACTCACTGTTGTTTGATGCACGGCTTCATAAGTTAATGTACCCGATCGGGACACAATACCGATTGACCCAGGCTGATGAATTGAAGCGGGCATAATGCCAATCTTGCAAGCACCTGGCGTAATCAGACCAGGGCAATTCGGGCCGATAAGTCGAATACCCTGATCGGCATAGGTACTGGTTAACGCGGCTTTCACTTTTATCATATCTAAAACGGGAATGCCTTCAGTAATACACACAATCACTTTTATTCCTGCTTCCGCTGCCTCTAATATCGAATCTGCCGCGTACATCGCGGGTACAAAAATCATGCTCGCATTCGCGTTAACCTGTTGCACGGCATCGTCAACAGTATCAAAAACCGGAAGCCCCAGATGGGTTTGACCACCTTTTCCCGGTGTTACACCACCTACCATTTTTGACCCATAGGCAATTGCTTGTTCAGAATGAAAAGTACCCTGTTTTCCGGTAAACCCCTGACATATTACATTCGTATTTTTATCGATAAGAATAGACATGATATTCCCGCTAACCTCCTTTTGAAGGTGAGCTTATCGTAGCGCCAGAGCCTGTATCAGTTGCTATTTTTTTTGCTAACAGCACCGCCAATTGAGTTGCTTTTGTTAAATCGTCCACAGCAGATACAGATAACCCACTGTTATTCAGTAACTCTCTGCCCTGCTTTACATTTGTGCCTTCTAATCTGACGACCACAGGCAAATCAATACCGACTTCTTCTACTGCTTTTATGATGCCCTCCGCGATTAAATCGCAGCGAACAATACCGCCAAATATATTGACCAAAATGGCTTTGACTTTTTTATCTGAAAGAATCAACTTAAACGCCTCAGCAACGCGATCCGCTGTGGCGCCGCCGCCCACGTCCAAAAAATTAGCCGGTTCGCCGCCTTCCAGTTTAATTAGATCCATTGTCGCCATCGCCAAACCCGCACCATTGACCATGCAAGCAATATCACCTTCCAGAGTAATATAGTTCAAGCCCATTTCCTGGGCCTTATTCTCTTTATCATCTTCCTGACTTGGATCTCGCATATCAGCAATCACTTTTTGCCTCGGTAGTGCACTATCATCAATATTTATCTTTGCATCAGCCGCCAACAAGTCACCACTTTCGGTAATAACCAGCGGGTTTATCTCCAGTAGACTGGCATCCTTTTCGGTAAATAAGTTATACAAACCAAACATTATTTTGCTGAACTCAGCAATCTGTTGACCTTTAAGTTGCAAACTAAATGCAAGCTGACGACATTGAAACGCCTGTAATCCAACAACAGGATTAACGAATACAGTGATTATTTTCTCAGGCTCATTCGCCGCGACTGCTTCTATATCCATACCGCCGGCACGAGATGCCATAAAGGCGATACATTTATTTCCCCGGTCGACCACCGCACCTAAATACAGTTCTTTGGCAATGGCACAAGCTTGTTCTATCAGTACAACGTGAACTGGCTGCCCTTCTTCTGTCGTTTGCGGTGTCACCAGGTTTGACCCGACTAAGCGAGCAGTAAGCGTTTTAACCTCTTGCAGGCTGGTTACCAGTTTTACACCACCGCCTTTGCCACGCCCGCCTGCATGTACTTGTGCTTTCACCATCCAGCGATCACCACCGAGTTGCTTTGCAGCGGAAACCGCATCCTCTGCCGATTTAACTGGTTTATTTATAGGCACAGGGATACCATATTCACTGAATAGTTGTTTGGCCTGAAATTCATGAAGATTCATCGCAACCCCACAAAATACAATTATTAGATAACTCGTTGTATATTATATACTTATAAACAATTACGCACTATTAAGCATACTATTATTTAGAACAAAATATCTGCCTGTTGGGTATACTAGTCATCTAATGGGTTTATGTCATCAGAATCTTATATTTTTAATATCTTATGTTTTTTATACCGGGGCCGACGCATTCACTGGCACATAACTAATCGAATAATTTATAATTTAATTAAATAAATAACCAGTCAGCATTCTATAGTATGCATATGATCAACATTATTATCAAAACTCTGCTTTTAATCAGCATTATTTTCGCACCACTTGTTTGTTTTGCAAATAGTACAGAAGATCTCTATGAAGCAGGTGTCGAATCTGCAAAAGATCGCGACTATCAATCGGCTGTTAATTATTGGCTTCCTTTGGCAAACAAAGGCCATGCAAAATCACAGTACCGAATGGGCACGATATATCGGTTAGGTCTGGGCACGCCAAAAAATGATAAAAAAGCGTTGCGTTGGTTTGAAAAAGCGGCTGAAGGAAAGCACGTCAAATCGATTTATAATGTCGGGGTCATGTATGAACTAGGTGTTGGAACAAATAAAGATTTAAATCAAGCCGAAAAATACTATAAAAAAGCAGCCCTTGCTAATAAAAATAACGTACCTGAAGTACCCCTTGCAGAAAAAAGAATTAAACAGCTTCATAAAAAAGAAGGAAAATATGACAAGAAAGAGAGCCGACGAAAACCGACCGATAAAAAATTTAATGCCAACGAAGCGCTAAGGGCAGAAGCCTTACGCGGGAACAATAACGAAATTCTACACCTGATCGACCTTGGCGCATCACCTAATGCTGCTGAGAAATCCGGAAGAACACCTTTAATGGAGGCTGCCCTGGCAGGTAATGTTGACGCAGTAAACACACTCATTAAAAAAGGCGCCAAAGTCAATACAAAAGATAAGTATGGTAATACGGCGTTAATTTTTGCTGCAACCAAAGGCCAAAAACAAGTTATTGGTCCATTGATTAAAGCTGGCGCATTAATCGATATAAAAGACAACATGGAAAATACTGCGCTAATAATAGCTGCAAAAGCCAACTTCAAAAAAACAGTTGTTGCGCTTATCAAAGCAGATGCAAATGTAAATCAAAAAAACAAACATGGACGCACTGCATTAATTGCTGCAACAGTTAATAATAATAAAGAAGTGGTTAAAACACTTCTTAGAAACAAAGCCTTCTCCAATTTAAAAGAAAAATCCGGTAAAACTGCACTTATACTGGCTGTTGAAAGAAACATGCCGGATATTATCAGTATGCTTTTATCTGGAAAAGCAGATTTAAATATTACTGACAGCAGTGGTGACGCTGCTTTGCACATTGCGGCAAAAAGAAATAATCTAGGCAGTGTGGCTGCGCTATTGGACAATGGTGCACACATCAATTTACAAAACGAAAAAAAGCGTACCGCGCTTTATATTGCCACACTTGAAAAACACACTAAAATCGTAAATAAACTTTTAAAATCCAAAGCTGATCCTAACATTGGCGACGGCGAAAATATTACGCCATTGATGGTCGCCGCTGATACTAACAATGTTAATTTAGCGAAATTGTTGCTCAAGAAAAAGGCTAAAACTAACGCCAGGTCACGTGTAGGCTTAACAGCGCTAATGATCGCCGCAAAACGTGGCCATAAATCTATGGTGGATTTATTATTGAAAAAAGGTGCCGCACCCAACGTAAAGGATAGAAACGGCTGGACAGCCTTAATGTTCGCCGCAAGAGAAAATAATACGGCCATTGCTAAGGCATTGTTGGTAAAAAACGCCCTCGTTAATATTAAAAATGCCGCAGGTCATTCTGCATTATATCTAGCTAAAGAAAAACGCTACTCAAAGATGATAAATCTGTTAAAAGATAACGGCGCTGAAGCACTGGCTTTTAAAATCCCCGTTGGGGAATTGAAAAAGAAAAAGAAAAAGAAAAAGAAAAATACAGAACAATTACTCTAAAAATCAATAAAATAACCGAGGATAACGAAAAAGCGATTAAAGTCCGGATTATTTCCGCCACTGTTTGATGTTGTTTCCAGACCAAACTCTCCGTCAAAATTTATTTTCTTACGCCAACGATAATCTACTTTCATCGAGCCGGTGAGCTTAAAACGCGTACTATCATCGCGATCATTTTTCAAGTACTCAAGCGCGACTCTAGGACCAAGACGCCATTTTTTTCCGTAGGGGAAACGGCTTCGACCAAACACCAAAAAAGTATCGCGTGTATCTCTATCCGACACTCTGACACCAAGAATATTAACATCACGTTCAACAAAATAATTACTGGCAACAAGCTGCGCGTTTATTGAAACATCGGGACCCGTTTCTTCCACTGCATCAATCGTAGCACCCGACGCTGTCGGAATAATTTTATTCACTTCTTCTTTTCCATCAAGAGAGTTGACGGACACGTCCGCATTAAGTTGCATATTTTTATTTAGCTGATAAGTCCCACCAACTGTATACAGTGTTGAAGATGATGTAATGCCCAGCACTTTATCCCGTATTTGATCTTCACTCGCGGCTAGCAATAATTCACTAAAGGATCTGACATCCTCCTGCTGCAATGCGTTAGAGGTAAATACAAGCGGGCTTTGCCTGACACTATAGTTCAGGTTAAATCTTAGTTTTTTATCGACTTGCCAACCACCTCGAAGTAAAAATATATTCAATTTCTCATACGAGGTATCATAATCAAGCGAACTAAAAACTGTATATTTTTTATCTGAATAACGTAAATCACCGCCAATCGCCTGCCGATCGGTAATACCTTCTACCTGCTGGTCAATAAAATAGAAATTTCCATCCCAACGATTTAAAAATGTGCCTAATGTTGCAGATACACCATAGAAGGATTTGTCTGCGTCAATCGCATTGGATGAAAAACTGACGGGCTTACCAAATGTCGCATTGATTAAATACTTTGGTGTGATTTGATAAGACGCCCATAAACCATCAAAACGTCCGAATACACCTCCTTTGCTACTCGATTGCCTGCCTAATTTTGCAGAAATACCGTTTTCTTTATTTCGAACATCTGCATACGCGGTATTTATTCTTGATTGATTACGACTGGATCTTTCAAAATCACGAACATCGTGCGTATTAAAAAAGGCTCGAATATCATAATCCTTGACGGACATTCGACTTGATACATTTAATATTGATGTCAGCGAGGTTAATCTGGAAGTACTCGAGTCAAAAAAAGTTTGGTCGTGAAAGAACCTTTGTAAAAAACGCCCAAATGTATCAATTTCAAATTTCTTATCTTTTCCTTTAACGATTTTCAGTTTTTTACGTGGCAATCTTTGTTTTGCATTTATTGCAGCAAGTCGCTGCTTTACCCGGTCAGTACCCTCTCCTTTTGGATACAAACGAATATAGTCCTTGAACTCAAGTTTTGCCCGAGCGATCTGACCTTTTCGTTCTCTGGCTAGCCCCAGAAACTCTTTAGCGTCGCGCGTAAAAGTGTGGCTGGGAAACTTCAATAGTTTGTTCAATAACTGTATTGCGCGTCCATTATCGCCCTTTGCCAATACCCTTTTGGCCTCTGCCATTAACTCTTCTATTTTTTGCTCAGATATAAGCGATGCCCGATCCTGGCCACCTCTTATAGACAATCTGCCTTTATCTTTTTTTACGTTGATCAAGATGCTTTTGCCATCACCACCTTGTTCGAGTATAAATTCAACAGCAAACTTAAATCGTAGCGTTAAATAGGGTCCGCCTGGTACATCGCCTTCGTAGGTAATTGATACAAGAGGGACCAGGTCATTTTTAGGTGGCAACACGGATTCTCTTTTTGCGATATCAGAATCTATTGCTGCCTGAGAACCTTCTCTTTTTTTACTATCGGATACTTCAAGTTGAATTTGCAGTATCTCACCCGCATCAGGCGGAAAGTGTCTTATTATTTGAATATTTTTATTAAAATTCACACTGACGATAACGTCATCTTTATTTTCAGATATTTGTACATCTTTCAATATTTGCTTTTTGTCTGCAGCAAACGCTGCCGACATCAGGAAAAAATTTGCCGCTATTAATATAGCGATAAAATGATAGATGCTTCTATTGTTAAAAATATAGTTAAGAACAAACATAATTAAATAATTACTTCAAGATCTACTAAGAGTTTTGTCTTTCGCAAAAACAACAAACAAGCTTTTTAATTGCACATCTTCCCTTACTTCGTACTTCATCGGTTTATCAAACAAAAATGTGACATAAGGCCCATCGGGCACGCCGCCTTCAAAAGTGATATTCACCAAAGAAATCTGTTTTACGAGCTCCGGTCGCAATGATTCCGAGCTTACGATTTCTTTTCTATCTGGCTGCGCCAATGACACCAGGCGAAATTTGATTTGCAATATCTCACCAGTGTTCTCGGGAAAATGATTTACGTATCGAACGGGTATGGAAAAATCTATTTGAACAACTATATTTTCATCTTCTTTAAATATATCGACGGTCTCAATGACTTGTGACGGCCCAAAAATAACGGGATAGGCGTATACAAGTACCACTAAGAACACTAATGCGGATATTGCGTATTTCAAAAACTACTCCTTTCTAAATTTCAGAATATAAACTATCTATAAACTATCGCAAATAATTAAGATGTCATCCGCCAGTCTAAACCTTTAACCTAACACATCAGTTGAACCTACTGCGAATGCCTATCGCACAGAATTTAAAAACTTTTCAGAACTTTTAAACTCACCGTATACGTATAAGTGAAGCTTCCGCGTCCTGCTCTCGCCCCTCGCCTACATCCCTGTAGGCGAAGCTTCCGCGTCCTGCTCTCGCCCCTCGCCTACATCCCTGTAGGCGAAGCTTCCGCGTCCACAATAACCTGTAAAGTCCTTTTAATTCTGCACATTAGCCGCTCTCGGTCTCTGTTCCAGACTCGACTCTACCACCCACATTATCCATGTAGGCGTCACTACGGCTCAACTGATGTGTTAGGTTTACTTGTACAAATTGTGCCAAGCATTTTATATTTTAGCGAATTATACAAAGTAACGACCAAAATTACTTTATCTTAAATTTAACGTCACTCATTACCTTGCTAACTCATTGTATTCCATAGTGTTACATTCTATTGCTATAACTATATTGAAGTAAAATAACATTATGAATTTGGCGGTATCTTAAGGGAATTAACTTAAGGTAGGCTTGCAGGATCCTTATAAATGTCTGATGAAGTGTGTAATTATTGATCAGTAATTACACGTCTTAATCATGCTATCTACTTATTATATGTTATATATCAATACACATATTGTGTGTGTGTGATCGAAGACGGTAGCACCAACAGGCGCCCAGCTAGCGGGTAGTTATTGATGACAGGCAGCGACACAATCGGCATTTATACCTGTAAACATAACCCCCCTCATCTTAGGAATAATAAGCACCCCATCCCTATCACTGCCGTTGGGGTCAGAGAACAATTGTTTCTAATATTAGAGCAATTTGTTCTCTGACCCCTGGGTTACCTGGGTTATGCTTTCTTTGGGGGGTTCTGCTATGTGCCAGATATTGTCCACCTTATTGTAATATGGCAGTCATCACATGCATCGCTCGGCATAACATGGCCAATGCCTCTGCCTTTTGCGATAACTCCATTGTGACAATCAAGACATACGCCAAACACTTGCGTATGGTCTGTACCCATCGAAGGCTGAAATGCATTAAAATTGGCGTGGCATGCATCACATAAATCTGTAGAATTGATATGATCCATGTTTTTACCTGTAGCAATTACACCATTGTGGCAATCGGCACAATCGCCGACAACCTGGGTATGATCAATCACTTCTACGGTCCAGGCATTCGCGGCATCCGTTGTGTGGCATGAACCGCACATTTCGGTAGAGTTGATATGATCAGGCGATTTGCCAACATACAGCGCCCCATCATGACAACGTATACAGGTACCCAAAAGCTCAATGTGATCCACCTCAACAAAAGGCTTCCACCGAAACGGCCCGATCTCCACCGGTAATGGAAAGCTTACATGGCAAGCTGAACAAACAGTAGTAGAATTAAGATGACCTTCGGGTCTAGCGTGGCAGAGGTTACAAGAATATAAAGAGGACTCCGTGCTGTGATCAAATTGTGCCTGAAGTGTCGTCTTTCCACTGATGTTACTGATCGGGTCTGTCGCCACTATGTTAGTTTTACCAATTCGCTGTGCCGTAGCGAAGCCTTTAACACTGTCATTATCAACAACCGTTAATTGCGTATCTTCTGCTATCCAGTCTAACAGGCTGGTCACATCATTTGAT
>VAPL010679717.1_pt1 | contig 23522 bp, 19 predicted proteins | sample 3395061 | NCBI WGS metagenome assembly VAPL01 (sample SAMN08290444, study PRJNA428436) | hydrothermal vent metagenome | isolation source: Deep-sea hydrothermal vent chimney 2 | place: Pacific Ocean: Juan De Fuca Ridge | depth 2182 m m | reverse complement strand
CATTACTCCTTAACGGGAGTTCAAATTAGGGGAGAAAGGAGAGAAGCGAACAAAGTTAATAAGATTAACACTACAAAGTAACTTTTCTCCTTACTATTTTTAAAACATTACTCCTTAAGCAGGAGTTCAACTTAGGGGAGAAAGGAGAGAAGCGAAAAAGTTAATTAAGGTTAACACTACAAGTAGCTTGTCTCCTTACTATTTTTATAACAGTTTTATATACACAATACTTTAATTTTACTTGTCATACCAAAACTCGTAACTCTGAACTCACAACTTTGAACTACCTAGCGCTCGATATCAATAAGAATCTTCCTATGTATTTAAAAATTAAAATACCACCCCGTCTTTTTGCTAAGGCAAAAATCCACCCCTCCTTAAAAAAAAGAGGGGAGTTTTGTTAATAGATTTAAAAGTCCAGTTAAAAATAAAATTTGTAGTCAGAAACAAATTCCTTCCCTTAATAAGGGAAGGTGTTTTATTCGAAGAATAAGACGGAAGGGTTACATTTCCCTTAAGGGCACCTCTATTAATGACATTGACCTAGCGCTTGTTCAATATCAGTAATAATATCTTCAACATTTTCAATTCCAACAGAAAAACGTAGCAAACTATCAGAAATACCTATGACTTTACGTTGTTCGGGTGTTAATAATGCATGTGATGTCAAAGAAGGTTGTAATATAGTTGATTCAATTCCTGCTAAACTCAAAGATGGTTTGATCAGTTTTAATTTCTGTTGAAATACAACCGCATCAATCTCTTCTTTTAACTCAAAAGATAGCATTCCGCCAAAACCATTCATTTGCTGTTTTGCAATTTCATGATTTGGATGACTTTTCAATCCAGGATAATATACTTTTACTATGTTGTTATTATTGTCTAAATATTCAGCTATAATTTGCGCATTCTCATTGTGTTTTTCAACACGAAGCCCCAAGGTTTTGATACTTCTTTCTAATAAATAAGAGATCATATGACTTAGGTTTCCACCAAGATTTTTCCCTTTATGGAATATTTTATGGATATATTCTTCACTTGCAGCAACTGCTCCAGCTAATAAATCGCTATGACCTCCTAAATATTTTGTAGCAGAATGAATAGAAATATCAATTCCGAAATCAAGCGGAGTTTGATTGATAGGTGATGCAAAAGTATTATCGATCATTGATACCAATTCATGCTTTTTTGCAAGTTCTGCTACAGCTTTAACATCGGTAATTGTCAATAATGGGTTTGAAGGTGTTTCTATATAAATTACCTTAGTATTTGGTTTTATCTGAGCTTCAAAATCACCAACCCCTACTCCATCAGTAAATGAATATTCAATTCCCATCTTATCAAATTCTTCTACCACCAGATTAAAAGCACCTCCATAAATTTCATTTTGAAATACAGCATGATCTCCTTTTTTTAAAAAAGCAAATAAAGTGGTACTGATAGCTGCCATCCCAGATGCAAAGGGTAATCCCGTTTCAGCATTCTCTAATGCCGCAATTTTTTTACCTAGTGCTTCCTGATTGGGCGTATTAAAATATCGCGGATATCGCTTTGGGTCGACATCAATATATGAATATGATGATGCCATAAAAATTGGAGAAACTGCACCACCAAACTGTGTGTCCTTTATTTCACCTTCGTGAATACAAATTGTATGTTTTCCTATTTTTGACATATTTAATCTTTTAAAGCGAAACTAAATTACAAAACTTTACTTACACTTTGACCTGTTTCCATTTTCCTTTTTTAAACAGAATAATACCAACAATTGCCACTAAGATTTCAGCTGTAGTAATTCCCCAAAATACACCTGAAAGTCCAAAATCTAACATAATTGCTAAGGTATATGCAATAGGCAATTGTATTAACCAAAAGCAAAAGAAATTTATAATAGTTGGTGTTTTAGTATCTCCTGCACCATTAAATGATTGAATAATAACCATTCCATAACCGTAAAATATATATCCAATGACAATGATTCTCAAACATTATTTTAGGCTCTATTTTAAGAACCTTTAATCCAACTAATTATAGCTTCATCAGTAGGTAAAGTTTTAGGAGAAATCACCTTAACGAGCTCACCGCTTTCATTTAGTAGATATTTTTGAAAATTCCAAGCTACTTCTGAATCTTCCAAGCCATTTTTTGATTTTTGAGTTAAGAATTGATACACTGGATGTATATCATTTCCTTTTACAGAAATTTTAGCCATCATCGGGAAAGAAACTCCATAATTCTGTTGACAAAATTCGGCAATTTCTTTATTTGTACCGGGTTCTTGTGACCCAAAATTATTAGCAGGAAATCCAACAATTATAAAATTTTTGTCTTTATAAGTATCATATATGGCTTGTAGATCTTTATATTGAGGTGTTAATCCACATTCAGAAGCTGTATTAACTATCATTACTTTTTTTCCTTTTAAAGATGAAAAATCAAACTCTTCATCAGTTAAGGTTTTTACTTTAAACTGAAAGATATTTTCAGTTTGTTGTTCATCAGAGGTATTTGTAGCCATTTCTTTATTGTTTTTTTGCTTACAAGCAATTAAACTTATTGCTAAAGTTAGGATAAATATTTTTTTACTCACTCCAATTTTATTAACTCTATTGTACTCGTGATTTTTCTTTGAAAAGTTCATGATATTACTTGTTTTTTGTTATTTCACTGACTGAGTCTCATTAAGACATACGAAGTTAAAATTTTAAGCCACGAATTACGCGAAGCCAGACTTTCAGTCTGTCGTCAATAAAACTAATTTAGTAATTATAAATTTCCCGTCTTCCAGCTTCGGTCTTCTTGCCCAATTACTTCTTATAATACTTTTTATACTTAATATATGCCAATATACTAAGAACTACAGAAACTATCAGCCAGCCCCATATTTGGTTGGGTATTGGTGCAGATTCTCCGGTAGCATAAGAATGCAAACCTGATAATAAATGATTTACACCCAAATAGGTCATTAAAATAGTGGTAAAGGCAAAAACTGAGATAATATTAAAAGTTAACCTGCTTCTTAATCCCGGTATCAATCGCATATGCAATATAAAAGCATATATCATAATGCTTACTAATGCCCATGTTTCTTTAGGATCCCATCCCCAATAACGCCCCCAACTTTCATTTGCCCACATGCCACCCAAAAAATTACCTATGATTAACAATACCAAACCAACAGTTAATGACATTTCATTAATAACAGTGATCTCTTTTATTGCCAAATCCAGTTTCTTTTTGTTTTTAGTACCGGTTAGTGTATATAAAATCAATGCTATAAGTCCTAAGATCATACTCAACGTAAATGGACCGTAACTAGCAACAATAATTGCTACATGTATCATCAACCAATAAGAATCTAATACAGGCACCAAATTACCAATAGAAGGATCCATCCAATTCATATGTGCTATCCACAAAATCATTGAAGTTACAAATGTTGTTGCCGCTATGGTTAATGCTGATTTTTTTCCGAAAAGCAAACCAAAAAGCATCGTTGCCCACGCAATATATATCATTGATTCGTACCCATTACTCCAAGGTGCATGACCTGAAATATACCAACGAATACCTAAACCAATCGTATGATATAAAAATAAGGCTACAATGACAAAAGAACCTATTTTAACTAGTAAATTTACTACTTTTGAACTATTAAAAATTTGAACAATTACAAAAACAAATAGCAATATACCTGCTAACATATATTGCCAAAACAGACCTTTAAAAATATCGTACTTATTGTAAAATAATTCTAGCTTGACTTTTCTATCTGATGGTAACACTTCGTTTCCATATGTTTTTTGAAACTCATGAATACCTTCTACTAATTCATTTGGAAGCTTATAGCCATCTGTTTGCACTGATTCATGTAATGTTTCGGCATAATACCTCACAATATTACTTACAAAAGCAGAATCTTTTTTACTAAAACTACTAGTTTTTAATTCAGCTCTAGATATCCATTTATGATTTGGGTCATCTTTTAATGGGAAAAATTTAAAGATACTTCCGGCAATAGCTTGGTACAATAAATTTGTTCTGCCATCAATATCTATAATACTTTGTTCAAACTTATTCTTAATTATTTTTTTATGTGCCTTAGCTACTTCTTCTCTTAATTTATATTCACCTTTATCAGTAAACAGATCAGAAAGTCGTGCATATTCTTGTTCAGTAGGTAAGCCTAAAATATCTCTAACTTTTGAATTGGCAGATTTCATATAGATAAACGGAACAGAATACCAAATTCTAGGATTGGTAACCATAGAAACTGCTACCTGATTGGCATCCATTCCATTATACGAATCCTTTTTACTTACTTTTCGCAATAGTTCAGAAGTAAATGTATTTACTGGTTTCATTCTACCGCCTGCATCTTGAATGACCAAACTGCCAAAATGTTTAGCATGAGCTACAGATACTTTTTGGCTACTTAAAATAGAATCAATTTGTTGATCAGATATTTGATGTTGATGATTTTCTTGTGCAAATGAACTCAATGAAATGAATACAATTAGAATTGATAATGCTGCTTTTTTCTTTTTTACTTTATCTAATTGCTTTCGTAAATATGAAAAACGAGTGTTTTTTGAAAATAGAATCAGCACCAAACCAAAAAACAGTAAGCAATAACCAATATAGGTAACCCAAGTACCTACAACGTCATAATTTACAGATAAATGTGTTTCTTCTACAGCTCCGGTATCATTATAACTAGATTGAAAAAAACGATAACCTCTATGATCTAAAATATTATTCATAAATATTCTGAAATCGAAATTTTTACCATTATCAACTACGGTTACTTCACTGGCATATGATTTCGGACTCATAGAACCCGGATAACGATCTAATTGAAAATCACGTAACTTAATAGAGAAAGGTAATTTTAATTGTTTGGCACCATAGCTAACTCTAAAATTAAGTCCATCTAAAGAAAATGTTTCAGGCGAGTTAAGCATATATTTACCACCAAAAAGTTTTACATTTTTATTGCCATTTTCAGTAGCAATAGCAATTTCTAACATATCTTCAGGGTGTTCATCTTTATCTCCTGACACTAAGTTCAATTTACCTTTAGCAATTTTAGGTACAACAAATTGCATTTGACCGATAGTATAGAGTGAACGTAAATTAAATGTTTGTGTTGAATCTTTAACAACAGTACCTTTTTCTTGGCTAGCCATAATCATATATTCACCATCAAAAGGAGAGTCTATCTGTAAAGCATCTTGTTGGGTGAAAATATTGATAGCTCCGGGAGTTGGATTTTCAAAAGCGATCAATACATTATGTATATTCGCTATTTCTCCTTTTTTAATATAATGGTCGTGTCTTCCACCACCTCCAGATTCTACAAAATGCAAGAATTCTTTTCCGTCATCATCAATTATAAACTCTTCAAAAGCATTTGGAATATAATTTACATATGTAACACTAACCTGTTTATCTCTAAAATCTGTTTTTATTGAAAAATGATTACCTCCTCTGATAATATTTAAAAAACGGGTTGCTAATGGAATAAAACGAACTTTAGAAGAAGGCTTAGGAGAGAAATAATACCTTTTCTCAATTGTTTTCTGATCTTTCCCATCATCAATAAGTACATTCAAATATGTCTTTTCTGAAAGCATCAAATTTGTAGTTTCACCTTCTTTGATCGGCATCATAGCTTCATAACTTATATAGCGTGTAATACCAGCACCTATCAATATTAGTATAAATGACAAATGAAATAGCAATACAGACCATTTTTCCTTTCGAAGCAATCTATATTTATAAATGTTTCCAATAAAATTGAGTACAAAAATAAGCATGATCAATTCAAACCACCAAGTATTATAAACCAATGCTTTTGATGCTTGTGTGCCATAATCGTTTTCAATAAATGTGGCTATACCCATTGAAGCGGCGAAAACAAAAAATAAAATGGCTGTAAGACGGGTAGAGAAAAGTATATTATATAATTTGTTCATTCTGACTTTTATCAATAAAAAAATGTTGTGCAAATTTACTTAAATTTGTCATGATTAGAATACATTTAACACATTAATATAAATCGTTAAAACTTCCGTAACTTCGCTATATGATTTCAGTTATTGTACTTGGTACAGGAAATGTAGGCACACATTTAATAAGAACATTTTTAGATACTAAAAATGTAGCATTGATACAGGTTTATAGTAGAAAAAAATCATCACTGAAATTCATAGAAGGTAAAGTTGCAACTACTACAGAATTGGATAATTTAAAACTGGCTGATGTCTATATTATTGCCATTTCGGATGATGCAATTTCCGAATTTTCGTCACAACTTGATGGCAAGAATAAATTGATAGTTCATACCTCAGGAAGTGCTTCAATACATGCTTTAAAAAATGATGGGAATAAAGGTGTTTTTTATCCGCTACAGACATTTTCTAAAAAGCAAGCTGTTGATTTTAGTATAATTCCGATATGTATAGAAACCGAAAATGAAAAAGATCTACTATTATTAGAGCAGTTAGCAAATAGCATTTCTAACAATGTTTTTATTATTGACTCAGAGCAGAGAAAACGATTACACGTTGCAGCAATTTTTACCAATAATTTTGTAAATCATCTATATAAAATCGGATTTGACATTTGCAAAGAACATAACATTCCTTTTGAAGCACTACATCCTTTAATAACTGAAACAGCTAAAAAAATAGCAAATATAAATCCTGTCAATATTCAAACAGGTCCGGCACATAGAAATGATACAAAAACTATCGATGCCCATTTGAAATTATTATCAGGAGAACAAAAAGAAATATATCAACTACTAACCGAATCAATCCAAAAAACCTATGGAGAAAAGTTATAAAGAACTCATGCCACAAATATCAACCTTCATTTTTGATGTTGATGGTGTTTTAACCGATGGAAAGGTAACTATTTTTCCTGATGGGCAATTGATTAGAACTATGAATATTAAAGATGGTTATGCCTTGAAAACTGCTGTAGATAATGGTTATCATGTTTGTATAATTTCCGGTGGTACAAATGAAGCCGTAAAATTGCGTTTACGCGGATTGGGGATTACTGATATCTATTTGGGTGCACATAATAAAGTAGCACAATTAGATGAATATTTAGACATTTATAATATCAACCCTGAAAATGTATTGTACATGGGTGATGATATTCCTGATCACCCAGTAATGAAATTAGTAGGTTTACCAACCTGCCCGAAGGATGCAGTACCCGAAATTCAGGATATTTCACTTTATATATCTCAAAAAAAAGGCGGAAATGGCTGCGTAAGAGATGTTATAGAACAAGTATTAAAAGTACAAGATAAATGGAGCCTCACCCAAGAATAGAATCAATTCTATTCTTGATCTCCCCAAAGGAGAGGTACATCGAAAAACTAATTATAGTGACACGATTAAATTATAAAAGGTGTTTTTAACCTTGAACAAATGAAATGACCACTGAAGAAAAATTACTTAAAATACCCGTGATAAGCTGGCTTGTTAAGCTCTTTAAAAAAATTAAAGTGCCGGGCTTAGAAGGCATGTCATTATATGATGTATTAGAAATGTATGTCATAGGTATAGTGCAAGGCGCATTAACATCAAGAGCGGGTGGTATAGCATTTAGTTTTTTTATGGCATTATTTCCATTTGCATTATTTATTTTAACGCTCATTCCATTTATACCCATAGAAGGGTTTCAAGAAGGGTTTATGCAGTTTATAGATCAGGCATTACCTCCTAAAACCTCAGAGTCAGTTGACGTAGTATTACAAGATATTGCAAATAATAAATATGGCGGACTCTTATCTTTTGGTTTTGTATTATCAATGTTTTTAATGACCAATGGTATTAATTCACTCTTTGGTGGATTTGAGTATACCTATCATAAATTACAAACCAGATCGATCATAAAGCAATACATAGTTTCCTTTGCAATATCATTAGTATTGGCATTATTGTTGTTACTTACAGTAGCAGTGATTATTTATTTAGGAATTGCTATCAATAACTTGACTGAAAGGGGGTATGTTTCTGATGATCTATTCTGGATTGAAGTCGGAAGATATGTAATTATCTTTGCAATGTTATTTACGACTGTTGGTTTGTTTTATTTTTTCGGAACTAAAGAAGGAAGAATTATCTCTTTCTTTTCACCTGGAGCAATTTTAACAACATTATTGATTATTGTAAATTTTAAAATATTTGGCATTTATGTAAAGAAATTTGCCCAGTATAATGAATTATATGGCTCTATAGGAACCTTATTGGTATTGATGCTTTTCATATGGTTAAATTCCATTATATTATTACTGGGTTTTGAACTTAATGCTGCCATTATTGGTTTAAAAAAGAAATGTAAACAATAAAAATGAAAAAAATAATCTTATTATTAGCTATAGGTTTTTTAACAATAAATATATCCAATGCACAATCAGTTTTTGGAAAGTGGAAAACATTAAATCCCGAAACCGGCAAAACTGAATCTATTATTGAAGTTTACAAAAAAGATGGAAAAGCGTATGCTAAAATTATTGAAATTCTCAATAAAAATGATAAAGATAGAGTTTGTGATGCATGTACTGGAAAAAATAAAAACAAACCTATTCTAGAAATGGTTATCCTTAACGGATTGAAAAAAGATGGTAAAGAATGGAATGGTGGTAAAATACTAGACCCTAAAAATGGTAAATACTATAAATGTTATATTACCTTAGTAAATGATACTAAACTTAAAATAAGAGGTTTTATAGGCATTTCTTTACTAGGTAGAACAGAATATTGGCATAAAGTCAATGAATAAAAATAAAATGAAACAAATTTTATACATCCTATTTTTTTTAATAATAGCAGTTGGTAATGTCAATGCGCAAAAAAAATCCATTGACCTTAATTGGCAAACTAATTTTGAAGAGGCTAAACAATTAGCAGCTTCTCAAAATAAATTATTACTTATTTATTTTACAGGTTCTGATTGGAGTCAGCCTTGCAAAATGTTGAATAAAGATTTCTTTTATACTGAAAGATTTAAAAAAATAGCTAGTAAAGATTTAATCTTAGTCAGAGTAAACTCACCTAGAAGACCCGATCTGATCTCAGGTTTACAGAAAGATAAAAACCTTGAATTAAAAAAGCAATACAATCAAAAAATACTGCCTACAGTGGTATTGACTGATGCCAAAGGCAACTCATTAGGTATGGTAGAAAGTTATAATTATCTACATGATACCAGTAAACATTATAGCCTTATTGAAGAGGCATTAAAAAAGTAACTTCAAAAACCTCCTCACCCGGAAACCCCAAGGAAGTCCCGAGTACTCAATGTCATTAAGTTAAGAGATTTGTGCAACCATTTGATATTTTGATTTTATCAAAAACTATCTTTTTAATGAGTTTAAATCCTTCCGTCTTTAATCCCGATTTCTCGGGGTTAAAGCCACCTTCCCTTTTTGGGGAAGGAGTTTTGATTCTAACTACAAAGTATATTCTACTCTTTCTTTAAACCTATATGTTAACTCCCCTCCTTTTTTCAAGGAGGGGTGTATTCCATCCCAAAACTAATATATTATTATAGTTCTTAAAAAACTGGCTATTGGGATGGAATATGGGGTGGTTATTTTATTTTTTCTAATCAGTCTCTCAGCACATAAAAAAATAAAAAAGAAGTGAATAAATTTTGATGCGAATGAATTAATAGAAGCCTCGCTAAATATAAATTTCAGGTAACTTTCAAAAGGTTGCCGCAGTCGTCCCGATAGCTATCGGGACTCCTTCGCAATGACAGAATATTAAAAATTCAATCTCAGTCCTAGTTTATAATTCCGACCTTTAGTTGTAAATCCAATTACTTCAGTATACTCTTCATTAAATACATTTGAAATTGAAGCAGACAGTTTTAATCTGTTTGGTATCAATTCTCGACTAAAAAGCACATCAACTATCGAAAATGAGCCCAATATTTTATTTTCAAATGTTGTAAAATCTGTATCAACTCTCTCATCAACAAATTGATAGTTCAAGCCTAGAAAAGTTTTATCATTTACAGTATAATTCAATGATGCATTCGCTTTGTGTTTTGGAATTCGCAATGCAACTTTGTCCTTTCGTTCAGTAAATGTATAATTGGCTGTAAAACCTAAGTTCTTTAAGAGTTTAGAAGATAGCTCTACTTCTACTCCATTTACTGTAAACTCATCAGAAACATTTTGATATTGTCCTTCAAATGTATTAAAATCAATAATCACATAGTCGATAAACTCTTTTTCTGTGCGTTCAAAGAACACTGCATTGAATCGTATTTTATTAGATAATTTCAACTCTGTTCCGACTTCCAATGTAATATTGGTTTCAGGTTCTAAAGTGGGGTTTGCGCCAAATGGCCCAAATAACTGTGATAAACTAGGTGCAATAAATGAAGTACTATATGAACCCAATATTTTTAAATAATTTTTGTCAAACTTATAAGTATATGAAGGATTTAAATTATAAGTTAAATGTGAACCATATTCACTGTGATTATTTAATCGTGCTCCTGCATTTAAATTCATTCCAAAGCTTGAAATCCAAACTATATTGGCATACGGATCTACAATTGTTGATTCTTCATTAATAGTAAATTCAGTTTCATTTTTGATATAGTTTACCCCAACTATTGTATAAAATTTATCATCAAAATTATACTTATTAAATGCGTCAACAATAAAGCTTTTACCTACAAAATTATTTGGAAAGCTCGACTTAATGTCTCTTTCTATATTGCTATAAGCTGTATTTATAACAAAACTTCCATTTTTATACCTAAGCTTAGGCGAAATACCTATTCTATACTGCTTGCTTTTTGATGTAAACAAAGCATCTTCAATAGGAAAGCTATTATCAAAATCAGCAGTAAAACGATCATGATTGGCATATATATCAATTGAAAAATTGTCTGTTGCCTGATATCCGACCTTAAGGTTCGTATTAGTTCTTGAGAAAGCATCACGCTCTGTTCCGACAGCCACAGCTGACATCCCGTCAAGGTATTGATGTCCAAAAGAGGCATTATAATTGAACTTCTTTGAAGTGCCACTAATTGAAATAATATTATTAAAATCTGCTATATTATTATCAGAATTTTCTGAGGATTGATTTGTACCAACGCTTGATGAAAATACCGCTGAAATTACCTCTTTAGAAGCTTTTTTAGTGATAATGTTGATTACTGCCGTAGCAGCTGCATTACCATATAATGTACTTGCTGCGCCTTTAATAATTTCAATTGATTCAATTTGATTGATGTCTATCAAACGTAAATCATAATCATTAGCGATTTGAGAAGGGTCTGAAACCTGAATACCATCAATAAGTACCAATACTTGCCTGTTATTACCACCTCTTACAAAATAACTTAAATTTTGTCCGCCATAACTTCTACTGCCATTAATTTCAAGTCCGCTTTTAGTATTGATTATTTCTGCAATACTTTTACTTTGATTCTTTTCAAGTTCTACAGCATCAATTTTAATGACTGTTTTACCTGAATTTTCTCTTTTTAGCTGAAATCGTGAATCAGTAATAATAATTTCGTCTAATTGCTCAACCATAGTTGAGTCCTGTTGCTGCTGGGCATTTACTAAAACTGTTGTTAGTAAAGCTCCTACATACAATAACCTTTTTTTCATTTTTTTGTTTTTTTAAATGATTAAATGGCTATCAGTAGAAAATGATGGAGCATGATGAAAATCATAAACCAATACTTTTCCTCCGAAAGCGTGAGTAATTTGAATTTTGGCAGGTCTCCTGGCTTGCATTTAGTTGTATGCCTTCCCAAACATCGGTAGTGTTCAGTGACTTAAGAATTACAACAGCTATTAAATAGATGCCGAAACTCCCGAAATTTCGGGACGGCACATGCTTACAGTTGCGGGGACAGCTCAGGATTTATAGATTTACGATGTAAGAATTACGATTGTAGATTTAATTAATCATAACTCAAAAATCAACAATCGCACATCTATTCACCTGATTCCCTATTATCACACCTCGTTATCTCATCCGAAGATGGATATTGGTGTGACCAAAATCAGTGTAAAAGTAATTAGTTTATAATAAATGACAATGTATTATGAATTATTTTTTGAGATACCAATTCCAAATTCATTAAACTTAAAATTGATACATTTGCCCATCAGGTTTGTCAATTAATGAAATCAATAAGAATAACCATAACTCTATCTCTTCTGTTCTTAATTTCTGCTTGTAAGGAAGAAAAAAAAGTAGCTCCAAATTTCCAAACAAAATCATCCATAAAATACGCTGGAGGTTTTGATATTCAATACTTCAATAATTACAAAAGATTACTTATATACCCCCCCTATCCAGATGCAAAAGAACAATTTGAATATATTTTAATTCCAAAAGGAAAAGATGTTCCTAATGAAATTAAAGATTTAAAAATAATCAGAATACCCATAAAAAAACTGGTCGTTACTTCTACTACACATATACCAATGTTAGAGTTACTGGAAGAAGAAAATAAATTGGTTGGCTTTCCAAATTTACAGTATATCTCCTCAACAAAAACAAGAAAATTAATTGCTAATGGTAATATCAAGGAACTCGGCAATGAACAGGATATCAATACCGAAGTATTACTAGATCTGCAACCGGAAATTGTTATTGGTTTTTCTATGAGTAGCAATAATAAAATGTTTTCTAATATTGAAAAAGCAGGAATTCAGGTTCTATTAAACGGTGATTGGCTCGAAGAAACGCCTTTAGGCAGGGCAGAATGGATTAAATTCTTCGGTGTTTTACTTGGTAAAGAAAAAGAAGCTGACAGTATTTTTAATACTATTGAAAAGCAATACAATGCGGCCGTAAACATTGCTAAAAACACTAAAACCAAATCAACTGTCTTATCAGGAGCTTTATTTAAAGATATTTGGAATTTACCAGCCGGAGAAAGCTTTGTGGCTCAATTTTTAAAAGATGCCAATACCAATTATTTATGGGCTGATACTAAAGGGAAAGGCAGTCTTTCTTTAAGTTTTGAGAGTGTTTTTGAAAAAGGGCAATATGCTGAATTTTGGATCGCTCCCGGACATTATACCAGTTCAGAACAATTAAAAAATGCCAATCAACACTATACTGAATTCGATGCCTTTAAAAATAAAAACATCTATTCTTTTGCCAACAAAAAAGGAGAAAATGGAGGTGTATTGTATTATGAACTAGCTCCGGTACAACCACACATTGTACTTAAAGATATAATCAAGGTCGCTCACCCTGAATTATTACCTGATTATCAACCCTTTTTCTTAGAGAAACTAAATTAATCACTTGAATAATAAAACCACATACTCATTAAAATTCATTCTTTTTGGATTGTTATTGTTATTATTCATTCTAATAAACCTTAGCTTAAGTTCCGTTGACATTCCTTTTAAATCTATCATACAAACACTTACAGGTAATGATACTGGAAAAGAATCTTGGCACTATATTATTTTACAATACAGACTTCCGAAAGCCATAACAGCTATTTTAGTAGGCTCAGGATTGTCTATTTGTGGCTTGCTAATGCAAACCCTGTTTAGAAACCCTTTAGCAGGTCCGTTTGTATTAGGTATCAGTTCGGGTGCCAGTTTAGGTGTTGCAATTTTAGTATTAGGTGTTTCAGCTTTTTCAGGAAGTATTGCCGGACTTGCATTTTCTAATATCGGAATAGCAATAGCTGCAAGTATAGGTTCATTCTTAGTGTTATCTGCTGTAATGTTGGCTGCTAAAAAGATCAAAAATACGATGTCAATACTCATTATCGGATTGATGTTCGGTAGTTTTATAGCTGCAATAATAAGTGTATTAGCTTATTTTAGCAGTGCAGATCAATTACAACAATATGTATTTTGGACCTTTGGTAGTTTAGGAAATCTGGGGTGGAATGAAATTTTAATATTAACTATACTCTATCTAATTGGTGTGGGATTATTGTTAACTATCATTAAACCATTAAACAGTTTATTATTAGGTGAAAATTATGCAGTAAGCTTAGGCGTAAACTTAAAAAGAACAAGAAATACAACCTTGATCATAACTGGATTATTAACCGGAGTTATAACAGCCTTCTCGGGTCCTATCGCTTTTATTGGTCTTGCCGTACCACACCTTACTAAATTATTAATTAAAACCTCAGACCATAAAATATTAGCACCGGCTGTAGCTATTATTGGTGCAATTGTAATGCTGATAAGCGATACTATTGCACAATTACCTAATAGTGAATATACATTGCCTATCAATGCTGTCACTTCTTTATTTGGCGCTCCTATTGTAATTTGGTTATTGGTTAGAAAACGAAAAATTAGCTATTGATTTTGGATAAAAACAGCTCAAATATCATTATACAAACACGTAATCTCAGCATAGGTTATCAAACTAAAAAGAATACAACTTGTGTTGCTGAAAAGATTGATCTGTCCTTAAATAAAGGAAAATTAGTATGTGTTTTAGGTAAAAATGGAATTGGTAAATCTACTCTACTCAGAACTTTAACAAAGGTTCAGCCAAAGTTATCTGGTGAAATTACCCTTAACGGAAAAAAATTAGAGACCATACCCAATGCTGAACTCGCAAAAAAAATGAGTTTGGTCTTAACGGAGAAAATTCCAGAAAGTAATTTGACAGTTTACGAATTAATTGCCTTAGGAAGACAACCTTATACCAATTGGATAGGTAATTTAACTGATGAAGATAAAAAGTATATCGAATTAGCCATAGAGCAAACAAACATCAAAGACATTATCCATAAAAAACACTATGAATTAAGTGATGGTCAACTTCAAAAAGTAATGATTGCCAGAGCCTTGGCTCAAAATACCGAAATTATTACGTTGGACGAACCTACTGCACATCTAGATATTCATAATAAGATTGAAATTTTCAACTTATTAAAAAAATTAGCGCAAAATCTGCATAAAACCATATTAATATCAACCCATGAAATTCATTTGGCATTACAACTCGCAGATGAACTTTGGTTGATGAATGAAACTGAAATTATATTCGGCAAAACAGAAGATTTAATTGCTGACAAAAGTGTAGCAAAACTCTTTAGTTCTGATTTAGTGACTTTCGATTTAAAATCTAAACAATTTATCATAAATAAGCATTAATTTCTTTACTTTTGGAAATTATTAAAATGATTAGTATTTCGAGGTTTTGAAAGCAGCTAAAATTGCCACTCCCGAAGCTTCGGGACACGAATAAATATTGCTGTCTGATAGGACTGCCAAATTCGTATTATTAATTTTTTTTAGAATTTTAATGTCTAGATTAGTGAATCCGTGGCTAAAAATCAGTCCACAAATAAAAACACAATATGAAAAATAGCATCCTATTATTATTTACGCTTCTATTAATTTCTTGTGGAACCTCAAAATCAGGGTCTCAAAATCAAACAGCAACTGATACAACACCTCCTCCGACTCCAATAACTCCATCAACTGCAACTGTTAATACCATTAAAGATAAAGTTGAAGAAAAAACAGTTGACTTAGCAACAAAATATGCTGAAAGCATTACAGAAGATGATTTAAAAAAATTATTATATAAATTGGCTTCTGATGAGTTTGAAGGTAGGAGAACTGGTGAAAAAGGGCAAAAAATAGCTGCTCAATACATTATAGATTACTATAAGAATTTAGGGATTAGTGCAGCCAATACAGATGGAAATTATTTACAACATATACCTGTCGAATATTTTAAAGGTCGTTCAAAAGATGCATCAGAAAATGTAGTAGCCTATATAAAAGGGACTGAAAAATCTGATGAATATATTGTTATTTCTGCACATTATGATCATCTTGGTGTTAGAGGAGAGGATATTTATAACGGTGCAGACGATGATGCTTCGGGTACTTCTGCTGTACTAGAAATTGCTAAAGCATTTCAAAAAGCTGTAAAAGAAGGTAATGGACCTAAACGTTCAATCGTATTTTTAAATGTTACCGGCGAAGAAGAAGGTTTATTCGGTTCAAAATACTATACTGAAAATCCTATTTTTCCATTAGAAAATACAGTTGTCAATTTAAATATTGATATGGTAGGTCGTTTTGATAAAAAACATGCTGAAAATCCTGAGTTTGTATACCTGATCGGTGCTGACAAGTTAAGTCAGGAATTGCACGATCTGTCAGAAGCTACCAATAAAAAATATACAAATTTGATCTTAGATTATACCTATAACGATGAAAATGATCCTAATAGATTTTACTATAGATCAGATCATTATAATTTTGCAAAAAATGGTATTCCTATTATCTTTTATTTTAATGGCGTACATGAAGATTATCACAAAGCAACTGACACTCCTGATAAAATACGATATGATCTGCTTAAAAAAAGAGCACAATTAATATTTTATACTGCTTGGGAAATTGCCAATAGAGAAAACCGTTTAGTAGTCGATAAAAAGTAGTTGTATGCTATTGTTGACATAGAAACTACCGGAGGAAAGTATAATGAAGAAGGCATTACCGAAATTGCAATCCACAAATATGATGGGCATCAAGTTATTGATAGTTTTATTAGCTTGATAAATCCTGAGCGTGAAATTCAACCTTTTGTAGTTAACCTTACAGGAATTAATAATGTTATGCTTCGAAATGCACCTAAATTTTATGAGGTAGCAAAGCGTATTATTGAAATTACTTCAGATTGTATTATCGTTGCTCATAATTCAAGTTTTGATTATCGCATTTTAAGTACAGAGTTTAGACGTCTGAGTTTTGACTATCAACGCCAAACTTTATGTACAGTTGAATTGAGTAAAAAACTGATTCCTGATCTCGAATCTTATAAATTAGGAAAGCTATGCCGAATTTTAGGCATCCCTGTTACGGACAGACATAGAGCTAATGGTGATGCCATAGCTACCGTTAAACTTTTTAAACTGTTATTAGATAAAGATGTCCAAAAAACAATTGTCACTAATACCATAAAGCAAGGATCTATCAATAAATTAGACCCTAGACTAGCAACTATTATTGAAAATTTACCAACAAGTACCGGCGTATATTATATTCATAAAGCAGATGGGGAAATTATTTATATAGGCAAAAGTAAAAATATAAAAAAACGTGTCAATCAGCATTTTACAAAGACCAATGCTAAGTCAAAAAAAATTCAATTACAAGTAGCTGCTGTAACCTATGAAAAAACAGGAAGTGAGCTTTTTGCATTATTAAAAGAAAGTGAAGAAATTAAACAGAATAGACCCATTTTTAATAGGGCTTTAAAACGTTCAGTATTTACGCAAGCATTATTCAGTTTTAAAGATGATAAAGGTTATATAAATTTAAAAATTGATAAAGCAGATGGTAGAAAGAAAGCAATTACCACATTTGTCAACAGGCAAAGTGCTAAAAGTTTTTTATTTAATACGGTTGAAAAATATAGCCTATGCCAAAAGCTAACAGGTCTATATAACGTCAAAAAAAATTGTTTTAATTACACTATCAAAGCATGTAATGGTGCTTGTATTCAAAAAGAGTCATCTGAAACCTATAATAAAAGAGTGCAACAATTAATAGCTTATAATAATTTTGAAAATAAAAGTTTTGTTATTATTGACAAAGGTAGAGAAATAGATGAACGCAGTGCTTTTCTTATTGAAAATGGTATTTTTAAAGGGTTGGGTTTCTTTAATTTGAATTATCAGATCAATACTATTGAGGTATTACAAACCATTATCACACCTATGGAAAACAATAAAGATATACAGCATATTATAAAAAGTTATCTTCGGAAAAACAAAAGGTTGAAAATCGTTAAATTATCAAATAAATACAATAACTAAAGTTTTCTTACTTTTGATAAAAAGAAAATCCTTTGAATCAATCATCTAATAAACCATCTAGCTGGAAATCTAAACTTCATGAGATCATTTATGAAGCCGATACGCCTGCTGGTAAGTTATTTGATATTATACTCCTTATAACCATTCTAGCTAGTATTATTTTAGTAATGCTGGAAAGCGTCAAAACTATTGACCAGAAATACCACACATTCCTCAACGTGTCTGAATGGGTTATTACTATACTATTTAGTATAGAATATATTGCCAGAATTGTTACAGTAAAAAAGCCTTTAAAATATATTTTTAGTTTTTATGGAGTTGTAGATTTATTATCAACCATCCCAAAATACATTTCGCTTATTTTTGCAGGCACACATGCACTTGTTGCTTTAAGAGCATTACGTTTATTACGTATATTTAGAATCTTAAAATTAGCACGTTATTTAGGTGCTTCAAATAATCTGGTGACGGCCTTAAAAGCAAGCCGTGCAAAAATATCGGTATTTTTATTTGCTGTGTTAATTATGGCTATTATACTAGGTACTATTATGTATTTAGTTGAAGGCGAAGAAAATGGTTTTACCAATATACCAAAAGGTGTATATTGGGCTATTGTAACATTGACTACTGTTGGTTTTGGTGATATTGCACCACAAACTCCCTTAGGACAACTTATAGCTTCATTAGTTATGATATTAGGTTATGGTATTATTGCTATTCCAACAGGAATTGTAGGTGCAGAATATGCCAATACCAGCAGAAAAGAAGTTCATACTAACACACAATCTTGCCCTAATTGTTCTAAAGGAAAACATAGAGATGATGCAGAATTTTGCTATGAATGCGGGTACAAATTAAACGATGAATAACTACCTTATCACAATTATTGGTCCAACCGCAATTGGTAAAACAGCTACGAGCATTAAAGTAGCGAAGCATTTTAATACAGAGGTTATTTCTTCTGATTCTCGACAATTCTTTAAAGAAATGACTATTGGTACGGCTGTACCTAATACAGTCGAATTAAACACTGTCAAACACCATTTTATTCAAAACCTATCTATTCATGATAATTACAATGTAGGGCAATTTGAAAAAGATGCCATTAATAAACTAAATGATCTTTTTGAAAAACATAATTGTGTTGTTCTGGTTGGCGGAAGTGGCTTGTATGCTGATACTGTTTTAAAAGGTTTAGATAATTTTCCAAAAGTTGATCCTAGTATTAGAGAAAACCTAAAATCACAATTAAAAGAAAATGGAATTATACCATTAAAAAAACAATTAAAAAAATTAGATGTAGAAAGCTATGAGAAAGTTGATATAGAAAATCATCAACGCCTCATCAGAGCATTAGAGATCTGTATTGGTACCGACAAACCATATTCCTCATTTTTAACCGATAAAACTACACAACGTAATTTTATTCCGATTAAAATTGGGTTGACAGCAGACCGAAAAATTATTTATGATAGAATCAACCAACGTGTTGATATTATGATTGATAATGGCTTATTAGATGAAGCTAAAAAATTATTTAAACACAAAGAATTAAATGCCTTACAAACAGTAGGTTATAAAGAATTCTTTTCTTATTTCAATAAAACTATATCTTTAGAGTTTGCCATAGAGGAAATTAAAAAAAATACGCGCCGTTTTGCTAAACGACAATTAACTTGGTATAGAAAAGATAATGAAATTCAATGGTTCGATTATAAAGATGATATACAAGAAATTATTGAATATATCAATCAAAAAATATAGTTACAATTTAAATTCCTTCCCTTGTAAGGGAAGGTGTCCGACAAAGGAGGACGGAAGGGTTTCAAAAAATATAGATTCTTGAAAATATATACTTTAAAATCGCTTTGTCATTTTCTATCACAAAATATATAAATAACCAATATCATAAAAATAAATTAGTTAAAAAATAGTAATTTTAAACATAAAAATGACACACGATTACGTAGATATAGACACTCTGAAATTCTTATTATACAATGTCCATCAAGTAGAAGAACTACTACAGGCTGAACGTTTTAAAGAATATGACAAAACCTCATTAGATATTTTTCTTGATTCCATTAAAACCTTTTCTGACACCGCCTTATATCCTTTTATTAAAGAAATGGATGAAAAACCATCGGTTTTTAAAAACGGAAAAATTAATGTACATCCTCAGTTTGAGAATATTATAAAAACTGCAGGTGAATTAGGCATCGTTGGTGCTATATTCGATTTTGAAGATGGTGGTATGCAATTACCCTCAACAGTTTTTCAAGCTGCTCATTTCATCATGAATGCAGCCAATAATCATGTTCCAGGTTATTTCGGATTAACATCTGGTTCAGCTAATTTGATACTTTCTTTCGGTAGTCAAAAACTCAAGGAAACATACACACCAAACATGTTAGATCTAACTTGGGGTGGCACTATGTGTTTAACTGAACCTCAGGCGGGTAGTTCTCTTTCTGATGTGATGACTGTAGCCACACCTACCGATAAAGATTATTATCAAATTAAAGGGCAAAAAATATTTATTTCAGCCGGCGACCATCAATTCTGTAGCAATTTTGTGCATTTGGTATTGGCGCGAATTAAAGGGGCTCCAACCGGTACAAAAGGGGTTTCACTATTTGTGGTGCCTAAAAATCGCCCTACAGAAAATAGTGAATTCACTTATAATGATGCTGCTATTGAAGGTGAGTTCGAAAAAATGGGTCAAAAAGGTTATTGTACTACGCATATTGTATTTGGTGATAATGACGATTGTAGAGGCTGGCTCGTTGGCGAAGCTAATAAAGGCTTATCCTATATGTTTCAAATGATGAATGAAGCACGTATTTCAACCGGATTAATGGGAGCGGCAATAGCTTCAGCCGCCTATTACTCTTCTTTAAGATATGCGAATGAACGTCCGCAAGGAAGAAAATTAAACAGTTCAGGACAAAAGAATGCAGAAGAAGAACAAACCTTAATTATCAATCATCCAGATATTAAAAGATTGTTATTTAGCCAAAAAGCAGTTGTTGAAGGTTCGATGAGTTTGATATTACAATCAGCTATTTATTTAGATAAAGAAATGACCAGTACAAATGCTGAAGATAAAGAAAAATATAATTTACTATTAGAACTATTAACACCTATAGTAAAAACATATCCTGCTGAACAAGGTATACAATCAATTAGCAATGCTGTTCAAATTTTAGGAGGTTATGGTTTCTGTTTCGATTTTATGCCTCAGCAATATTATAGAGATATTCGAATCATTGCTTTATATGAAGGTACTACCGGCATACAATCGCTAGATTTATTGGGCAGAAAGATCACGATGAAAAATGGAAAAGCACTTGAATTATTAGCTGCTGAAATTCAACAAACCATTACCGAAGCTATAGCCTTTGACGAGTTAAAACCATTTGCAAAAACATTGTTGGAAAATTTAGGTTTGGTACAAAAAGTAATCAGCACATTAATGCCTCATGCCATGAAAGGAAATTATGAACGTTTTCTTGCTGATGCTACTGTCTTTATGGATTTCTTTGGTACCATTGTCATTGGATGGCAATGGCTAAAAACAGCAACGGTTGCCAATCAAACTTTAGCTGATGAAAATGGAAATCAGTCTCAAGAATTTTACAATAGTAAGATACACACAATGAAGTTTTTCTATACCTATGAAATGAGTAAAACCAAAGGATTGGCAAAAACATTGATGAATGAAGAGGAATTAACAATACAGGTTTCCAAAGATATGTTTTAGTGATAACAATAAAAAAATAAGGTCTCGACTACGCTCGACCTAACAATCTTCATATTCCCTCGAGCGCAGTCGAGAGGTTATTAATAGTCATAACCTTTAATTTATCCTCTTGAGAGCGGCAAAAATCCGTTTTATTTTTTTTTGGTAACTTGGGGCAACCAATATACCCATTATGATAAAATTCGAATCTCCGCTTGCAGCTTTCCTGCATTGGGAAAAAAATACACCTGAAAAACCCTTTTTACGACAACATATCAATGGTAAGATCATAACCTACACTTTTAAGGAAAGTGGAGATGAAATTAGACGTATTACCAGTGTTATAAAATCTTACAACTTGCCTCCACAAAGTAATATCGCATTACTATCTAAGAATTGTGCACATTGGGTAATGGCAGATCTAGCCATCATTATGTCTGGTAATGTATCAATTCCTATCTATCCAACATTTCAAGCAAATTCAATTCAATATGTATTAGAACATAGTGAATCAAAAGCAATAATTATTGGAAAATTAGATGATTTTGAGTCACAAAAATCTGCAATTCCTGACATTCCGGTTATAAGTGTTGAACTCTATGGTATAAATGAAGGTAATACATGGGAAAACCTTATAACTAAAAATGAACCGCTACAAGATACTCCCGAACTAGATCCTAAAAATCTTATTACAATAATTTATACTTCAGGTACTACAGGTAAACCTAAAGGTGTAATGCATACTGTAGGTAGCTTTACCAATGCATCAAACACTTTTTTAGAAAATTTAAACCTTCCTGAACATCCAAGGTTTTTCTCCTACCTCCCGCTTTCTCATATAGCTGAAAGAGCAGGTTTAGAAATGGGTGCAATTTTCAGAGGTGCTTCTATGACCTTTTCTGATTCTTTAGCCACTTTTTCGAGTAATTTAGAAGCTACGCAACCACATGTGTTTTTTGCTGTACCAAGAATTTGGGCGAAATTTCAAGAAAAAATATTAATGGGAATGCCCCAAAAGAAATTAAATAACCTGTTAAGACTTCCTTTCATTGGATCAATGGTAAAGAAAAAAATCAAAAAAAAATTAGGTCTATCTGAAGCAGTACTTATTTACTCCGGAGCAGCTCCTATTGCTTCAAGTCTCCTAAAATGGTTTGATAAATTAGGTATTTCTGTATTGCAAGGTTATGGAATGACAGAAGACTGCATTCTTTCACATAGTAATACTCCAGAAGAAAATAAAATAGGTACTGTTGGCAAAACAGCTCCGGGTGCCATTGCAAAGTTATCTCCTGAAGGAGAGATCTGTATTATGAACGATTGTTTAATGAAGGGTTATTACAAAGAACCAGAAGAGACTGCAGAAGCGTTTGATAATGACGGTTATTTAAAAACCGGCGATATTGGCGAATATGACCATGACGGATTTCTAACCATAACCGGTCGTGTAAAAGATCAATTTAAAACAGATAAAGGAAAATATATATCTCCAGCTCCTATTGAATTAGAATTATCAAAAAATCCTAACATAGAACAAATATGTATTGTTGGTATGGGTATACCTCAACCAATTTTATTAGTTGTTCCCTCATTAGAAGCTAACAAAAAAAGCAAACAAGAACTTAGTGAAAATTTAATCAGTGCTATAAAGGAGATAAACCCTACGCTTGAAAAACATGAAAAGATTGCTAGGGCTGTTGTTATGAAAGAAGAATGGACAGTTGAAAACGGATTGATGACTCCGACACTAAAAATAAAAAGAAGCCAAGTAGAAAAAATACACATGCCTATGTATAAATCATGGTTTGATTCTGAAGAAAAAGTAATTTATGAATAATCTATACCCAAACCACACAGCCTTTCGGTTTTTTGACTCGTTCTTTCTCCCTTTAAATGCGTTAAAAAATAAAACCATAACAAAGGCTATGGTTGAACTTTT
>VAPL010863255.1_pt1 | contig 23554 bp, 17 predicted proteins | sample 3395061 | NCBI WGS metagenome assembly VAPL01 (sample SAMN08290444, study PRJNA428436) | hydrothermal vent metagenome | isolation source: Deep-sea hydrothermal vent chimney 2 | place: Pacific Ocean: Juan De Fuca Ridge | depth 2182 m m | reverse complement strand
TATTGTATAAAATACGTACCTCCTGTTTTCCACTAACTAATGAGTGGTGGAAAAAAGTAGGCACCCTGCAAGGCAGTAAATTATGGCATTTGGCATTATTGGAATGTTGGTTACAGCGAAATGTGGATACAGTAATTCAAAGGCACTAGTTTGCCCTACTATTTGCAAGGAATAGTGCTAATCTATGAAAGCATAACTAAAGTTATATTTTCATCTTGAAACTTTACTATTAGACTCCAGTATAACGCTAGTAGTTTTACCTGAATCAACAGGGCTTTTTATATATAGCAAATATATCGTTAGAATATTGCTAAAATAGAATTATTGTTAAAGTGAGGTGGTTTTAGATGGATGTATTGGAAAGAATCAAAAAACAAGTCGAAGAGAATCCAGTGGTTATTTACATGAAAGGCACCCCGCAATTACCACAATGCGGATTTTCCAGCCGAACCGTGCAGGCATTGCAATCCTGTGGTGTTGAATTTGCTTACATAAATGTTATCGCGGATCCTGAAGTTTTCCAAAACTTGCCTCGTTTTGCGGATTGGCCTACTTTCCCCCAAGTGTATGTCAAAGGCGAATTAATTGGTGGTTGTGATATTACTCTGGAGTTGTTTCAAAGCGGTGAATTAAAAACGATGCTGCAAGAGGCGGCGGCGACAAAAAAAGTGCTTAACTGATCGGTTGGTTTTGTTTCCACAAATTCACGATCTTACAAAAAAGTTTTGCAGTTTGTTCGGCGTCGTAAATGGCTGAATGCGCTTTACTATTATTCCATTCTTCGCCACTTTTTATTACGGCCCGTGATAGTACTGTTTCTTCAAATGCCAATCCGGCGAGTGTTGCAGTGTCAAATGTACTGAAAGAGTGAAATGGGTGTTTTTTAATTTTGCAGCGTTCTATCGCCGCTTTTAAAAAACTCAGGTCAAATGCCGGATTATGTCCAATTAGTATCGCGCGCGAGCAGCGTTGTTTGCTTACTTCTTTTTGAACAAATGTGAATAATTGTTTTAAGGCATCCATTTCCGAGATGGCGTAACGAAAAGGGTGGTCGGGTACTATTTTATTGAAGGCAAGCGCTTTCGGGTCAAGGTTTGCACCATGAAAGGGCTGGACATGGTTGCAAAGGGTGTCCGCTGGGTGCAACAATCCTCTTGTGTCCATTTTTATCAAGACAGCGCCAATTTCAAGAAGTGCGTCTTTTTCAGAATTAAATCCCCCGGTTTCAATGTCGATAACGACAGGGAGAAACCCTCTGAATCGGTTTGTCATTGATGTGTATGCGTTAGTTGTTGTCATGGCAGCAGGATAAAGCAATTTTGTATAAGATGCGATTAACATTTAGTTAAACGGGTAACTAAACGGGAGATTTAGCCTTGAATTACCGTAAAACTAACTATTCAAACTGGCTGCTGCTGATAGGTTTGTTGTTATTGCCTGGTTTGCTATTCGCATCGCCTGTCTTTACAAAAGGTTTGTTGTGGAAAATCGAGTCCAATAATACTTCGCCGGATAAGGCGAAACCCAGTTACATACTCGGCACGATGCATACAGAAGATCCTAGAGTTATCTCAATGCCTGTTGTAATCAAAAAGACATTTGCAGCGGCATCCAGTTTTACGCTGGAAGTAAAGTTGGATTCGCAGGTTGCCCTGGACACAATATCGATGATGACGTTGAAGGATGGGCGTGATTTAAAGGCAATACTTGGTGAGTCATTGTATGCTAAATCTTCTGCATTAATGGCAAGCTATGGTATGCCAGAGCAGATGGTAAATCTTCTCAAGCCTTGGGCGGTGTTTGTTTCTTTAAGCACACCCATAAGTAAAAGCGGACAGTTTTTGGATAAAGTGCTATACGACGAAGCGGTCAGTAACGGCAAAACGATTTATGGATTGGAAACTGCAAAAGAGCAGCTCGTTATTTTTGACACTATACCAATGAAAGAGCAGGTTATTTTATTGGAAGATACGATAAAAAATTACGACAAGTTTCCGGCAATTATTGAAGAGATGACCAAAATCTATCTTGCTCGGGATCTTGGTGGTTTGGTTGCACTAAATGAAAAATACATGAAAGAAGGTAATGCCAATATTACTAAAAAATTAATGAAGCGACTGCTAGTAGACAGAAATCTGCGTATGGTAGATAGAATGGCTAATCAACTAGATCAGGGTGATTCGTTTATAGCCGTTGGTGCACTTCATTTGCCAGGGGAAACCGGAATATTAAATCTGCTGCAGGCAAAGGGTTACAAAGTGAGTGTTGTCTATTGATTTCTTCAATTATAGCACGGTCCAGCCAACTGACTCACCCGCGCGCAAAGGACATATCGCATCATCTTCAACAGGGTAGCTATCAGGAATTGTATAAGGAGATTTTTTCAGCGTAATTTTCCCCGTGTTACGCGGTAGTTTATAAAAGTCGGCGCCAAACTGACTGGAAAATCCTTCAAGTTTATCCAGTGCTTTTTCTTGCTCAAAAACTTCTGCGTATAACTCTAGCGCAGCGTGTGCTGTATAAATTCCTGCACAACCACAGGCAGATTCTTTTTTCTTTATGGGATGGGGTGCACTGTCGGTTCCCAGAAAAAATTTTGGGTTAGCGCTTGTGGCGGCTTGCAACAGGGATGCGCGGTGAGTTTCACGTTTTAATACAGGTAAGCAATATAGGTGTGGCTTAATACCACCGACTAACATATCACTTCTATTTAATAATAAATGATGGGCTGTGATCGTTGCGCCGATATTTTCACTGGATTCGCTGACGAAATCGACCGCGTCTTTTGTTGTGATATGTTCAAAAACAATTCGTAATGATGGGAAATTGTTAACGAGGGTAGTCAAGTGCCGGTCTATAAATATTTTTTCCCGGTCAAAAATGTCAACCTGAGGATCCGTTACTTCGCCATGCACAAGTAAAGGTATATCCTGTTTTTCCATTTGTTCGAGCACGTTATAGGTTTTGCTCAGGTCGCTTACACCTGAATCTGAATTTGTAGTCGCACCAGCGGGATAATACTTAATGGCGTGAACATGCGCGCTTGATTTGATTTTTTCGATTTCTGAGGCTGGTGTATTATCCGTCAAATACAGGGTCATCAATGGATTAAAATTGCGGTCTTTAGGTAGAGCGACTAGAATATTGTCCCGGTATGCAAGTGCCGCTTCCGTTGTGGTGATGGGTGCCGCGAGGTTAGGCATGATTATCGCGCGCGCAAACACACGAGCAGTATGCGACAAAGCCAGCGCCATCATGGCATGGTCGCGTATGTGCAGATGAAGATCGTCAGGTTGTGTGATAGTCAATTGCATAGCCATATCGGCCATATACTAACATGTTGTACTGCCAGTTACCGCTTAATGTAATAGACTCTATGCGATTACCTCGATTTTTTTTACCGTATCCCGCGTTAGCGAAAACCATTACGATCGATGGGCCTGTGGCGCGTCATATGATCCAGGTATTACGACTGACTGCGGGATCACCTGTTATATTATTCAATGGTGAAGGCGGTGAATATCACGCTATCATAAACACGATAAGCAAAAAAGAAGTTACCGTGGAGGTAACGGAATTTACAAGCAAGGATGTCGAATCCAGACTAAAAGTAACTTTGCTACAAGCCGTGTCGCGAGGGGAGCGCATGGATTATACTTTGCAAAAAGCGACCGAATTAGGGGTGACCGATATAAAGCCTATCAATACGGAACGCGCCGTTGTTAATCTAAAAGGTGATAGGGCTTTAAAGCGGGTTTCGCACTGGCAAAAGGTTGTTAATGGCGCTTGTGAGCAATGTGGGCGAAATATTGTGCCGCAGGTGCAGCAGATTGAAAATTTTAAAGACTGTGTGTTGAACCTGGCTAATGGCGCATATCTTGCCGATGGTTCTATTTCCGCTGATGGCTCTTTTCCAGTGAATACCATTAAATTATTATTGTATCCCGAGGCGCAGCAAAGTATTTCTTCTTGTGTGAAGTCGTTATCCGCTGAAAATCTGTTGATAATATTATTGATTGGACCGGAAGGTGGCATTAGCCAGGAGGAACTCGATCTGGCGATACAGGCTGGTTTTAAAATGGTACATTTGGGGCCACGTGTGTTGCGTACGGAAACCGCCGCTGTTGTTGCTTTATCAATATTACAATCTATTTTGGGTGATCTATGTTAATGATTCGTTATTTTTTATATGCGTTTTTTTTGTTATTTTTTCCAGCTGTAGTTTATTCATCTCCCATTTTTGTTGCCGAATTTTCCAAACAGAAACTGCAGGGGTGGGATGAAAAGGAATTTGAAGGAAAAACGCAGTACAAAATTGTTTCAATAGACGGTAAGCAGGTGCTCGCAGCCCAAAGCAATGGTGCAGCGTCCGGTTTGTTTAAAGAAGTGAGCATAGATCTTAAAAAAACGCCTTTTATAAACTGGACATGGAAAGTAGACAACGTGCTATCAGGCATAGATGAAAAAACAAAAGAAGGCGATGATTATGTAGCCCGAGTTTATGTTGTATCGTCGGGTGGTTTGTTTGTATGGAACACCAAGGCGCTTAATTATGTTTGGTCAAGTAAGCAGCCAGTTGGTGATTCTTGGCCAAATGCTTATACATCCAACGCGCACATGGTTTCAGTCGAATCCGGGCAAGCGGGTAAAGGCCAGTGGAAGACATATAAACGAAATGTAGCGCAAGACTTTAAACGTTTTCATGATTCAGATATATCAGAAATAGACGTGGTCGCAATTATGACCGATACAGACAACAGCGGGTTAAGCGCAAAGGCGTATTATGGCGATATATATTTCTCTGCGGAATAAGTACTGCAACGCTGAGGCTAAAGATCGAATTTATAAATAAAAACGGAGACATTCATGTCAAATAAGAAGACCATCACAACTCTGATTCTGATATGGATGGGCGTTGGCGTTGTCGTCGGTAGTGTTATTAATGCTTTTGCGAGTGACGTTGCATTTATTCAAGACTATATTGTTAATGGTTTATTTCATGTGGTCGGTGCGCTTTTCATTAGCGCATTAAAAATGTTGGTAGTGCCACTGGTTACTTTTTCATTGATTTGCGGAGTCTATGGTTTAGGTGATGTCAGTAAGCTGGGACGGGTGGGCGCCAAAGCCTTTGGCTTATTTATGTTAACAACGGCACTGGCTATTACTCTGGCGATTACCTTGGCGGTTATTGTTGGGCCAGGTCAAGGCTTTGATATGGAAAGTGCTGCACAGCAATCATTTACCCCGCCGCCTGCACCGCCGCTCACTGACGTTATTATCAATCTAGTACCGAGCAATCCTGTGGCCGCTTTTGCCGAAGGTGAGATGTTACAGATTATTTTCTTCACAATTTTGTTTGCGATTTGTATTTTGATGATAGGGGAACCGGGTCGGGCCATTGCCGAAGGTGCTGAAAAATTAAATCTGGTGATGATGCAAGTGGTCACGGTGGTTATGCATGTTGCACCTTTGGGTGTATTCGCGCTGATGGCCAAAACCTTTTCGTTACAGGGAATAGGTTTAATCTTGCCCATGATCAGTTATTTCTCTGTGGTTGCCATCGCCTTGTTATTACACCTGAGTGGCACGCTTATGTTGCTGGTTAAGTTCCTGGGTAAGGTTAATTCGCTAATCTTTATAAAAAAAATGCGTGCAGCGCAGATATTTGCGTTTAGCACCGCCAGTTCTAATGCCACTATACCGGTGACCCTGACCTCTGTCGAAAAGCGTATCGGGGTAGACAATTCTACCGCCTCCTTTGTTGTGCCCTTTGGCGCCACTATTAATATGGATGGTACGGCGATCATGCAAGGCGTCGCTACGGTATTTATTGCCAATGTGTACGGCATCGATCTGGGTTTAACGGGTTATCTCACCGTGATTGGCATGGCCGTTTTAGCCTCCATTGGCACGGCGGGCGTGCCTGGAGTGGGACTGATTATGCTGGCGATGGTATTTAACCAAGTCGGCTTACCGGTTGAAGGCATTGCTTTGATTATAGGTGTAGACAGGTTGCTCGATATGATGCGCACCGCAGTGAACGTCACCGGAGATGCCGCCATCACGACTATTGTTGCCCGATCAGAAGGCACACTGAATATGGATACTTTTAATGACCCCAATGCAGGAACTGTAGAGGAAGTACACCTTCCTCACAAAACTTGAGTTGCGAGGGCCTCAGGAGCCAGGAGATTTATAGCGGGTTGTTTCGTACTAGTACGCTTTTCTCGCGATGTACTCACCAAAAATGCCATAAACCACGTTTCTATTAACTTGTGTAAAACCACTTTTTTCAAGTCCATCTATAATTACAGGATAAGAAACACACTGCGCCATGGTATCCCAGTAGTAGTTCATCAGTATTTGTGTTTCCTTATTTCCCGAACCCAAGCGTGCTATAAACGGTATCAAATAACGCATATAGATCTTCAGCAACAGGTACCAGAATTTTGATTGAGGTAAAGCCAGCTCCAGCAGCAACAAAGTCCCGCCGGGTTTGAGAACACGAAAATACTCTGTAAAGGTGTTGTTCAAATCTGGTACATGTCGAAGCGCATACCCCATGCTGATAAAATCTACACTTTCGTCACAAAGCGGTAAACTTTCACCAAGCCCTAATGCCACGCGGTTTACACCTCGATTAACTGCTTGTTTTAACATACCTTCGCTGGGATCAATGCCAACCACGAATCCAGTGTTGCCTACTATATCCATTTCATTACGCGCAAGTACACCGGTTCCACAGCCGATATCCAATACTGATTCCCCTGTTTGCAAACCTGCCCGTAGTAATGCCTCTTTACGATAGATTTCCCCCCGACCTAAACTCATTACTTTGTTAATCCAGTCATAGTGATTGGCTGTGTCATTAAACAAGTTTTTTACAAGCGTCTTGTGAGCAGACTCATCGCCATAATAATCTTTTAGTACGGGATGTGGTGGGCGCATTGAAATCTGTGTCGGTTTTATATCCATTTTTTAAGGATTCCTCATTATTATTTCGTATAGATAAGAAGAAAAATGTCTATATAGGAACTAAAGCAAATATTAACTAAACTTGAAATCATTTACATCAAATTCTATCCAATGTATACCCATTTTTTGCTCCGCATTTAGAGAGCCGTAAATGTTTAATTGGTTTTTAGCAGACAGATCAGAGCGGTGTCTCCCCACCTCTACCAGCAAAGCTGGTGGCTTTTGCTTTCGCTTTCAGTTATTCATTTATTAGGTGGTAGGTCGGGTTAAATAGCAGTCTGTTTTAAGCCTTAATCAGCTTTTTTTGCGTTTTTTCCTTTGTTTTCAGTTATTTAACTAGGGTGGCCTGATGCTTGCGATGTATTATATGAGATTTCATGGATAACTGACTGGGTTTTAATAATTTGAAGTTGATTGAATTAACGCCTACATCTTCGTATTGCAGGTGCTTTGCTTGACCTGTGACAGCAAAAACTGGATCATAGCGCGTTTTCGGACTATGCAAAAGCTGAAGGCAATACGCATCAATCTATTCTAATTGTTTGTTTAATGATCGTTTTTATAGGTTATTTAGACAGAATTAATAAAAAGTTTTAACCGGTGCTTTAACAAAATTTAAGGTTATTAGGAGTTTTATGAACGCCGCAGATAAAAAACGGCTATTAAAAGAAATGCTTTACGCGCGTCGCTTTGAAGAACGTTGCTATGAAGCCTACGTTGAAAGAAAAATAGGTGGATTTTTGCACTTGTATCCCGGTCAGGAAGCGTGTGCGCATGGTGTCCTTGAAGCTGCGAGACCAGGCGAAGATCATGTGATTACCGGCTATCGCGATCACGTACACGCAATAAAATGCGGAGCGGATCCCAAGGAAGTGATGGCTGAATTATTTGGAAAGGAAACAGGTAGTAGCAAAGGCCGTGGTGGTTCGATGCATATTTTTGATGTTAAACATCATTTCTATGGTGGTTATGCATTGGTGGGCGGGCCTTTTCCGTTGGCGGCGGGACTGGCAAAAGGCATCAAGATGAAAGGCGGTGATGAAATTGCTATTTGTTTTCTCGGTGATGCGGCAAATAATCAGGGTACTTTTCACGAAGCGCTGAATATTTCTGCGTTGTGGCAATTGCCCGTTCTTTATGTGTGCGAAAATAATCTGTATGGCATCGGTACACGTATTGATCGTTCAACAGCGGTGACTGAACAGTATAAACGTGTGTGTGGTTATGGCATTGCGGCGGACCAGGCCGATGGGCAAGACATTGAAGTTGTTTTTAACGCTGCTCAAAAAGCGATAAAACATGTGCGAGCGGGCAAGGGTCCCTATTTTCTTGAGCTGATGACATATCGATATCGCGGCCACTCTATGTCAGATTCCAACGCTTATCGATCAAAAGACGAAGAGGCAGACTGGAGCAAGCGCGATCCTATCTTGATTCTTAAGGAACGATTGATTAAAGCAGGTGAATACAGTGACGCGCAATATAAAAAATTGGATAAAAAAATCATCGATGAAATTGAAAATGAGGTGATCAAGTTTGCTGAAGAGTCGCCAGAGCCGAAAGTAGAAGAACTGGAAAAATATGTGTTGGCAGAGAATGATCCCTATGTGCGCGGAGGGCCGCAATAAATGGCAAATATGATGTATTGGGAAGCGATTCGCCGTGCCCACGATGAAGAAATGACAAACGACCCTTTAGTTATTTGTATGGGTGAAGATATCGGCGTTGCGGGTGGTACTTATAAGGCAACGCAGGGGCTCTTTGATAAGTTTGGGGCAGAGCGTGTAATCGATACGCCTATATCTGAAAATGGCTACACAGGCGTGGGCATTGGTGCCTCTTTTGTGGGTGTACGCGCAATCATTGAGCTTATGTCGGTGAATTTTGCCTGGTTGGCTATGGATCAGATATTTAACTCGGCGGCCAAAGTGCGTTATATGTCTGGTGGGCAATTGACTGCACCGGTCGTGATCCGTTCACCGGGTGGTGCGGCTCATCAATTAGGTGCGCAGCATTCTGCGCGTATGGAAAAAGTATTTATGGGTATTGCGGGTCTGCGTGTAGTGACCCCTTCTACACCTAAACAGGCCTATGGTTTGCTTAAATCTGCGGTTCGCTGTAATGATCCGGTATTCATTAATGAACATGAATTGATGTACAACATGAAAGGTGAAGTGCCTGACGCTGAATTTTTTCATCCATTAGAAGGATCAGAGGTCGTCAGGCAAGGAAAAGATATCACGTTATTTGGATATAATATTTCAGTTCACTGGTGTCTGCAGGCGGCCGACATACTCGCAAAAGATCACGGAATTGACGCAGAGGTTGTGGATCTGTTCGCACTTAGCCCACTTGATCGCGTTGGTATTGCGGAGTCAGTCAGTAAAACGCATCGCGCTGTCATTGTCGAGGAAGCGGAAGCGCCTGTGGGTGTGGGATCAGAGGTGATGGCAATAATAAATGAGACCTGCTTCTTTGATCTGGATGCCGCACCGGTGAGAGTGTCTTCAGCAAATGTGCCCCAACCCTATAACCACAAACTGGAGATGGCTGTGATACCGACTAAAGATGATGTGGTGAATGCAGTTGTTAAGTTATTAGGTACACAGTAAACAGATACGCAAACAAACAAGAGCGGAAGTTCCCTATTGAACTTGCTATCTCAACCCAACCTGCATAGATCACATTGCAATAAACAGTACAACCAACTAGTTGCAACAGCTATTCGCAACAGGATTTAACTGATGCCCGATTCGTATATCATAAAAATGCCTCAACTATCAGACACCATGACCGAGGGTGTTGTCGTCAGTTGGGAAAAAAAAATTGGTGACAAGATTCAACGTGGCGATATTGTTGCCACCGTTGAAACGGATAAAGCGATTATGGATGTGGAGGTCTTTCGCGAAGGTTACCTCTCCGGTCCACTTGCGCCTGAAGATAGCGTGGTTGCAGTGGGTGATGCGATTGCTTATTTAGTACAGACTTCTGAAAAGGTCCAAGTTGCTGACGCTACAACATCGGGTACTCCAGAAACTGCTGCTGCAGAACAAGTAAGTGGCAGCAGTCAAACACAACAAACCTCTGCGCAGAAACTTTTACAGAAGGGACCCGAAGGTATTTTGCACCTGATAAAAATGCCACAACTATCAGATACAATGACCGAAGGCGTGGTAGTAAGTTGGACTAAAGAAATCGGTGAACGCATTGAGCGCGGGGATGTGGTTGCGCAGGTTGAAACGGATAAAGCGATTATGGATGTCGAAGTTTTTCGCGAAGGTTTTTTATCCGGGCCTATCGTGCCGCCGGATAGCACCATTCCGGTTGGCGATGTAATGGCTTACCTTGTGGAAAATGCGGATCAAGTTGTTAATACGACCAGCGAATTAATTGAAAATTTGCAGCAAGATGATGTCACCAGTCCGTCTCATCAAGAGCCGCGACACCAATTAGCCGTCGCGCATCCTGCTGCGGGGCACAAAGCACCCGAGCTGCAATTCAGTGGCGTTCAACCCGCGCCGCGACCGGAAAATAAAACAGCCTCACCGCATGCACGTAGATTAGCCGCTGAATTACATGTGAATTTGAATACACTAAAAGGATCCGGTCTCGGCGGTGTGATCACAAGTAAAGACGTGCGTCGTGCTCAGCCTATTGAGCGGCCCTCTGAAGTCGCGCCGCAGGTGCCTGCACACGTAATGCCTGAAATTCAGGTCCCTGGACATGGTCGGGCGATGACTGCAATGGAGCGTGCAGTGAGCCATTCGATGACGGCGTCGCTGACCATGCCGACATTTCAAGTGATGATTAACGCAAAACCGCAAGCGTTAATCAAAGCATCAAAGAAAAAGGGCATTTCACTTACCGTGACGATTGCCAAAGCCTGTGCGTTGGCGATTAAAAAACACCCGACGATAAATTGGGCCTATCAGCCAGTAGACAAACTTGTAGAGCGGGACAATATTGATGTCGGTATCGCCGTCGCGGCAGATGGTGGTGGTCTAGTGGTACCGGTATTACGCCATTGTGAATCGCGTAGTTTGGAAGAATTATCTGAAAGTTGGGCTGATTTGGTCAGCCGTGGCCGAAAAAGACGTTTACGACCGGATGAGTATGCTAACCCAACATTCACCGTTTCAAACATGGGTATGTTGGGTATCGCGTATTTTGATGCGATACCTACACCTGGGACGGCGGCAATATTAGCGATATCAGCAAGCGGTGTCGAGGGCATGCCGTTGACGGTGACAGCGGATCATCGTGTCGTCAATGGTGCAGAAGTGGCGATGTTTTTAAATACATTGAAACAGACAATAGAAAACCCCGAGGTCTGGATGGGGCCAGTAGGTCCTGCTATTCCAGAAGGAGACTGGGATTATGATGTCGTCGTTTTGGGCGGCGGCCCCGGGGGTGAAGATTGTGCGCGTGACTTAACCGCGCATGGTTTGAAAGTCGCGATGGTGAATGACAGTCCGTATCCCGGTGGCGAATGCCTATGGCGAGGTTGTATCCCTTCTAAAGCGTGGCGCGCCGCGGCAGATCGAATTCGAGATCGTGCCACAGATAGTCACCTGGGTGTACAAGGCACGACGTCGGCGACTCTTCAATGGGACAAACTGGAAAAAACACGTCGTCATGTATTGGAAACGCGCGGCGAAATGGCGCTGAAAACCGACAAAGGCGTTAAAATTAAAGTGATACAGGGGTTTGCGTCCTTTGAAACAGATCATCGTTTATTTGTAGATACCTCCGGTAATTCCGCCGACCCGCATCGCCGTGCTATTTATGCGTCTCAATCTTCTGCTGACACCACAACCGGCGAACATTTAACGTTCGGTTGCGCGGTGATTGCGACAGGCGCACCGCCTTTTGTGCCACCGATTGCAGGCGCGCAACAAGGGTTGGAAAACGGGGGTGTATTGACTTCTGATACGATTTGGACACTCAGTAAAGTGCCCGGCAAAATCGGTGTAATAGGGGGCGGGGCGATTGGTCTGGAAATGGCGCAGATTTTTCAGGATTTTGGTACAGAGGTCATGTTGCTGGAAGTTCAGGATCGCATATTGGCCGAAGTGGAAAAAGAAATTGCAGCACAACTCACATCCGTGTTAAATGATGAGCCCAGATTAGCCATTAAAACATCAGTAAAAATAAATAATCTTTCTGGGAAACCAGGCGCGATGAATATTGCATACGCGAACAGTACTGGTCAGGAACAGGTGTTTGATTGTGACTATATTTTACTGGCAACCGGAAAGCGTCCTGTACTTGAACCACTCCAGTTAGAAAAAGCCGGCGTTGAGATTGAAAAGTCCGTGATTAAAGCAGATGCGCAAAGCAGAACAAATATAGCGCATATTTATGCCGTTGGTGATGTGATTGGTGGTTTAATGTTGGCACATACCGCAGGGCAACAAGGTCGGGTTGCGGCATCCGCTATATTGGGTGAGACCTTAAAATATGATGAGGCGAAAGATTCGGGTGTTATCTTCACGCGTCCACAAGCGGCGTTTGTGGGTTTATCCGTCGACCAGGCAAAGGCAAAGGGTATTGACGCCGTTGAGGTTAAAATGCCAATGAGCATTGATGCCAAGGCCATGATAAACAACGAAACACATGGCTTGATTAAAATTGTCGCCGATAAAAAATCACAAAAAGTGATTGGTGTGCACTATTTGGCGGATCATGCAGATACGCTTATAGGCGAAGGTGTGATGATGGTGGCGGGTGGGCTGACACTGCAGCAAGTTGCAGAGGCTATTCACCCGCATCCTACCCAAACGGAAATGTTTGGGGAAATGGCGCGTCGACTGTTATCTCGTTTACGTCGTACGCAAAAAAAAGTCAGAGTCTAAATATTAGCGCAGATATTTTTTTATAATTGATTATGTCTAAAATTAAAAAAGTCGTGTTGGCGTACTCAGGGGGACTGGATACTTCTGTTATTTTAAAATGGTTGGTGGATCAGTATCAGTGTGAAATTGTTACCTTTACTGCAGATATTGGCCAGGGCGAAGAAGTCGAACCCGCACGGGCTAAGGCACAAATGCTTGGCATCAAGGATATTTTTATTGAAGACTTACGCGAAGAATTTGCGCGTGATTTTGTTTTCCCCATGTTTAGGGCAAACGCGATCTATGAAGGTGAATACTTGTTGGGGACATCAATTGCGCGGCCCTTAATCGCTAAACGTTTGGTTGAAATAGCCGAACAGACCGGGGCTGATGCGATCTCTCATGGGGCGACGGGTAAGGGCAATGATCAGGTGAGATTTGAATTGGGCGCCTACGCGTTGAGTCCGGCTATAAAAGTGATTGCACCCTGGCGGGAATGGGATTTGAATTCACGTAAAAAATTACTCGAGTACGCCGAAAAACACGGCATCCCTATTGAACAAAAGAAAGGTAAAAAATCACCTTATTCAATGGATGCAAATCTGCTACATATTTCCTACGAAGGGGGTGAGCTGGAAGACCCCTGGTGCGAACCCAATGATCAAATGTGGCGTTGGACCGTGCCCCCCGAACAGGCGCCCGACAAGCCTGTTTATGTTGAGCTGACCTATACAAGGGGCGATATTAGCGCAATCAATGGTGAGTCCGTATCACCCGCCACAGTGATGGAAAAATTAAATCAACTCGGTGGTGAAAATGGCATAGGCCGAAGTGACATTGTTGAAAACAGGTACGTGGGTATGAAATCGCGTGGCTGCTATGAAACACCGGCGGGGACTATCATGCTCAAGGCACATAGAGCGATGGAATCACTGACGCTGGACCGCGAGGCGGCACATTTAAAAGATGAACTAATGCCGCGTTACGCCGCACTGATTTACAACGGCTACTGGTGGTCTCCGGAACGATCCATGCTGCAATCAATGATCGATGAATCTCAAGCGCATGTGAATGGTGTAGTAAGGCTTAAGTTATATAAAGGCAATATCACTGTCGCCGGGCGTAAGTCGGATTCCGACAGTTTGTTTGATGAACGCATCGCGACATTTGAAGATGATGCAGGCCATTATAACCAGCAGGACGCCGAAGGATTTATCAAACTCAATGCTTTGCGCTTACGCCTGGCTGCGGCTAAGCGAAAAACCTGATTTTAGGTTTAACCTTACACACCCGCTTAACTTAATTTTTTCAAGCAAAGCAGATAGCTGGCGTCATCGGGCATCGTGTTATTGCGCTGTGCCTGCCACATAGCCTCACCAAGACATTCCATCATGCGGTGCTCGGTTTCGTGTATATCCTCGGTTTTACGCTGTAGTTTTTCATATACATCTTTAATTCCCGCCGGTCGGTTGGTCGAGAGTTGTTCGTATAGTGCGATATGCATGCCCATATGCAGAAATGGATTGGTTTGCCCCATTTCCGGTGTGTAGTCATTGTCCAGCGCTGCGGTGTCTTCGAGCAGTGAATGGTATTCAGGATGCAGTCTGATGACATTGGCGATCAGGTTTTCCATTGGGTCAAGCGCGTCTTTATTATTAGACTTTTTCCAGATTAAAAAAAATTGCTGGCGAATATCATTCCTGTCATTTCCAAAAAACACTGGCGTATTGTCCTCACTTCTGTTGTTTTGCGACTTGGGTCTTTAGTTTAGTCCGTTTTGTTTTTGTATTCGCAAAGGGTCTTGATTATACAGGAAGTACACAGCGGTTTGCGTGCAATACATGTATAACGCCCGTGCAGGATCAGCCAATGGTGGGCATCTTGCTTGAACTCGTCAGGGACGTATTTAATGAGTTTTTTTTCCACTTCGAGTACGTTTTTACCCGGCGCCAGACCGGTGCGGTTTGATACACGAAAAATATGGGTATCGACTGCGATTGTTGGTTGCCCGAACGCGGTGTTGAGAATGACATTGGCTGTTTTTCGACCTACACCGGGCAGGGCCTCCAGCGCGGCACGGTCTTCAGGCACCTCGCTGTTATGTACTTTGATTAACTGGTCGCAGGTTTTAATGATATGAGTTGCTTTATTATTGTACAGGCCAATGGTTTTAATGTATTTTTTTAGACCTTTTTCACCTAGTTTCAATATTTTCGCGGGTGTGTTTGCCACCTTAAAAAGCGTGTGGGTGGCCTTGTTAACGCTGATATCAGTCGCTTGGGCGGATAGAATGACTGAGATCAGTAATTCAAACGGATTGGCGTAGACAAGCTCAGTGGTCGGGTTGGGATTATTTTTCCGTAGCAATAAAAATATTTTCTCGCGCTTAGCTGTATTCATTTCTAATTAATTTTTCCTCCCTGAATCAGTTTAAAAACAAGGTCTGCGATTTAAAGTGTTCAGCCTCACCTTGTCAATCAAAACAACGTATTATGCACAGCCTTTAAATGTGTCGGCTAGATTGCGTCAAAATTCCGGTTTTCAACGCCAAAAAACACTCTTTTCCTATGTAACTCATTGAATTTCAACAAATAGACATTTTGACTATTTTATATTCATTCTGACCCTTGGGCTACTTTTACTTGGTATAGCGGCTAATTTTTTAAATTGGTCCACAGAGTTATCCACAGAATTTGTGGATAACATCATCGGGGCTTGACCTGATCAATGCCTGTTTTATTCGCATATCCTTCCTGCCAGCGCTCGATCGCGCTTACCAGAGTCTGTTGTGACTATATGTGAAGCCCATCACACAATACCAGTCGCACACCTGGTCACGCTGCATTTGACCGATCATGCAGGTATTTTCACCGCGCTTGTATTAATACGGCGTAGTTCCTAAAGATTTCATGTTTATCTTCCGATACTCAAGAACACGGCACTAACAGACAGGTGTGGGTGATGTGCCCGAATTTTACAAGGTATTGCAGTAGAAACAGGTTGTTTATTAGTCAAAAGATGCAGTTAAGCAGTTGTTAAAGTGATCAACGCTGACCGCCACTGACTTGGAAAACACATTCTACTGGATCACACACTTTTTAGATTAGAGCCTTTATTTTTTTTGGACGTAGTTTTAACTCAGTTTTTTGAACATAGCTAATTGAACATAATAAATTGGAGCACCTACGGGGGTAGCGTTAATGCAGAATTTTAGGACAGTTTTATTACTTTTGTCGATCATGATGTTACTCCCTGCGTGCAGTGGGGATAGTTTTGTGACAGGCGCTACCACCGCCGGGACAGGCGCGGGCGGGACAGCGGGCGGCGCTGATTGTACCGCCGATCCGACATTGCCCGGGTGTACCGTGACAGCCAATTTTTTATCTCTGCGATTGTCCAAACAACAGGTTAATTCTGATGGCCAGGATGCAACAACAATTACAGCGACCGTATTGGATACCAACAGAGCGGCTATTGAGGGCGTTCAGGTCAATTTCAGTGTGGATCTGGGTAAATTAAGTACCTCTGTCGCGTTTACAGATGTTGCCGGCGAAGCCTGGGTCGACTTTTCAGCTGATCCTGGAGACCCGAGTAATCAAGTAGCCACCGTGACTGCGGCGATTGCGGGCGTGGGTTCGATAACCATTCCCGTTGAGATTATTGGTACCACACTGGAAATTACAATCGTTAACACGTCCTTGCAAATTCCTGTCGGTTCTGTAAATGTAACCGAGTTACTTACCGTTACGGCCAAAGATTCGGGTGGCCAACGTATTTATAATGCGCCGCTCACATTTTCAGTTGTCGCTGCAGGCACTGCTACTGTGACGCCGTCGATACCCTCTGGCGTGACCGATACGCGCGGTGAAATCGCGACGTTATTGACCGCAGCGGGTTCGGGTACCGCCACGTTTACAGTAACGGGGTTGGGAGCAAGTAGCAGCGTGGAACTCGTTGTATCTGATATAGCGGCTGACAATCCCTTTCGAATTACGGCACCTGCGGTGATTCCTACACTTGTGTCGGGCGTTGGCACGGTAACGGTTAATGTGGCTGCAGCAGGCGTCACGAACGTTGTGTTTGCGACATCTATAGGTAGATGGACATCTAATTCCTCATCTTCGGATACTGTGGTGGTAGCCGGTGGTGTGGCCTCTTTAACACTTGAGGCGATTACGCCGCTTGGTCCACCTTCTACTGGTTTTGCAACCGTGGTTGTATCAGACGCACTTAATCCGACTGTTTTTGACTCGATCACTGTTGCGATGTCACCACCCATTACAGACGCTGCGTTGTTATCGATACAGAGTGACGTAAATGTACTGCCGTTGAGCAATGGTTCATCGACCTTTACGGCCAATTTGGAGGCGACCGTACGCACCGATGATGCATCCGGTAATGTGCCTATTTTTGAAGTACCCGTGGTGTTTACCATTTCAAATGCACCGGGCGGCGGCGAGGTTCTATCCAAGAGCTTTGGCGTGACAGATTTATTTGGTGTCGTTAAAACGCAATTTTCATCCGGGGTTTTACCCTCCGGGCAAAATGCCGTGACGATTACTGCGGCGGTCGTGCCGAACGCGGCTGTCAATGACAGCATTGATGTGACTATCGGCGGTATCGGTGGTTCTGTGGCAGTGGGTATTTCTCCATTTCTGGAAGTTGACGAGGACAATACCGCCATTTACCGGTTGGACATGTCTGCCCAGGTTGCCGATTCTAATGGCGATGCTGTTGCGGGTTCCAATGTAACATTGAGTATGTGGCCATCTCACTATCGTACCGGTGCCTGGTATGATCACGACCCTGATCCGAATACGGTAGAATGTGTGGTTTACTACAGTGGTGGACCATTCGCTAACGAAGATCTGGACGAAGATCTTATTTTGGATTTGGTCAGTTCCCGAACGTTGCCACCTGGTGGAAGTGAAGATGCAAACCGGGACGGTTTTCTAACACCGCACAATTCGACCGCAGGCACAGTACCACCATTGGCGGTAACCGATTCGGAAGGGGTGGGTGCCTATCAATTGACTTACTTGAAACAATACGCGAAATGGGTCGATGTGCGGGCACGCGGTAGAACCAAAGTGCAAGGTACTGAAACCACGGGCAATTTGTTTTTTAATTTACCCGTTCTTAAGACTGAAGCGGAAAACTGCGATCTTCCGGGTGCAGAATCGCCCTTCGATCTGATTCTCACAGGCGCGCCGGGTGTTGGGTTTGCAAGCGTCGTGGTTTCTGGAAGTACATGGTTTATACCTCCTTTTGAAGGTAACAATAGCGCGCAATTTAGTACAACGCGTGGACAGATCATAACAAATATACCGCTAACTAATCCCATTACGCCGGGGACTACATTTCATTATCAGGTAGACCCTACAGCCGTGTCCGGTGAAGAATACGATGCATTGATCGGCATCAGTGCCTTTCCGGTTGCGTGTGCGCTAGGAACAGCATGTGGCACACTCGGCGTCACGATCAAGGTACGTGTTATTGTGCAATAAATGGGCATATAGATGAGGTCGTTGGCCAGGGATGGCCTTATGTTGCCAGAGCACACGGAAGTGCGAAGCGGCGACTACCAATATCGTCCTCCTTGCTGTTCAGTTATACACAATCGGTTTTGTGCTAGTAAAAAAACCGTGACATACCGTTTAAACTCGATCCAATATTTATGTTATATTCATAACCTATTGTATTATAAGATATAATTCAAAATGAATACAATCTATTCAATTTAACCACAGCATAGGTGTTGTCTTGCTTACAGCTCAGTTTAACCGCTTCATCCACAAGCTTATCCACAGGAGCTGTGGATAAGCGAGCCGCTAATTCTGTAATTAGGCGTTGGTATTAAGCCCTATAATTAATTTTGGCTTAAGAAAACAAATCAGCGGCCTTTTAATTTAGCTTGAATTACTAAGTCGACTCATCAGCGTGGTAAAGTAAGCGCCATGCAAGAAAATCCATCGGTCTTACGTATCAGTATCGTGTCTCCGCTACGTCGTTTATTTGATTATCTGCCTGCCAGCCAACATGAGTTTGATCAACTGCAGCCGGGAGTTCGATTCGAAGTGCCTTTTGGCAACCGAAAAACCATCGGCTTGCTGGTAGAAAAAGCCAATAGCACGCTGTTTGATCAGGCAAAGTTAAAATCTGCTGTCGATGTTCTCGATGATCAATCCTTATTAACTGCCGACATACTCGAACTTTTAAAATGGGTTGCGGCCTATTATCACCATCCACCGGGGGAGGTGTTTTTCAGTGCATTGCCCACGTTGTTGCGCAAGGGACAATTTCGTAACGGAATACTCACCCAGCCTGATTTAATCAAAAAATGGCGCCTGACCGATGCCGGCAAAGAATGGGATGTGTCCTCATTGGGAAAGGCGACACGGCAAAAACAATTATTGGCCTTGCTTCAATCCAGGTGGCAGTCAGAGTTGCAACAAAAGTTGCAACCGGGGTTGCAAACGCATGATCATGCGCTCGTCGCAGAACAATTGGATGAGCAGCTTGCTAACTGGCGCTCAATCATGCCCAGACTTGTGGAGAAACAACTGGTTATCTGCGAAGAGTCTGCCGGACCTGAATTAACAGACACCGCTTGGGTTGCGAATGAGACGCTATGCAGGGATTCTGACGAGCGACTCAATTTAAGCGAAGCACAACAATGCGCTGTGCAAAAAATCGTGGAAAAACAGCATGAATATGCTGCTTTCTTGCTCGAAGGTGTGACGGGCAGCGGTAAAACAGAAGTGTATTTACGGGTTATTGAGCAAGTGATCAAACAGGGGCGGCAGGCGCTGGTATTGGTGCCTGAAATCGGTTTGACGCCACAGATGATTGCGCGCTTCAAAGACCGTTTTTATTGTCAGATCGCCGTGTTTCACTCGGGTTTGAATGATAAACAACGGCTCGCCGCCTGGCTGATGGCGAAGCAAGGAAAAGCGCGCGTTATAATAGGCACACGCTCTGCTGTTTTTACGCCCGCTCCTGATCTTGGCGTCATTATCCTTGATGAAGAGCATGATCTGTCTTTTAAGCAGCAGGACGGTTTTCGTTATTCAGCGCGTGATATTGCGGTAAAGCGCGCACATCTACGTAACATTCCTATCGTCATGGGATCAGCGACGCCGTCGCTGGAATGTTTGCATAATGTGATGATTAATCGTTATCAGCATCTGGATCTGCCGCAGCGGGTCGGCAAAGCACAGCATCCGCACGTGCAACTACTTGATGTCAGGGCGGTAAAAATGAAAGACGGGGTGTCGCCCGTATTGTTGGACCGCATGCGCCAGCATTTGAACAAAGGCAATCAGGTTTTGTTGTTTCTCAATCGACGCGGTTTTGCACCAGCGTTGTTATGTCATGAATGTGGTTGGGTTGCACATTGCCAGCGTTGTGATGCCAATATGACCATTCACCAACGCGATCATCGGCTGCGCTGCCATCATTGTGGTGCAGATAAACCGTTAGTGGCGGCGTGCCCACAGTGTAACAGCACCGCAATACAAACCTATGGGGTGGGGACAGAAAAGCTGGAACAAGCGCTCAATGACTACTTCCCTGATAAAAAAGTGATTCGCATGGACCGCGATACCACACGTCGAAAAGGGTCGTTTGAAGCCATGCTGGCACAAGTCAATTCAGGTGAGGGCCAGATTCTTATTGGTACTCAGTTACTCGCAAAAGGGCATCATTTCCCCAATGTCACACTGGTCGGCATTATTAATACCGACAACGAACTGTTTAGCAGCGATTTCCGCGCCGCCGAACGCATGGCGCAATTGGTGGTACAGGTTGCGGGTCGGGCAGGGCGAGCAGAAAAACCCGGTGAAGTCTTGATACAGACGCATCAACCCGAGCACCCGTTACTGCAAACCTTGATTAAACACGGTTATAAAAAATTTGCACAAATGGCCCTCGAAGAACGGCGTCAGGCAGATTTACCCCCCTATGTGTATTTCGCGCTGTTACGCGCAGAAGCCGTGGATATGCAGGCGCCGATGGCGTTCTTACAGGCCGCACTCAATATTTCGTCTGAGTACAATTCATCTGGGAACAACAGCACTTCTCAAAACACTTCTCAAGACAAAGCACATGTCGAATTTTTAGGCCCTTTGCCAGCGCCGATGGAAAAGCGCGCCGGGCGTTATCGGGCGCAATTGTTATTGCAAGCTTCCACAAGGGCATCTCTTCATCAGTTACTACAGCACTGGACTCCACGGCTTGAATCCCTCAAGCAGGGCAGAAAAGTAAGGTGGTCGTTGGATGTGGATCCGATGGAGATGTTTTAAGGTATCTCACTGCAAGCGATATACGCCATTGCGGAGAAACAGACTTTCCACGATAATAACTCTCCATTTGTCAACACACTAGATCACAAACAATGAAACAACATCTAATTGATTTAATTGGCGGTGCCCTGGATGAACTTAAAAAAGAAGGGGTTATAGCGGACGATTTTGAACCGATTATAAAAATCGATCGAACACGCGATCCGCTGCACGGTGATTACGCATCAAATATTGCCATGATGTTAGCAAAAGCCGCGCGCCGCAAACCGCGTGATGTGGCTGACTTGCTTGTCGGTAAAATGGCCGACTCAGACAGTGTGAACAAAGTCGAAATAGCGAACCCTGGTTTTATCAATTTTTTTATTAATCAGGATACTCAGTTAAATACCATAAAAAATATTCTTCAAACAACCGATAATTACGGCCAACTAACACTGGGCGCGGGTAAGCATGTACAGGTTGAGTTTGTCTCAGCGAACCCAACGGGACCGTTACACGTTGGGCATGGGCGCGGTGCTGCTTACGGTGCAACGGTGGCTAATTTATTAGAAGCCGCTGGCTTTAACGTGCATCGTGAATACTATGTGAATGATGCGGGCCGACAAATGAATATTTTAGCGGCCAGTGTCTGGTTACGTTATCTGGGATTGTGTGGTGAAGAAATAATCTTTCCATCAAATGGATATAAAGGCGATTACGTTTTTGATATTGCCGCAACAGTGCATAGAGAACAGGGTGATGCATTGCGTCATCCAGCCCAGGAGGTAATGAAAGATCTGCCGGCAGATGCACAAGCCGATGGCAGTGGCGATAAAGAAGCGCACATAGACGCCATTGTTGACAAAATGAGGCAATTGCTTTCAAGCGATGCGTATCGAAGCGTGTTTGACGTGGGATTGCACACGATTACTGAAGACATTAAAAATGATCTTGCCGACTTTGGTGTCGTTTATGATGATTGGTTTTCAGAGCGATCGCTAATGGAATCAGGTTCGGTTGATAAAGCAATAGATCGCCTTAAGGAAAATAATCATCTCTATGAAAAAGAAGGTGCGCTGTGGTTTCGCACATCAGATTTCAGTGACGAGAAAGACCGCGTCATTGTGCGCGAAAATGAACAAAAAACCTATTTTGCCTCTGACATTGCCTATCATATGAATAAACTGGAACGTGGTTATGATTTGGTAGTGGATATATGGGGTGCGGATCATCATGGTTACGTACCAAGAATTAAAGCAGCACTCGAAGCGTTAGGTGACGATGCATCGAAACTTCAAGTACGGCTGGTTCAATTTGCCATTCTTTACCGCGGCGGTGAAAAGGCGCAGATGTCTACGCGTTCTGGCGAATTTGTTACTTTAAGAGAGCTACGTAATGAAGTGGGTAACGACGCGGCGCGATTTTTTTATGTGATGCGCAAGTGTGAACAACATCTGGATTTTGATCTTGATTTGGCGAAATCCAAAACGAATGAAAACCCGGTGTACTACATTCAGTATGCGTATGCGCGTATTTGCAGTGTGTTTCGTCAACTGAACGAAAAAGGCTTTGAGTATCAGGAGCAGGTCGGTTTACAACACCTTTCAATGCTGACAGAAAGTCATGAGCAGGCGTTAATTACCCGATTGTCCTGCTTTGCGGAAGTCATTGAGGCGTCTGCAATAAACTATGAGCCTCATCAATTGGCCTATTATTTACGCGATCTGGCCAATGACTTACATACGTATTATAACGCCCACCAATTTTTGGTTGATGATCCGAATTTGCGCAACGCCCGCCTGGTGTTGATTGCAGCAACACGTCAGGTGATCAAAAACGGATCGAAAATCATTGGTGTTTCGTCACCCGAGGTGATGTAGTGGCGCGTGATTATAAACGGGCTGCAACTAAGAAGAAAACCCCAAAAACCCCATTACCCGGTTGGCTGTTGTTTGTGGCCGGTCTTTCCATCGGTTTATTTGGGACCTTGCTTGTATATTTACAATCGCAATCGGCTAACACTTCGGCTAACTCCTTGCTTAATTCTATGGTTACTCAAAATGCAGATCATAAAGATAAAGAGAAGCAACAATCTGCTATGCCGCCGACAACGCCTGTCGTCGATATTGATGCTGATGTGACATCAGATCATGCTAGCAAAGAGCCAGCGAAAAAAGATGAAAAACCGGAAAACACCCGGCCGCGCTTTGAGTTTTATACAATTTTGCCTGAGTTAGAAGTATTGATTCCAGATGAAGAAATCAAAAAGAAAAGACAAAAACCAATAGAAAAACGTGCCGTGGAAAATGGCACGTTAAAAAATAATTCCAGTGCAAGTCGCTCTGTGATAAAAAACAAGCCAATAAAAGACCAGGGTGTTTTTGTTTTACAAGCCGGTTCATTTAAGGGCTTTGACCAAGCTGATCGTCGAAAAGCAAAACTGGCGCTATTAGGTGCAACGGC
>VAPL010333452.1_pt1 | contig 23577 bp, 2 predicted proteins | sample 3395061 | NCBI WGS metagenome assembly VAPL01 (sample SAMN08290444, study PRJNA428436) | hydrothermal vent metagenome | isolation source: Deep-sea hydrothermal vent chimney 2 | place: Pacific Ocean: Juan De Fuca Ridge | depth 2182 m m | reverse complement strand
ACTAAAACTAAAACTAAAACTAAAAACCATGCGAATTTTATTAGTAGCTGGTTTGACTAAAAGCATATTTTTTAATGGTATGTGCGTCAAGAAGAGGGAGTAGTGATGACTAATTTCAAAGCGATACGTGACAGCGTATCAGGTTTTCATATTGTGGCAGGGCTGGTGCTTTTAGCCGCAGCGGGTTCTTATGCGCAAGCTGAGGATTTAATGGATGTTTATAAACTGGCGCAGCGATATGATACTAAGTATCTGGCTGCCGGTTTTTCGCATGCAGCATCAAGAGAAACATTGTCGCAAGCACAGTCGAAATACCTGCCAACCGTTAGCTTTGATGCGGAACGAACGGATACGACTCAGGATATTCTTAGTAGTGACAATACCGTTTTTGCAAGCGGCACAACCAGCTTCCCGACCACGCAATATACCTTAAGCGTTACCCAGCCTATTTTTCAGTGGGCATCGATTGTCGGCATTCGCCAGGCGAAATCATCAATTAAACTTGCCGATGCAGAATACCAGCAAGCTCAACAGGACCTTATTTTACGCACAGTTGAACGCTATCTTGAAGTACTCAAGGCAGAAGATAGTTTAATGTTCAGTGAAGCAGAAAAGAAAGCCATTAAACAACAACTTGTTGTGGTTAAAGCTAAAAAAAGCGTTGGCAGTGCACGTAAAACGGAAGTGCTTGATGCGAAAGCCCGTTCAGCCAATGCTGATGCTGCTCATATCAGTGCGACCTATGCAGTAAAAGATGCCTTCGATGCCATGATGGAATCGACCGGGAAAACGTTAACCGAACTCTCTTTACTTAAAGACTCGATACCACTTATATCACCTGAAGAAACTGGAACGGTGGAAGAACGTGTTGTACAGGCTCTGCAAAATAATCCTGCAATGATTGCGCAACAAAATAAACTTGACGTTGCGCGCCAGGAAGTTGCGCGACAAAAAGCTGGTCACTACCCAACACTAGATTTGGTTGCACGAGGTAATCGACGTGATACCGGTGGCACATTGTTCGGTGGCGGTAGTGAAGTTGAAACGACCGATATTATGCTGCGCTTGAATGTGCCTTTATATCAAGGTGGTTATACCAGTTCCCGTTCACGTGAAGCGCAACAACTTTTCTTTAAAGCCAAAGAAGAGCTAGAAGAAGTACGTCGCAGTACTAGCCGCCAGACACGCGCTGCTTACTTTGGCGTTGTCAGCGCGATTCAGCGAGTGGAAGCATTGAAGCGATCGCGTGAAGCACAGGAATTAACCCTGGAAAGTAAAAGGACGGGCTATAAATATAAAAAATACACTAACCTGGTCGTGCTTGATGCAGAACGCGATTTATTCCAGGCGAAGAGCGACCTTTCTACAGCAAAACATGATTACCTGCTTAATGCTTTAAGGCTAGAACATGCCATAGGCGATCTTTCTATCGAAGACATTGAACGCATTAATGGCTGGTTCGAATAAATTATTTAAGAGCATAAAACTATGGTTATGTTGGCAAGATTAAGACAGTCTATCTGGGCGAAGCAATGTGAAGTCATAAAATACTTCCGCGCCAGCGAGAAAAAACGCTGGCAACGACGCCGCATGTTAGTCGAACCACTCGAGCCACGTTTTTTACTTTCTGCCGATTTGCCGCTAGCACCAACCCAGGAGTTTTATCAGGACCCTTTATTAGAAGTCGATGCGCAAGCACTGGTTACTGTGCAGGAAGTTGCAGTTGATATAGAAGAAATCGCGCCGCAACAAACCGCAAACGATGACGTTTTTGTTGATGGAAAAAAATCCATTGTTGAACCCATTGCAACCATTGAGAATGCCACGCCGGTAGCCCTTACAGGAATGGATGCGGCCCTTGTTTTATCTAAATCCATCGGTACTCAGGTTGTTATTATCGATCGTGGTGTCGAAGATATTGATTCATTACTCAAAGATATATTGCCTGCATCTGACAGCAATATTGATGTTGTTATTTATGAAGACGAAGGCCCTCGGTGGTTAAATAAAGCTAATCAGGGTGCGACGGATCCTGGCGATAAAAATCTCCCGCAAGATATTTCACAAACCAAATTTGCAACGTCTGAACAGGCGACCCCAAAACAATCAAATCAAGCACAAACAAATCAAAGAATCGATATTTACTATATCGATACGACAGAAGATGGTGTTGACCGAGTTAGCGAAATTTTATCGCAATACGATAATCTTTCCGCTGTACATTTGTTGAGCCATGGTAACCGCGGCCAGTTAACGTTAGGCAATAGCACGCTAAGCACAAAACGCCTACAGGATTCACGCGAACAAGTTGCTAGCTGGGGTAAATCCTTACGTGCCGGTGGTGATATTCTTTTATACGGTTGTGATGTTGCCGATGGTGACATCGGGCTGGAATTTATCGAACAGCTTAGTCGAATTACATTAGCGGATGTGGCGGCTTCAACGGATGATACGGGTGGCACCGAAGCCGGTGGTGACTGGGTGCTTGAAGCGAGTACAGGTGTTATAGAAACCAGTGCATTGTTTACCGATGCAGTGAATTACGAATATGCACTAACTTCAGACACCGTGACCGACAAAATCAAAGCGCAGCAAGCGAATACCGACCTTAATCTTGCTGGCTCAACTCCTATTATTGCAAAGTTTGATCAAGGTAACCGTTTCACCGTGGCTGCGGTTTCTACCAAAGAATCTATCAAGGCGCTTACCTTAAGTAGTGCCGCCGATGAATTAACGTATAAGAAAAATAACGCAACAAACTCTACCGATGTTGATGCTGGCGTAGGTGATGATACATTTTATATTGATAGCAAGATTAATATAACGGGTACTCTTGATGGGCAAGTTGGTTTTGACACTTTAAGCTATGAAAATTTTAATGGTGTCGTTAAGTTTGACCTTGTTAAAGGTGAAAGTAGTGGTATTGCAGGCGCAGGAAGTTTTAAAAATATTGAAAGCTTTGTAGGCGGTAAGAAGGGCGATACATTTAGTACCAGTGGCAATGATGAAACCTTAGATGGCGGCAAAGGTAATGATATCTTTAGTTACCAGGATAAAACGGCGTGGGGCTCGGATGTTATTACTGACAGCGCGGGTAAAGCCGATGTTTTAGACTTTCAAGAATTGACAACGCAGCTATTGGTAAACGTAGATGCTACCTTAAATTTTGAGACAACTTACGAAACAGGCGTTGTACCACCTGCTGCACCGGATGACAGTGGCAACACATTAAACTTATCACTCACGGGCATTAACCTTCCGAGTGATGCCAGTACTACATCGAATTCTATAAGTTTTGGTTTAATGCTTGAAGGCCTAACGCCTAAAACAATTGCTTTAGCCAGTAAAGATTACAGTAGTAACGCTGTTGCTATACGAGCTGAATTACAAGCTGAGTTAGACAGCGTAGTCGTGGCACAAACCACAACGGGCAGTAACAACTTTAAAGTGAAATTTATAGCCGGGCAACTCATTGTTGAATCTCCAAATATCGACATTGAATTATGGGCAGGCACCGATATCAATAGTGGCGGCAATAAAGCCGCTCGCTATAATTTGTCAATTATCAAAGGGCTAAGTATTCCTCAAGGTGAATACAAAACCGAATTGGTTCTTAAAGAAATAGAAACAGATGCAGCGGGCTTGCAACAAGAAACCATTACACCTATTTCATTTACCGCAACCTATAATCAATCTACTAGCTCACAACGCCGCGCCGCGTGGGTTAAAGATATAAAAAATGCCTTGAATGGTGTTGTTTCAACAAGTGCACCTGTCGGAGTAATTGACTCGCAAGAAGTAACCAGTCGTTTACAGGAACTTTGGTTGCAAGATATAAAAGATGAGATTTTTAAAGATTTTAATAGCAGTAATGGAATTAGCTTTTCTGATTTCGATGTCTCAATAGACGGCACAACAAATACTTTAAAAATATACTCTTACCTTTATTCTGCTGAGGAAAATGGTATCTGGACAAATGCTGCGCCAGCTAACTGGAATGCTCCAGCCTCGGTAACCAATAACCTTGACAATGTTTCAGGTATTGAAGTTGTCCGACTTGGCCAGGCCGAAAATATTATTAATGTAGTGGCTGCACCGACAAGTGATTTAAAATTCCAGGCCCTTGGTAACGCGACGGTTATGCTCGATTTATCGGCCATCACTGAAAATGTAGAAGTGACCGTTGCTGCTGATGGTGCGGTAACGGTTAGCTTTGCCGGTAAAACTATTAGCGCAAGCAATGTAACTGAAGTGGTGACGGGCAGTGGAGACGACAAGGTTGTCTTTAAAGCCAATGCAAAATTATCATTACTTAATCTTGGTAGTGGTAATCGCACCCTGGATTACTCTGATTTTGGCCAGGCAATTGACGATACCTTTGCAGCTGATGATGTAACTGCACCAGGCATCGATGCACTTATCACCAATGGTGGTGAACAAATTATTATTGGTTCAAAAGAAGCCGATAACATTGCTGGCAGTGATGCTGCGGATAACTTTGTAGGTGGTGCTGGCAATGATGTAATAACTGGCGGAGCGGGTGCAGATACACTTGCCGGTGATGATGGGGACGATATATTAATCGGTGGCGCAGGTATTGACAACCTAACCGGTGGTAGTGGTAACGATAGTCTTGCGGGCGGTACAGAAAACGATAAGCTGGTCGGTGGCGCTGGCGATGATGAGCTTGCCGGTGACGCTGGTGATGATGAAATTTTAGGTGGCGCAGGAAAAGATACGTTAAAAGGCGGAGCAGGTAGTGATAGTTTATTAGGCGGTGCTGGCGATGATAATTTAACGGGTGGCGAAGGAACCGATATTCTCGATGGTGGCGCAGGAAGTGACAGCTATTTATTTGAAAATAACTGGGGTACGGATACTGTTAGCGAAACTACAACAGATGGTAAAGCTGATACCCTCGATTTTAGTAAAGTAACAGCATCGACATTATCCATATTATCCGATGGCAAACTTACTGTAGGCACGGATGGTGTTGGAACGGGTGCCGATGGTGTTTCGAGTTGGGCCAGTAAACAAGATGTTCTAAAAGGCACGAAAGTTTCAAGCGGCAAGGTGCTCGATCAGGGTAATTATACTTTTGCAAACAAAGTTAAAAGTAGTGACTTAGTTAATATCGAAAAAATTATTGCATCAAAGGCAAGTAATGTATTTTTGTTTGGCAGCAACTGGGGATTAAAGGACCAACTTTTTGCGAGCACACTAACGAATCTTCCTTTTGGGGAACCTGATTTTATAACTGCCTTTAAAAACCGCAATCAGGCAATAGAAATCGATACCAGCAATGTCACCGATTTGGTTTTAGATTTTCGTGCGGTCGACCAGGAGCTTGAATTTGAATTTAAAGACGATGGCTCATTAGAAATTAGTCGCGTAGAAGATATTGAATGGCTTAAGCGTTTCCTTGGTGATGGTATTTTTTCTATTGCGGGAGATGTTTTAGAGTGGTTGCAAGATAAAGATAAAACCAAGCTGGGCTTCGAAATTAAATTTAACACCATTACTATTAGTAATGTGAATGCCAATACCGTTATTTACGGTGGCCGTAATATAAATACTTTTACCCCGGATGAGAATGCTCAATTCAATGGCATTATTAAGGGTGGCACAGGTGTTCGCCCTGCTGGCGATATATTTACCGAATTATTAGAAAATAACAGTTCAGGTTTAAGCATCCCCGAAGCAACCAATGTATCTGACTTACTTGTTAAAAATGTACTTGATTTAACCGAACGCGATGGTGGAACCAAGGCAGCTATTGGAACAGGGCTTATTCCCGGCACGTTGAAAGATTCGTTAAATTTTGGTTTTAAGCTTGATAATTTAACCGACATTGATGACATTAAATTTTCTCCTAATGGTGTCAATGCAATTTTTGGGAGCAACCTGGGTTCGGCAAGTAGTGAGACAAAAGTGAGCCTCTCCGGTAACGTGGATAGTGCGGTGTTTACTGCTGGTGACCTGCTTATTAAGTCGTTTGATATTGCAGGCGTTGATGACGCAAATGACAGCATTACAATAAAGGGCAAGTTCAATAGTTTATTTGCCGTTGATCAAATTCTAACTATTTCTGCTGGTAGTACCTTTACTATCGGCAATGATTCCAGTGGAAACAGCACAAAAATAAGCAGTACTTATGATGCAGCCAACAAACAAACGGTCATTTATTTAGCCGCCGGTAGTGATTTATCGGCTGTTGTTGCCGGTACAAATAAAATAGAATTTGCGTCAAAGATCACAGAAATAACGTTTGACCCGACAACGCCAGCTAAAATAGAAAGCTTAGTAACCAGTAACAATATTTTAGGTGTGCTGGCTAAAGGTGAAACAGTCTTTCTGCGCGCAGTCAGTAACGCCAGTACTACAAGCAACCCACTCACAATCGATAATGTAACGAATGGTAAGAATCGTTTATCGCTTGGAAATAATACCATTACTATCGATGGCGGACTTAGTATTTTTGAAGCGCTTTATGAAACGGCAAACTCAAAAACAACAACGGTTACAGTTAAAACAAATTCAGTAGTAGCCGCTACCTATAATACGAATAGCTCAATCGAAGTGGGATTGCAAATTAAAGCTAAGGACGATACTAAAAAACAAGTGTATCTAGATGGGGAATTTAACGACCTATTTAAAAAAGGTCAAAGCTACAATCTCGATTCTGGTGTTGAGTTAAAGCTCACCAAAGATGCAAGTTATAATAAAGTAACGAATATTACCGTTTTATCAGTTGAAGATGCTACGGCAACGAATATAAGCTCAAAAGTTTTATACACTGCGGATATAGACGCTGTAACCAGTGCAACAGGGGCGACTAACGTATCAGAGCTTAAGTTTAAAAATAATCTAAAACAATTATTCAGTGCTGACACGGCAATTAAAATTAAAACCATTGGCAGCAGTGACGACTTAGTTGTTAAGAGTAGCAAAGTAAGATTAGACGCTGCATTGAACGAGTTAAATCTTGGCGTCAGTCTTATCTCGGGTGGTATTGGTGGTGATACCTATAAGTTTGAGGGTGGCTTTTGGGGTCTGGCATCAATAATTGAAACGCCAGACTTATATGTTTCCATTGGCAATGATGGTCAGCGTGCTGGTATCCCCGGTTTCTTTGATACACTTGATTTTTCTGATGTTGATCTCGATCTTACCTACGATATTTATCAAGTCTCAAGTTCGAACATCGATGGCTTAAAAGATCTTTTAACCTTTAATAAAAAGAGTTCAGATCCGGTTACTCTCGAACTCGGCACTAACATTGTTTTAGTATCAGCTGAAGCCGCTTTTTTAACAGATACGCTGGGCTTAGACTTAAGTTTTGATTCACTTTTTGGCAGCTCAGTGCCAGATTATCTGCCAACGGCGTTTCCGTTGCTTGTTGCGAATGATATAGAAAATATCGTTGGCAGTGGCGGCACAAACACGTTTAGATTCCGTGGTGATGCATTCCTGCAAGGTACCATCACTGGTGAAGATGTTATCTTTGACTATAGCTTGTATGACGATAATTCCGACGGCATCGACGGTGTTGAAGTTATTTATGGTAATGCCAATACTAACTTTAAAAATGCTAATGCTTCTTACTTTGATACTAACGCAGCAAAAAATACTGATTATAAAGGCCTGGATATTGAGTTAATACCGGCTGTAGAAATTCCTGTTGTTGGCACCATTGAAGGTTGGGGTGCGACCTTTGGTTATGCCGAAGGCGTGTTGGGTAATCGTCTGGCCGGGTTAGAGCAGTATATTGATTTAATTTTTGGTTCCAATAATAGTGTTACAACAGCACTGGAATTTTTGGGTACCAGTGGCTTTACGGGTGTAGTCGATTCGAGTGGAGATGATATTTTTGTTGGTACTGGCGGTGCGGAAACATTCCAGCTAGGCACTGGCGGCTTCGACCTCGTTGACGGTGGCGGTGATTCACCCGATGCAGGAGCAGAAGATGGTGATGATACTTTCGATATTATTAGTCTCGAAAATGTAGACTTTAAATCCGTTATTGATTTAGCTGGCGGTAAAGTCTGGAAATTAAATGATGCTGTTTCATTTGATGCTTTGAATTTTAATAACAACGTACTTGATTACAATATTGCTAACTTCACACAAATTGCAGCCTTTGTTGATATAGAGGGTGCTAAAGGTGGCTCAAACGCCGATTTAATAATAGGTACAAGTGGTGCCGATAAGTTTGAATTATCAACCGATGACATTGGTGATGTCATCATTGGTAATGGCGGAAAGGATATTATCGACTTTTCTGATGTAGCCTTTTATACCACGATTGATGTTGTATCCAAAAAAGACGAAATAAATAAAATTATTGCCGCTAATGATCAATTAACCGCAACGAATATTGATGTCAATAATGAAAGCTTAAGACTGATTCGTTTTGCTGGCGATAATAATAAAATTATCGTTTATTACGGAGATGCAGAAATTCAAGGCAATGACGCCTGGTTGAAAGCGACTAAGAATTTGCCGGTTGTAGGCGGCGTGATTGGAATATTTGCAGGTTCTAGTGTCGATGTCGTTAATCCCTCGAGCACAGCGACAGGTAACGTTTTAGATAATAGCTTGTTAGCTTCTACAGATTTTACAAACCTGGTGACACAGGCAAAAGATAACTGGGCTGCCGTACTAGGTCAAAGCGTTGTTGATGAGTCTTTAAGTAATCTTATCTTTAGCCAGGCCGACCTGGCTGGTACTTTATTAGCGCAAACTACCGAAAATATTTCAGGCGGCATTGATATTGTTCTTGATAGCAATGCAGCAGGTTATGGCTGGAATACCGCACTGACGGATCCTGCTGCCGGCACTGTCGATTTGTTAACAGCGCTAATGCATGAAATGGGTCATGCCATGGGTATTGGCCACGATAACACAGCATTACTAGGTGAAACGATTGCCACTGGTGTACGTGCCATACCTGAAGCCGATATTTACGATGTTGCCGATCAACAAAATCTTCAAGATGGAATGAATGCCTTCCAGAACTGGGTAGCCGGTTTAGGCACTCGCTTAAATGATTTTTTCACTGTAGACGACGATATCCCATTTATAGGTGATTACAACTTCGCGAGTTTATTTGGTTTAGACGCGAACTTTGGTGATGACCTTACTCAAGCCGTTAACGATGCGATTAGTACACAATTTAGTAGTTTGTTTGGTACTAATATAAATACCGGCGACATACTTAATATTGCCGGCATTAGCAGCAACCTGAATAGCACCTTTGATAAAGCCTTTACGGCCAATCTCGATTTATTGACAGAACGCTCGTTACTAGCACTCGATCTTAAAAGCCTAAAGTTAGATGGCTTTGGGCTCGACTTTGGTGACTTGCCAATAACCGTGACTGGAGCGACTGAATTAGTCGTTGATGTTAATCTCGGTTTAGATTTTGGTTTTGGGCTTGATGACTCAGGCCAATTTTTTGTAGAAACCCCAACCCTTTCTGCGGCTTTAGAAATTTTTGCCGATGGCATCAACACCGGTATTAGCTTGTTTGATTTAATCGGCGCTCAAATAGAAGAGGGTTATGTTGAAATTAAAACCGGGATGGAACTTGCCTATAACAATGTTTTAAGCCTGGCCGATTTAAAAGCTAGCAATATTGATTTAGCATCGTTAAACCCAAGTTGGGGGCAATTAAATTCTTACGACATTAATCTACCGATTGCCTTAACCGGTGTGCTTGAAGGTTTACTGGATAATGGTATCAGTGTAACGGCAAACAGTGCCGGTCTTGGTGCTGCGACATTCTTAGATGCAGCCGGCAATCAAACTGGCTTATCACCGGTTCAATTACTGGCATCTTTGCCTGCCATGCTACAGATCAATGGTTTTGAGAACCTTGCTGACTTTAGAAATATGAGCCTGGCAGATATTTTGGCCGGGATAAAGGATATCCTCAAAAACTGGACGGATCCAACGAATACTTCAAGTCCGTTATTCCAGAAAATTCCAGGCCTCGATAAAAACGTTAACGAAATTCTTGGCGGTACCCTAACCAGTGTTTATGACATTATTGTTGCGGCAGAAAATCTTGCCAAAAATAATACCTTTACTGACCTGGCAGCAGCAGAAGACTGGTTAAATACTGAAATTGCTAACATGCTCGAAGCAGCGCTCGATGCAATTTATGGTCAATCAGGTTTTTATGATTTTGCTGAACCAGACTTCTTCAACTTTAGTTATGAAGATTCGCAATTCTTAGCAGCGTTAAATATGGACATGCTGTTTTCTGACTCACTTGGCTTTGATTTAGACCTGGCAGCCTACCTAGATGAGTTAGGTTTAGATAGTTTAGGGCTAAATGTTGACGACCTCTTAAACTTAACCGCCGAAGCGGATCTTGAAGTGACAGCTTTTGCAGGTTTATACCTTGGCGTTGGCGTCGACCTTTCTGCTTGGTCCGAAGCACCGGCATCGGAAATAAGTAAAGCAGATTTTAATCCCAAAAACTTTATGTATGTGGATGGTGGTTCGGGTATTAGTTTAAGTGCCGACTTACTAACAACAACACCTCTTGATGCTGAAGTGTCGATTGACCTTGGTGCATTAAATATCCCCGGTCTTGATTTTTTACTAGATGCATTACCTGCCATTGGTTTCACTATCAACGATGGTAATATCGAACTGGCATTAGAAGCCTTCCTGGGCTTAAAAGAAAAAGCCGACGGTGGTGTTTATTATTTAAATGAACTTAATGCCAGTGCTTTTGGTGCAGATTATTCTGCAACCGGAATCGTTGATTTGCCGATGTTCTTCTTACCTGGAAACCTGGCGATTGGTGGTACCGAAGATGATATCAATGGTGATGGTGTAGGTGATAATAGTCTTTTTGTTGAAGTTAACTTTGATGAAACCGGTTTCACTTATGAAGTAGCGGCACCTGATTTTGCCAGCACCTTTAGCATAGCTGCATTATTAAATGACCCCGCGACTATTCTTGCGGGTCTTGAATCAATGTTTGATGGCCTCAAGTCGGGTATCAGTGGACGTTTTGATAATTTAATTTTACCGTTACTGGGTGACGCATTAAAAGATGTGCCGAATTTTATTGACGACATACGTGATTCATTATTATCTAAAAAGGTTGATGGTCTTTACACGGCAGGACTAGGCAAAATACTACAAACAGAAGCGCTTAAACCTGCTGATGAACGCCGCTCCACTATCCAGTTAATCCAACAGGCTATATTCGACACACTCGGCCCCGGTGGTTTGAATATCATTAGCGTGCCAGAAATGGTGAAAAATCCATACACCGGTCAAATGGAAAGAGTATTTGAAGCTGATGGAAAAATAAAACTTAAAGAAACAATTGAAAGTGCTGACGATATCCAATTGATACTCGATGGCGGTAATTTGCAATTTAATATTATTATTGCAAATGAAGTTTTTGAAACCAAAACGGTTGGTCTTGATTTTGGTGCATCCTTACCCGGCTTTGATTTAAACAGTGATGCCGGTCTGGCAATTTCTATGGACTATGTATTTGGTCTAGGCTTTGGTTTTGGTGCAGATGGTTTTTATGTCGACACGACTGGTATCTCCGATACGGGGGCTGAGTTTGCATTAGACCTGGATGTTGGTTTAAGCGGCGGTATCGATGCCAATTTATTTTTCTTTGAAGCAGGCTTAAGAGATTATACCGGCACAGACGCGGATGGAAACGTATTTGGCTCGGGTGACGATGATGGTCTAAGTGGTTTTAATGGTTCATTCGATATTGATATCACCGATAGTAGCGCTGATGGTAAGTGGGTTATTCTTGGCTCGGATAAAGATTCAGTCGCTATCGAAGCCACACTCAGTGCCAGTGTGAACCTTGATTTATATGCCAATGCGAGTTTACCTGCCATTGACCTCGGTGCTTTAGGCATAGGTGATTTACAGCTCGAACTGCCTGCAATAGAAACCGTTATTCGATACGACCAGGTGTTAGCTGAGGCAACACTGGGCAGCGATGGAATTCAGTTTGATATTGGTGGCGACCCTGAACTGAAGTTTGAATCGGTTACCATTGATGCTGGCGATTTTATTACCAATGTTCTGGGGCCGTTGCTTGACCCCATCAACACGATTATTGAGCCAATCAAACCGCTTATTGATTTATTAACTGAAGAAATTTCATTTTTGACAACGGTTGGCGCAACCGACATTAACACGATTCAAAAAATGATCGAGGCCATTCCCGATCCTCGCGCTAAAACCATTTCGACCATTATAAAAGCGGTCATCGCACTTTCTGAAATTATTGGTGATCTTGCTGACTTTGCAACTGCCGGTAAAATTAATCTGGGTGATTTTGAAATTGACCTGGCTGGTGGTAGTAGTTCCAGTTCTGCCGGTACTGGTTCAGGATCAGGCAGCACCACGCCTAAAAAGGCTACTGCGAAGCAGACAAAAGAAGATAATAGTCAGCAAACAATAGATGCTAAACAAAAACGCGATAACCTAAAAAACAAAAAGAGCATTAAAGACGCCGGTGATTTCCAGTTAACCTTATTGGAAGACCCATTTAGCGCGGTTGGTTTATTGCTTGGGCAAGATGACGTTACTATCTTTAAATATGTTTTCCCTGATGTGAATTTTAATTTGGACTTTGGTCAGACCGTGCCGGTTTTCCCCGGACTTAATGCCGGCTTGTTTGGTGAATTTTCAGTTAACACTGATATTTCGATAGGCTTTGACAGCCGTGGTCTAGCACAGTTCCTCGATGAAGATTTTGCCGATCCACTTGTTTTATTTAACGGCTTCTTCCTCGAAGATAATTTTGTTAATGGCGTTGATATGCCCGAGCTGACCTTTGGTGCCACCATTGGTGCAAGAGCCTCGGTTGGTATAGGTGGCTTAGTCGAAGCCGGTGTTGAAGGCGGAGTCAGTGGTGAATTAAACTTCGACTTTAACGATGTCATTGATGATGGAAAATTTTATGCCGATGAATTTCTGTCTCGTATTATCGATCCAAAATGTTTGTTTGATATAAATGGTTCGGTGAGTGCCTTCCTTGATGCTTTCTTCTGGGTTGGGGTTGACCTCGGTTTGTTTGGTAAAGCCACATTATATGAATATCGTAAAAGCTTTGTTAACGAAGTGTTGGCAAGCTTTAACTATAGTTGCCCTCCGCCAGAAACATTTGATATTGCCAGTTTAAGTAACGGCAATTTAAATCTGCGTTATCTGGAAAGCAATAATCAAGTTAATACCACAGAAGGTAGAAATTACAGTGTTGAAGTGGTTGACGAAGTTAACCTTGGTGCCTTATGGCAATATGGAGCCGAATTAGCGCCGGATAGTTCACGTGATGATGTAAACGAATTATTATTTAAAGATATTAACGGTCGTGATCTTAGAAATTTAAGCGGGCCACAAGTTATCGTTAAGGCCGGTGGGGTAGTTGAAGTCTTTGATGCTGACCAAGTGAGCTCTATTTCGGGCACGGGTTCGAGCACCAAAGATAGTTTTGTTTTTAGAAGCAATATATTTGACTACATTAATAATATTGACATTAATGCAGCGGGTGGTGATGACACCATTAATCTTATCAATGCTACGGGTAATAAAATCGCCAATATTACCCTGCGCGGTGGTAGTGGTAACGACACCATCTTAGGTTCACAGTATGCCGATACTATTTTTGCCGGCACGGGTAGTGACATTGTTTATGCTAACGATGGTGATGATACGCTTTATGGTGTTGAGCTTAACAGCAATAACAATGGCGCAGCCACGGCCGATAGACTTGTCGGTGGTGCAGGCAACGATACCATTCGCAGTGGTAGTGGTAACGATATTATCTACGGTGATTTTGAAAACCAGGATGATAAAGATAAAAGTTTAAGTAAGAGTGACGGTATCGATACTATTATTGCTGGAGCCGGTAACGACACGGTTATCGCCGGTGGCGGTGCCGACGAAGTTTGGGCAAACAGCGGCAATGATACGATTCTCGGTGGCGACGGTAACGATATCCTTCGCGGCGGTATCGGTAACGATACAATTTATGGCCAGGCAGGTAATGACACAATATATGCTGTCACTGAAAACAGCAGCGCAAATAACGTTGCTACACGCAGCAGCGATTCACTTTTTGGTAATGCCGGTGACGACACGATTTACGGCGCTGATGGTAACGACCTCATTTCTGGTGGCAGTACTTTAAGCATCGGCGATATATTATTTGGTGGCGATGGCAACGATACTTTCGACTGGCAAATTGGTGATGGTATCGACTTGATTAATGGTGGTCGAGTTGGCCAAACCGGAATAAGTAATAGCTTTAACGATAAACTCGTTGCCCAGGGTTATCGGCGTGATGGCAGTGGTAATACTTTAGATGAAGGTAGTCTTGATACCGTTACCTTAAGTGGGCTAGGTGATGACGTTCGTATCGACTGGCAATCTTCATTATCCGATACAACAACGCTTGATTTAATTGGCTTACGTGCTTTAAGTATCGATACCGGCGACGGCGCCGATAAATTACGTTTTAATGACTTAAGAAACACAACCCTGGCCAATGCAAACAATAATGGTACCGTGATACCGGCCGTAACCGTCTCACTTGGCTCAAAACGGTCTATTGTCAGTCAGGAAAAAGATGCACGTGATGAAAATGGTAATTTAACTGGTTCAAAAAGCACCTTTAACACACTCAAAAAACTTGATGACAATCAAAGTGACAGTATCGAAATTTTAGGTGAAGGCGGTGTTGACGAATTTATTTTAACAAGTAAATTACAGCTTGATCCAGAAACCGGCAATAATGCCAAGGTTCTGGATGTGGCGCAAACCGGCGGCGTTACGTTCCGTATACAGGAAGTGAGCTTTAACAAAGACCAGTTGATTATCGATACGGGTGCCGGTGACGATACGATTGATGCTAGCGCTGTGGCTATTGATGTTTTTAACGATCTACGTTTGCTCGGTGGCGCTGGTGATGACCGTCTTATTGGTACAAAATTCTCTGAACTGATTATTGGTGGCAGTGGCGCAGACCGTATTACCGGCGGCACCGGTGTCGATGTTTTCCAGAGTGAAGAATATGCAAGTGATATTACGCGTGAATACGATGCCAGTGGCAAGGTAATTATTGATACCCTGATTGAACAACGTGACGCTAATTTTACTGTCAGTGATACTAAACTGACGATTGCTAATAGTTCACTCAGTGAAAACGAAGATTTAAATAATGTTTTTGAAGCCTTTGAGTTTACCGGCGGCGACAGTGTTAACACCTTTAAGTTAACAAACTGGAGCGGTAATGGTTTTATGAATGGCCTCGATGGCAGCGATGCATACATTGTTAATCTTAGCCAGTCGGCAGAAGGCGCTAATTTTATTAATATTAATGATACCGGCACCGATGGCAAAGATAGCCTGAATTATTTTGGTAGCACCGAAGCCGACCTTATTCAGCTTGATACGGTTTATCAACAAACAAAAGACCCTGAACGTCAATTTAAAAATGATCGTTGGTTAGACTATGGCAGCTATGGCCGTCGTACCGATGGGGCGATTGGTGGCGATGGTTTATTGATTGCTCACTTTGGTGCTGCATTAGCAGGTTATACGGCGAAAGATATCGATGATACCGATGCCCTGTTTGAAATAGGCGTATCAAGCTTGCTTGCAAGTACTAATTTCCAGGTACTTAATTATTCAACGGTAGAAGATGTCACGGTTTATGGTAGCGGCGGTGATGATGTCTTTATCAGTGATGATACTGAAGCAACTTTAAACCTTTATGGTAATGAAGGCGACGACCAGTTTTATATTGGTTCGATACTCGAGGTAGAAGATGTACTGGTTGAAGGCCAGGAAATAACGGTTGCAATCGAAGTGACCCAGGGTACGTCGTATGAAATGAACATCTTCGGTGGCGATGATGACGATTACTTTGAAGTGAGCCATAACGCTGCCGATATTAATCTTTATGGTGATAATGGTGACGATACCTTCTTTATCAAAGCTTTATTAACACTCGATGAAGACGGCAATACTTTTGATTTAGTGGGTAAAGGTACCAACGTCAATGCCGGTAAACTTGACCAAAGCGATAATGATACTCGCGAAGTGGATATCGACTCACTTGTTTATGTTGAAAATGCCAACGTTAATATAGATGGCGGTGCCGGATTTGATTCTGTTGCTGTGGTGGGTACCGCGCTGAGCGATACCTTTTATATATGGGCAGAAGAACTCGCTAATGGTGATGTTGCACAACGTATCTTTGGTGCTGGTATTAAACTGAATCAGTTAATTAATATCGAACGGCTGGTTTTATTAACCGGCGCAGGCGATGACCGTGTGTATATAAACGGTGTGGATCTTGGGCCAAACTCCGATATGGTGGTTAACCTGGGCTCAGGCAGCGATGAAGTGTATATTGGTTCTGACAGCTTTGAATTTTCACTTAACTTCCCTAAACAAAATGCGATTGAATTTTCAACGCTAACCGGCTATGAGCGTGGCCAGAGTTATAATACCTGGGGTCGTACTATTTATGATGTGGCAACGAAAGAATTAATTGTCCCATACACTATTCGTAAACCTGCTACGACAGAGAAAAGATTACTGCCTGAAATGCGTTCGGTGGATTCGATTAAATCACCGCTCACGATTATTGGTGGCCTAGGTAAAGTTGATAAATTAATTATTAACAATGAAAATGGTCCTCAAAGTCTTGAGTTTTCAAATACCATCTTATTGAAAAAACAGATTCAAACAAACGATACGGTTATCAGCTTCCCGACAACGTCGGTGGTTACAAATAGTTTAACCGATTTATTAAATCAATCGGTTGCAGACAATACACCACAGGTAAAAGAAATTCTTTCTGACTTTTTACGTAATCAGGTTCTGTTTGAAGATAAATATCGTGACACTAATTTAATCAAGGATCTGCAAGTGATGCCAGACGGCAGCACACGCGACCTTACTCTGGCAAAAGATATTAGTTATGCCGTATTCCAGGATACTCTTGTGCCAGATCCAACTCCGGATGCACCAGACGCTAAAAAAATATTCACCGCACGAGATCAATTAGCGGCGTTTCTTGCCGGAACCGGTTATAGCGCAAGCTATAAGTCTTACACTGTGCCTGGTTCAGAAGGTCAGGAAATTTATTATGAGTTAACGAGCATTTCAAATATTGCCGGTGAGCAATTGGCCTTTGAAAGCCAGAATAAAACACTTACCATCGATGATCTTCCTCGACGTAATATGATAGGCGTGAGTTTAATAACCGCGTCGGAATCAATCTTTACCATTGGTGCCGGTTATATTGAAAGTGTCGAGCTTGCCGATAAAACGCCAACCGCGTTAAATACCCTTTCGATTGAAAACCAGAGCAACAATATATTCTTTGAAGGCTTTGACGAATTTGATTTAAGTCTGAATATTAATGCCGAAAATACTCTACTAGTCGATAACAGCTTGTTTGATGGCATTATGACCGTAGAAGGCGGCGAACTAAACGACGCCTTTAGCGTTTACGCAAACAATGCGCAAACCTTCCTCAATGGTAATGGTGGCAACGACGACTATAGCATTGGCAATGGTACGGTCGATGCCATTACTGCCGAGCTGTTCTTAATTGGCGGTGCCGGAGATGATTCCGTTGTAGTTAACAGCGAAGCATTAAACACCAATGCCAATGTGTTGCTTGAAAAAACCTATCTCGAAAATAAATATACCCAAACAAAGCTTAATAGAATTAATAGTTTAATTGGTGTGGGTGATACAAACTCGACGGGTATCAGCCTAACTGAAAACGAGTTGATTATTGAAAAATTACGCCAGCTTACCGCCAGTGATATTCAGTTATTAGGCGCTGCCAATTTTGCACAATTCGAACTGAGCGTTAAGTTAGCGGCTCAATCCTATGCGTCAGATTTACGTGTACTGTTTGCCAATGCCGAGGTAACCTTTGAAGATGATATTGCGCGCCTGGTAGAAGACACCGTGAATGCCTATCTGGATGGTGTTGACATTGATGTAACTTTATACCAGACGCTGGTTACACGTCAGTCGTCTCTTGAAGCCTTAGCGATATACCGCGAAAAATTAGAAACATTAGCTGCCAATGTCTTAACCGCAAGCAGTGCCAAAGATAGTGCCGGGGTGAATTTAGATAACAGCCTGATAGCCGAGTACGGTACAAACTACACCAGCATCGCAACCGATATTGATACCTTGCTGGCCGACTACCTCGCCGCGGATACATTGCGTGGTGATTTAAGACAAAACAAAATTGATGGCTTCAATACCGAATTAACGACGTTAATCGATACCTACACGGCTGCATCGCAAGCGGTTTCGGATTTATTAACAGAATTTTCAGCAGAAGGCGCCAGCTTTACTGAAATTATTAATAGCATGCAAACCGTATTAGATGCCTACAATAGCGACAAGCTTGCATTTGATAATCAGATTGGCTCGCTAGGCAGCTATCTTACAACGGCAGTGAGTGATGATATTAATGCTCAGCTAGCACTGTATTTTACGAATACCGATGGCACGGTTAGCGCAAGTTCTATAAAAGATTTAGCTTCGGTTCAAACCGCATTAGCGAATCAACAAACAGGTTTTGAAGACCAGCTGACGATATTGGCTGATGATTACAAAGCCGCCACCGATGCCGCCGCACTTGATACTGCATTGCAAGCGGTTAATGATCAGCTGGCAACATTAGGCAGTAGCCTGACAACTGCGGTAAGTGATGACGTTAAAGCACAACTGGATCTTTACCGTGCAAATACCGATGGTACGATTACAGTCGATTCTGTTATAAATGTAGCTTCGCTTCAAAACGCATTAGCAGCGAAAAAACTGGCTTTCGAAAACAACACCACATCACTGGTAAGTTCCTATAAGTTGTCAAATACCGCGCTTGTAGATTTAGAGCAAACCTATGCAACATCATCTGTTGGCGGCACTAGCTTACAGGAAATTATTATAAATCTTGAAGCGCAGGTCACGACGCTTGAGTCGGATGAATCGACAACGAAGACCGAACTTGATAATCGTTTGAATGAAATTTTTGCCGCGCTCTATACTGTGACTATTGATACGGGCTTTGAAACTGCGTTGGCTGACTATGTTACCGGCACGGTCACAATAACCACGCTACTCGATACCTTGAACAGTGCATATGCGGCACAAGCGGCTGCTTACGATTCTACCTTGGTCGATTTGCTCAACACTTATCAGCAAACATCTGACGCCCTGACCCGCGTAGAATTACTGGTCAGCAAAGATGCGTTAACATTGAACCAGGTTCAGGCCGAATTACAAATGGTATCAATGACCGATACCGAACTTGAACAATGGCTTGAAGATGTGCGAGATAATAAACTTGCAGAGCAACAGGCGCAATCAAATCTGGCAACACAAGATACCTTTATTGTAGAAACCCAAAATGATTTAGTCAGTTATATTAGCACTGAACTCGGTGTTACTAAACAATGGTCAGATTATCAGGCGATAGTGTCACAGGCTAATAAAACGGCTGATGTTATTGTTACCGAATTAATGATTCAAATTGATGCAGACAATGCTACTGAGTTAGCCGAATTAACGGCGCAAGGTTCACGAGATAATTTTGAGAATAATGTATTTGGTCTGGTTTCATCCTATAAGGCTGCGGTCGATTCTCGTAGTGGAATCGTCGAAGAAATAGCGGCTTATGCAACGACTAGCAGCGAAGTTTCGACTCTAGTACAAACAGTGATAGCTGATATAGAAAACATAAAAGCAAGTTTATTATCTAAAAATAATATTGATGTTGACGACTATTTATCTAGTGGTCAGTCATTACGGGACTATTTAGGTAATGACAATATTGGCGGCGTCAATAGTGCGGTTGAGTCGGTTGCCAATTTAATTCGCCCATGGCTTAAAACCATCATGGATGGAATAGAAAAACTTGATTATGAAAACCAGCTACTAAGGCTGGCTGAAAATTATAAGCTTGCCGTTGGCGTAGATGCTAGCGATACTGCTTTACAGGCGATAAAAGATCACCTAGCTATTTTAAACTTGTCTGTTACCGAGCAGGATGACTTGCTTGCACAGTTAGAGCTTTATCGAGCCGATACACTTGGCAATGTGAGCCAGGCATCTTTGTTGTCTATTGTTCAATCGGCAATAAATAATTCCGGTTTTAGTGTGATGGATATTGCCAGTTTAAATACCGCAATACAGGACTTTAGTGATTTTGTTAATAATATCGACGCTACGATAAGCGCTGAACATGACATTATTAAATCCTTTGCCCTGGCGTTAATGCCTGCTTTGGACTTACAAAGCATTCAGAATAATCTGAATGATATGCAAGCCGTACTAAGCTATCAGGATAATAATGCCGCGGTCTTTGATATTGCCGATAAAGTCAACAACACGAGCAGTTTTTCTGAAGTACAAGCCTTGTATATCGATACCGTTCCAGGTGACCGCGATAAATTACTGAATTTAATTGTTGCCTACAAAGATGCACAAACCCTGGCGAAGTTATTTGGTTTAGCTAAGGCGCAGGAATTATCGACACTACGCGACACACTCGAGTCAATGCAGCGTTTAAATGTTTACGCAAATTTCTTACCGATTTCCGGTACGCTGGATATTCAAACTATTTTTAATGACTATAATGCCAACCTTAAGGCCTATGATGATATTGCAAATGATCCATCGAGATTAGATGCAATTAAAACCAAAGCAAAAGCTGATGCCTTGCTGGCATCGCTGCAAAAAGACAAGATCGAAGTTGATCTGGTTATTCAGGATAATCGCGCTTTTGAAGTTTATTATTCAAAACTGACTTCTTATTATTACTGGTTTAGATATTGGGTTAAATATTTACTGGCCGACAGTAAAGCCGTTACTGATGGTGCACGTACACAACAGGCTAAACTGAATTCAGAAATCATTACTCAACGGGCTGCTCGAGATACAGCGGCGGATTTATTAAAAACAACCGATGATTCACTAGAAGCAATCAATAAAGATCTTGTCGATCAGTATCAAATTATAAAGGCCCTGGGGCCGGTTATTCTCGATGTGCTTTCTGCTACTCGTAGCGGTAACGAGCTTAAAGACTTACTGGATGCCGACAGCAGTTTAATTGCCACAATACAGTCTTATAGTAACGAGTATGCGGTGGTGCAGGAACGTGGTGATAACGTCAATGACGATCCCACTTTTGAAGGTCAAGGTTTTAGTACCGTCACCAGTCGTGTTAATTCAGTTAATTACGATACAAGTCTTTTAGCGCTTACCGGCCTGAACAGCAAAGGCATTTATTCAGATTACGATAGTATCGAGCAATTCACGCTGAACACCGGTGTGGGTGACGATATAGTTGATGTATACGACAGTCTTGGCCAGGCCAACAGCATTGTACAAATTAATAGCGGCGATGGCGATGATAGTATTCGTGTTGGCAGTGAGCTTAATACGGTTGATGGTGTAGTGGCTAGCGTATTAATTGATGCAGGTAAAGGTAGTAATGCCCTGGCGATTGATGACTCCGATGATCAAACCGATAATGGCGATACCGTCTTACAGCAATATGCAGACGATGGTTACCTATTATTAACGGGTATGGCCGACGGCAATATTTTATATAAAGCAGAGCAGGGCGATTTTTCCAAAGGTTTAAGTATTGCTACATCTGAGGGTGATGATGATGTGACGATTGCAGCGTTATTCGGCAGTGACCTTACCGAAGTCTTTGGCTCTGAAGGTGACGATGTTATTCGAGTGATTGACTTCCTTGTCGACCCCGCTGCGCGTTTAACCCTTTACGGTGATGAAGGTAATGATTTAATCGATGCAACATTATCTCCTTTAGCCGTGACCGTTTATGGTCGAGATGATAATGACACAATATTAGGCAGCCGATTTGATGACCTGCTTTATGGTGATGGCGGCAACGATACTATAAATGGTAATGATGGCAACGATACACTTTATGGTGGTAGCGGTAATGACGACTTAACCGGTAACGATGGTGACGATAGCCTTTATGGAGAAGCTGGCAACGATGCCTTAATTGGTAGTGCGGGCAAAGATAGCCTCTTCGGTGGCGCAGGTGATGATGTATTACTCGGCGATTACGGCCTTATTGAAAGAAATAATGGACAATTTATTTCGGCACAGGTGGTGCGTGAAACCGAAGGTGATGATGACCAGTTGTTTGGTGGCGATGGAGACGATTTATTAATCGGTGGTGTCGGCGAAGATACTCTCTTCGGCAATGCCGGCAGCGATGTGATGTTTGGTGATTCAGGCAGAATGTACTTTTTACCGACTGGCCAGCAAGTATTTGAGTCTGACTTCCTTTTCAGCGGTGCAGACGATTTTCTTAATGGTGGTAGTGAATCTGACTATATGTTCGGTGGTTTTGGTAACGATACCTTTGTTGGTAGCCTGGCCGATGATGCTATATTCGGTGAATACGGACGGGTAACTTTAACGAATAAGGTGGGTGAATTTGTATTGCGCTTAGGCCAGGGCAATCTGGATGTGATTACCAGTACCATGTTCGGCCTGTATTTACCGCAGGCACTCAGTGCGCAGGTATTTAATGTTGGTGGCCTACTGTCGGGTATTGGCGGTATCATTCCAACCTTGTTTGGTGGCAATATTGCAAGTGCCAATGCTGCGCCAGCATCGCATGATGATACTCAGAGTGCGTCAGCTACAGATACCTTTGCTGATATTCTCGTTCAAGATCCACCTGCTGCGCCGCCTGTAGCTACTACGCCGGTAGAGCCTCCTGTTGACGACTCTCTAGTTCAGGATATTCCTGTTGATGTTTTACCTGTGCAACCACCACAAAATTCGACTGAAAATGATTGTACAGTTGAAAAAGGCAAGCGCTTAAATGTGGGGGATGTCTGGTCGAAACTTTGGGCAGAAGAGGGCTATGATAAATTTGTCGATAATATTGATGAGTTAATTGATGTTATTCGTGGTAAAGAGATAACTTTGCCAGATGTCAAAAAATGTGTCGAGCCACAATCTAAATCAGATATGCAGAATAACGATAAGTTACTCGGTGCAGTCGCAGCAGGTATGTTAGGTTGGCAAGTATCGAAATCGAACAGTAAAAAGCCAGAAGAAGACAAAGACATTTCATTGTTTGCAATGCTACGTGAGAAGAGTAAAAAGAGTCGCTTTATTCGTTGGAATTAGCACGCTACTGCCACTATACTGAGCTCATTACAAAATAACGTTATAAGAAATACTTAAACTATTTAAAGGAGTTCATGTGAGCGATAAAAAAGCAACGGCAGCAGCCAAAGGTACAACACCAACGGTTATCTGGGACGATTCAAAAATGAATTCAAGTTATGCTAATGTGTGTAACGTGGCAAGCACCCGTGAAGAAGTTACCTTATTATTCGGTACCAATCAAACATGGCACACCGGGCAAAAAGAAGTAAAAGTTGTGCTTACCGACCGTATTATTGTCAGCCCATATGCCGCTAAACGTATGTTAGGCTTATTACAAAATGTTATGGATGAATATGAATCCCGCTT
>VAPL010306501.1_pt1 | contig 23604 bp, 20 predicted proteins | sample 3395061 | NCBI WGS metagenome assembly VAPL01 (sample SAMN08290444, study PRJNA428436) | hydrothermal vent metagenome | isolation source: Deep-sea hydrothermal vent chimney 2 | place: Pacific Ocean: Juan De Fuca Ridge | depth 2182 m m | reverse complement strand
TCCATCGTAAAGTAATTGAGCGGCTTGCTTTGTTAACGAGTGCACTATAAGTTCATCGTCTGTCAGATTAACCGTAACCGTGCCCGGTGTTAATGTAATTGAGTTTGCAAATATAACTTTTGTTATAGCAGTTTTTTGGTTTGCTTTTAAAGTGATAAGAATAGGTGAAATAGCGGGTGTTAAACTCCAAATACAGCGAACGACCGTAATATTAGCGATAATTATTTCTTTAATGAGCCAGAGAAAATAGGCTGGCATTTTAAACGTTAAATGTATTGGTTGCGACTCATGATCGACTAAATCCATTCGATGAGATATGAATATTACAAAAATGATAGAAAATAAGCCAATAGAAAGTAATAACACCGTAAAATTTTGTGTGCCGGAGTTAGCAAGCCAAAAAATGGCCAATATGCAAAATAAACTTAGGGTATGACGCAAATAGATACCTATATTTTATTAATGTTTTATTACTTATTATTGTTAGTTATATGATGTATTAGCATTCTATTAATAGCGTGCAATAATGAGCAATATGCGTATTTTTTAATACACATGTTTATTGTAGATTTAATATTGAGCTTATTCAATTAGATAGATAACAAAATTAGATATTAAAATTACTGTTAAATGTTAAAGTTTGTACAATTGCATCCGATAATTGTATTAAGTAATTATTAAGGTTGGTTTTGAATTTTTTATATGACTGGATATTCCTCCCCCTGCGCCTAACAGCGCAACACACCCTGGCCCTGCTCCCCAGCAGGGCATTTTTTTTTCTAAATCTATATTTATAGTAGTGCCGTATCAGAATATTTTGTAACGAATATATCGATTTTCTCAAGTCTTATTTAATGGTGCCGATAATGATTTAGACTTAATTAATGATTATGAGTGATGATGCACGCGCTATCTTTTAAACCATATAAAATACCGATTTTAAGTAGTTTTGTCTGTGTCGGAATTTTATTTATAACACAGTCAATTGTAATTGTAGCGCTATTATTTTTATTGCAATCTTTAATATGGACGTATGTTGCAAACTCCGTTAATAAAAAAAACTTGAATGTTGATTGTTATTCTGGGAATGAATCTCAAGAGTATGTCACTGAAGTAATGTCTGATATAAGTGCTGTGATGGATGATGAAGTTAGTGCTATTAAGGATGAATTATCACAAGTTAAAAATATAATTGTAGATGCCATTGGTGAATTGCAGAATAGTTTTTCAAGTTTAAATGAGCATTCACGTTCTCAAGAAGGTTTGGTTATGTCGTTAATTGAAAATATGGCAAGCCAGAATGATGATAGTGATATCGATGACGAAACGAGTTCAATAAGTTTTGCTCAGTTTGCTAGTGAAACCAGAGTTGTCATGTCTTATTTTGTTGACCAAATTGTTGGGGTTAGCCGTGAAAGTATGATGATGGTTCATGTTATTGATGATATTGCAGAACAAATGGTTCGAGTGGTTGATTTATTGTCCGATGTTAAAATCATTGCAGAACAAACTAATTTATTGGCGCTAAATGCGGCCATTGAGGCAGCTCGTGCTGGTGATGCTGGTCGGGGCTTTGCTGTGGTAGCAGATGAAGTTAGAAAACTTTCTAAAAACTCAAATAGGTTTAGCGATCAAATTAAAGAAGTCGTGAATAATGCTCATGTAAATATTGATAAGGCGCAAAAATCGATTAGTTCAATGGCTTCAAAGGATATGAGTGTTGCTATTCAATCAAAACAGCGTGTTGAAGAAATGTTTGTTCAAGTTGGTGATATTAATCTATTTATAGAAAATAAATTAGGAAACATTAGAGAAATTTCAGATGAAATTAATACATCGGTTGGAATGGCCGTTCGTTCATTACAATTTGAAGATATAGTACGGCAATTGGTTGATCATGTTAATAAAAGAGTTGGTGCTGTTGAAGAGTCTTATCAAATGGTTAACCATTCATTTGCTACTGGCCATAAAATCAATTCAGCTGAGCATGTGCAAGAATTGCAAGAAATACATAAGAAAATAAAGTCGAGTATTTTGGTTGGTGTTGAAAATAGTGGTAATCCTGTAAGCCAAAAATCCATGGATGAAGGTGAGATTGAATTATTTTGATTATTTCAATTACAGTTAATAATAGAATGTTTAATATAATAGAATAAAGGTGAAAAATATGCCGATTTCCAGCACAGTTTCTGATAATGGAAAAACCGTCACTATTAATATTAGTGGTCGCTTTGACTTTAACTCCCATCGGGATTTTCGAGCTTCATATGGCGACGAAGCTGGTAATTTAAAGTATGTCGTTGATATGGGAGGCACTGATTATATGGATAGTTCTGCATTAGGTATGTTACTACTATTAAGGGAACATGCTGGTGGTGATGCTTGTGATGTTACTATTACATCTTGTAGTGAGGAGATTAAGAAAATATTAACAATCTCGAACTTTGAAAAATTATTTAAATTATCTTAGTAGCTTTTAATATTCTATGAGCAATATTAAAGTTTTAATAGTTGATGACGATATTACAAATCGTTTGGTGTTGAAAGCGATGTTGGCTAAAGATGGCTACGATATTGTTGAAGCAGAAAATGGTCAACAAGCAGTAGATGTTTATAATGAACAAGATTTAGACTTGGTATTAATGGACGTTATGATGCCTGTTCTTGATGGTTACGAAGCGACAAAACTAATCAAAGAAAAGACTACTGAAAAATTTATACCCGTTATATTTTTGACAGCCATGACAGATGAGGATGCATTAGTGAAATGTGTTGAATCTGGTGGAGATGATTTTTTAACGAAACCTTATAATAGGGTGATTTTACAAGCGAAAATTAAAGCATTAGAAAGAATTGGAAAGTTGTATAAACAAAATTCTGATCAAAAAGATATATTGTCCATGTATGTGGACCGGATGGAACGTGATCAGAATGTTGCTGAGAAGATTTATTCCAATTTGATGGGGCAAAGTGAAAAAGATCCTCGTATTATAGAATATTTACATCAACCTGCGGATAAATTTAACGGCGATTTAGTATTGTCATTAAAAAAACCAGGTGGAGGGATTAATTTATTGGTTGGTGATTTTACTGGTCATGGTTTAGGTGCGGCTATAGGTGCACTACCTGCTGCGGAAGTATTTTTAGGTATGACGGCTAAGGGATTTTCTATTAGTGAAATTATTGTTGAAATAAATAGTCGCTTAAAAAAATTATTGCCAACCGGAATGTTTTTAGCCGCAGTTTTGGTTGATGTAGATGAAAAAGAACAACGAGTTTCTATTTGGAATGGTGGATTACCTGAAATGTATGTTTTTAGTTCTGAAGATAAGAAAATATCAGACGTTGTTTCATCATCGTCAGTGCCATTAGGTGTGCTCGATTCTAATTCACTTAATATCACGGAAACGACTTTAAAGTTAAATTCTGGTGATAGTATTATTATTCACTCAGATGGGGTTATTGAAACAGACAACCCTGAAGGCGAATATTATGGCTCTGAACGATTGGAAGCTTTAATTGAGTCATCGGTACCAAAAGGAACTTTAATAAATGATGTGATTACATCGGTGTTGGAGTTTAGAGGTGATGAGATTCAGAAAGATGATCTGACTGTTGTGCAATTTAAATTTGATTGGGAATTCTTAAATAGCGTAGAAAATGATGCTGTTGCATCGGGTCGTTATAAAGCATCATCATCGTGGAGTTTTAATTTAGAATTTGAACATGATACATTAAAACATACCGATCCTGTTCCGTTAGTAATACAGGTATTAACAGAAATACAGGGTGTTGAATCCCATAAGGGTAATTTATTTACTATATTATCTGAGTTAATTGTTAATTCGCTTGATCATGGTGTTTTGGGACTCAGTTCATCTTTAAAGGCCACTGCTGATGGTTTTTTAGAATATTATCAACAACGTGAGAGCCGATTAAAAGAATTAAATAGTGGATGGATTAAAATAAAGATTAGTAATTCACCAACCGATAATGGTGGGGCGATCACGATTCGTGTGTCTGATAGTGGTGGTGGATTTGATTTTTCAAAGTTTATACAAGATAAAAATACCAAAAAAGGGAATTCTGGTCGTGGTTTATATCTTATAGACGAACTTTCTTCAAAGGTGAATTATGATAGTGATGCGAATTTACTTGAAGTTATTTATGAATGGGAATAAGTAGAATGTCACAATATTCATTAAAAAGATCAGGGTACATGACTCCTAACGAAGTTGCAGAGTTATTGTTAGTTTCACCTATAACAGTTCGACAATGGGCTCAAAAAGGGCTAATTGATGCTGTTATGACACCGGGAGGACATCGACGATTTACTCGTGATGCGATACAAGCGTTTGCGCAAACACGGGGTTTAAATTTGAAGTGGCCAGACGATGAAGAAGAGGTAACGCGAATTTTGGTGGTTGATGATGATACTCAGCTAAATCAATTTTTACGTGAGTTTTTAGAAAATCAACCAATCCCGGTGATAACTGAGTCAGCTATTAATGGTTTTGATGCTGGAGTAAAAGTTGAATCATTTAAGCCTCATGTTATCTTACTTGATTTAATGATGCCGGGCCTAGATGGTTTTGAAGTGTGTCAAATAATAAAAGAAGATCCTCAAAGAAATAGCATTAAAGTTATAGCCATGACGGGCTATCCGACAAGTAAAAATGTGCAGCGGATTAAAGAAGCTGGTGCGGTTACTTGTTTAAACAAGCCATTAGATACAAAGTTACTTCTTTCTGCTATTGGTTTGGTTGACCGACGTCGTTCAATGAAACATTAGTCTAGCTTGGCAACATGTTGAGTAAATTTGGGTTATTGATTAATTTATTGGATAAAATTAACGATGTAGCTGACCAAACTTGATTGGTATTTGATCTTCTGCCAATTAACCGTCCTGAACGGCTATCATAATATTCTGGCCAATTATCTTGGTATAATTTATCGGTTGCTGTTTTGTAGGCTCGCTCGGCTAAATCACCTCGTCCAGCTTTTAATGCTGCTGCAACAAAAGTCCACAGTAGTGACGGCCAGTTTCCTCCATTTTGATAAGACCAAGGGGAGTTTTTAGGGTCACTACCGGTTCTAACCTCCCATTCTAGGCCACTCATTGCAGGAAAACATATTTTTAGTGGCATGCTACCAATTAAATCATTCCAGTTATTTTCATATAAGCGCAAGATTTTTTCAGATTGTAGAGGTGTCGTTAATCCAAACAATATTGCAAGTAAATTGCCTAGTGAAAAATAACGAAAATCCATTCGACTTGCACCAATATTTCCAACCAAATAACCACTGTTGTTTGGCAGCCAGTCAACTAACCAATCAGGAATGGATGCAGGATGAATATTAAGTATATTAATACTGTTTACGCCAAATTCTTCGGTGCTGTAGCGGTGGATTTCATTTAGTCGTTGTACATCTAACCAATAAAAAATACGAACGTAATTCATTAATGCTTGTTTACGGGTTTTTGCAGTTGCTAGTAATGAATAGTTTTCGCTTGAATCATTGCCATCAATTAATTCCTGAGTAATTCGCAGAATACCATAAAATAATGATTGAATTTCGATAGGGTGTCCGTAAATACCCATGCGACGATCGATCATGGTACATGCATCCGGTACTAACAGTGCGGGACTTACTTCGAAACTGTCTTTTAAGCATAAATGCAATATTTGTTTCATCGCATTTTGAAAATCATCGCGTTTTGCTATTTCTTTGTCACCCGTACTTTTGACGTAAATGTACAATAGGATGATCCACCACATCATTGAATCGACCGGAGCAACTCGACCAATTGCGCGTTCACCAAAGTCGGCTCGTATTTCTTCTTTGCCATCTTTATTTTTTTTAATGCCAAAACTGGCAGGCATGACTCCGGGTTGAATTTCATGGCCGGATACAATTCTTTCTTTAGTTCTCAAAGAAAGTACGGTTTCAAGGAAATTTTTTACAATTTCAGTCTTTCCATCAGTTAGAAATACCAGTGCCGATGGCACGAAATCTCGAATAAAACACTCATTGTAGTTTTGAGCAGCTAGATCTTCACCGCCAACAGCCGCAACTGTTCCGATGGGTTTATTTTTGTAATAAACAATCGATTTTTCGAGTAATCGATACGCGGATTCTAAGGCTTTATCGTTCATAATTTTAAAATTATTAAGGCAATAATCATGCCGTTATTTTGACTAATATAAATATACTAGATGAGAAAAATTGAAATGTATCCAATTTTTGGGTTCTAATATTTTTACTAGTTGTAAATCCAATTGATAATTGTTTTGTGAGCCAATTCTATATATAAGGCCTTTAAAATCGATATTTTTAATATTTATACTATGATTATATTTATACAAAGTTAGAGTTTATTTATATTGTATTATTATAAATAGGATAACTTTAAACATTTCTCTTATTTTTAGATAGTTTTTTCTAACTTAACAAATTATAAGTGCCTATATCACTAATAGTAGATGAAAGTTAAACACGAAAAACCAAAATTATATATTGTTTTAATTAGTATTCATGGGCTTATTCGTAACCATGATCTTGAGTTAGGACGTGACGCTGATACAGGAGGTCAAACGTTGTATGTCACTGAGTTGGCTCGGGCTTTAGCGGCTCATCCTGCTGTAGGGCGCGTTGATTTATTAACACGCCGAATATCTGATCAAAAAGTTGATATTGATTATCAAAAGGAAATTGAATATCTTTCGCCTCATGCCCGATTGGTTCGTTTAGATTGTGGACCTAAACGTTATTTGCGAAAAGAAGTGTTATGGCCTCATTTAGACGCTTTTATTGATAAATCTTTGCAACATATTCGAAGTGCAGGAAGAGTACCGGATATTATTCATGGTCATTATGCTGATGCTGGTATGGTTGGCGCCCAGTTAGCGGGTTTATTGGGGATACCGTTTGTTTATACCGGACATTCTCTGGGTCATGATAAATTGAACCAGTTGCTGAATAATGGTGTTAATGCTGAAAATATTGAAAACCGATATAATATTTCACAACGCATTGAAGCAGAAGAAGTTGCAATTGGTTCCGCGGCTATGGTCGTTGCGAGTACTCACCAAGAAATAAATCAACAATATGCACGTTATGATAATTATCAAACTAATAGGATGGCGGTGATACCTCCCGGGGTAGATTTATCACGTTTTCATCCGCCAAGGCGTGGTTGTCGATATGAACGAATAATGACACTATTAAATCCATTTTTATCTATACCGAAAAAACCCATGATAGTTGCAGTATCACGAGCTGATGAACGAAAAAATATTTCATCATTAATTCGAGCGTATGGTGAATCGACAGAGCTACAAGAATTAGCAAATTTAGTTATTGTAGCCGGTAATCGCGATAACATTAAAGATTTAGATAAAGGTGCTAGAGACGTACTGACTGAAATATTAATGTTGATTGATGAATATGATTTATATGGTAAAGTTGCTTATCCTAAACACCATCAACCAGATGATATTCCGGATTTATTTCAGCTTGCATCACAGAATAAGGGAGTGTTTATTAATCCTGCTTTAACCGAACCTTTTGGTTTAACTTTAATTGAAGCTGCTGCAAGCGGTTTACCGATAGTGGCCACCAATGATGGCGGTCCTAAAGAAATAATAAATTTATGTAAAAATGGCGATGTAATTGATCCTCATGATATTAAGATTATAAGTGCTGCATTAAAACATGTCTTGGTTGATCCGAAATGCTGGAATCGTTGGTCTAAAAATGGCATTAAAAATGTTTCACATCATTTTTCTTGGAAAGGACACGTCGACCATTATATCCGTGAAATTCAAAAGCGCACACTAACTCAATATCGTAAACGTATTACTAATACCGTGAAGAGTCGGCTACCAATGATTGATAGGTTGGCTTTTTCAGCCATTGATAATTCGTTGATTGGTGATTTACAAGGATTATCTGAATTAATGTCACGGTTAAAACGCAATGTTAATCATAATGTTGGTTTTGGTATCGCTACAGGTCGAAGTCTCGATAGTGTGTTACGTTTGTTAAAACAAGAAAATATCCCAATTCCCGATGTTATTATTTCATCTGTTGGTTCAGAAATATATTATTATCATATTGGCAAAAAAATGATTGAAGATAAAGGTTGGAAGAAATTAATTAGCTATCGTTGGCAACCAACTGAAATAATTCATTTAATGAAAAATATTGATAATGTTAAAATCGCACCTCAAAAAGAACAACGTGAACACAAGATTAGTTATCGAATAAGTAACTTTGATAAAAATTTATTATCGTCTTTAAAAAAATATTTACGTCAACATGATATCCATGCAAAAGTAATTATTACTCAAGAACGCTATTTGGATATTTTACCAACGAGAGCATCTAAGGGGCTCGCTATACGTTATATAGCGATTAAATGGGGTTTACCATTGGATAGAATTTTTGTGGCGGGTGATGCTGGTAATGATGAGGAAATGTTGAAAGGTGATACTTTGGCTGTTGTTGTCGCTAATCATAGTAAAGAGCTATTACGCCTTAAAAATAAACCTCGAATCTATTTTGCAGAGAAAGGCTTTGCTAGCGGTATTTTGGAGGGGTTAGAGTATTATGATTTTTTAGGTGATATTAATCCTCATGATGAAATTATTAACATTCAGTCTGTTGTCGGGCTGTAGTCAGAATCGATTAGTTGGATATTTTTTTTATTATAGTGTTTATTTTAGCGTCTAAACTTAAATGGTAATAGGCTAAACCTTCTAAAATACCGGAAACATAATTTCCATTTAAGTGATGAAAACCGCCTTTTGCTTTATACAAATTAAAAGCTAGCCCTGATTCTTCAAAACTGCTAATTTGATTCAAAATATTTTGATGTGCATTTTTAACAATAATCGATGGTATGCCACTTAAAAAGACGTCAATATCATTGCCGCTATCGCCACAAAAAATAGTGTTGTCATACGAATCACCATTATTATTCATTAAATAATTTACTGCATGTAGTTTAGAAACTGATTTTGGTAATATATCGATTAAATACAGGTTTTTAATATCATCATAACTAGAAATTATATTTGTATTGACATTAATGGAATTTAGTCTTTTTTTGATCTCGGTAATGATATTGTCTGAGTTTGTGCCGGAATAATAACTTAATTTATTGATGCTTTGATTTTCATGTTCTTGCAGGTTTAGATCATTAATGTCATATAGAAGCTCATGAATGAAATTAATATCCATGCCATTCCAATCGGATTTTATTTCATTTTGCCAATTTAAATCAATAACATATTGCTTGTTGTCGTGGTAATACATGGTTGCACCAACATCACAAATTAAAAAGTCTGCAATTGGTAGTTTGTAATCAACAATGGCTGTGTTGGTCAATTCAAAATTTCGGCCAGTAACATAACATAATTGAATCTCATTGGATTGACATAACTCGGTGAAAATGTCGAGTGCACCATCCGATACAGGCTTGTCGCCATTTGGAATTAATGTTCGATCTAAATCGCTACAAATAAGTATGGTGTTAGTCATATAATAATGTAATATAATTGTTATATTATAAATTTAGCCTAAATAAATAATTGTTCTCTCTTAATAACAAAAAATAGCAGAAAATATTTTATGGATAAAATTGTATCAACCAACTCAGAACAAGTAATTGCTCATGTCGGCAATTCTATTGTAGCACTTGCAAAGCAGTGCATAACAAATAATGGTAAGTTTACTATCGCATTATCCGGAGGTAGCACTCCAAAATTATTATATCAATACTTAATTAAGGAACAGCAGTTTAAAACTATCGACTTATCAAAAATTTTTATTTATTTTAGTGATGAGCGTTATGTACCACTTGATGATGAGCGGAGTAATTATAAATTAGCAGTTGATAACTTCTTAAAGCTTCTTGATATTCCGGAAAACAATATATTTCCGATAGATACAACGTTGGAAAATAAAGTAGATTCAGCAATAAATTATCAAAATATTATTAAGACTAATATTTCTAGTAATGAGCGTGGTATACCTGAGTTTGATTTAATTATCTTAGGCATGGGGACTGATGGACATACGGCCTCCCTATTTCCTAAGTCTGAGTTGGTTTTTGCTAATGATATTTTAGTCGGTGCTTGTTTTCATCAAGAGAGTAAAACGGATCGTATTTCGTTTACTTTTCCTTTGATTAATGCAGCAAAAAATATTTTTATAATTACAGTGGGCATCGAAAAATACAATATTATTCGAGATATAAAAAAATCGAATAAAAATAATGTAATGGTTTATCCTATTCAATATGTAAATCCCCAAGGAAATTTGAGGTGGTTCTCTGATACCACCGCGGAATATGGGGTTTAAAGAGTTTACGATTATTCTAAGTCATCATCCATTGAATTTCGCCAGTAATGATCATCATGATCAAATAATCTGGAGTCTTGTTTTGGTCCCCAGCTGCCTGCTGGGTAGGTGTGAATAAAGTCGCGTTCAACCGACCATGATTTTAATATTGGATCAATCACTTCCCACGCTAATCGTATTTCATCATATCGTAAAAATAATGAACAATCATTTTCAATAACATCTAATAATAATGCTTCATAAGCATCAATAGAATATTCAGATACGCCACAATAACTGGCATCGAGTGATGTGGTATGAGTACGTAACTCTAAGCCGGGTTGTTTGACTTGCATTTCCATCCGTAAACATTCATTTGGTTGAATACCCAGTAATATCCAATTGGGCTTTAATTGATCAATTTGAGTTTGTCGAAATAATTGTTGTGGCGGGTGTTTGAAACGTATACTAATCAATGAGCTATTTTTTGGCATTCTTTTACCGGTTCGAAGATAAAAGGGTACATTTTTCCAACGCCAATTATCAATATAAAGCTTTAGAAAAGCATAAGTTTCTGTAACGCTCGAATTTGAAATACCTTCTTCGTTTAGATAGGAAATTACATTTTCTTTATTGACAGTGCCTTCGGCATATTGTGCGCGAAAAGCATGAGCATTTACCGAATTTTTCGAAATTGCACGAATCGATTTTAACACTTTAACTTTTTCATCGCGTAATGATTCGGCATCCATAACGGCCGGTGGTTCCATGGCGACTAATGTCAGCATTTGTAATAAATGACTTTGAATCATGTCGCGTAATGCACCGGTGTTGTCATAGTAATTGGCTCGACCATCAACTCCTTGGGTTTCGGCGTGGGTGATTTGAATGTGGTCAATAAAATTTCGGTTCCATAATGGCTCTAACATTAAATTGGCAAATCTAAAAACCAATACATTTTGAACCATACCTTTACCAAGGTAATGATCTATTCTAAAAATTTGTTTTTCAGAAAAATCTTTGTGTAATTGGTTTTCTAATGTTTTTGCGCTTTCAATATCATAACCAAATGGTTTTTCGATGACAAGCCGTCGCCAACCACAGGTTTGATCATTTAGATTTGAATTTGCGATGTTATGACTGACCACTGCATATTCAGATGGTGGTATCGACATATAAAAAATAATATTTTTAGAAATATCGGGTGAATTTGTAATGTGTTCGTTTAAGGTCTTATAGGATTCTTGTGATGCTAGGTCACCTTTATAGTAATGAATGCGTTTTTTAAATTGTTGTATGATTTTTTCATCGTTATGACCTTGGTCAGATAAATTTTTAAATACATAATCCTTCCAGCTTTCATTGGTATAATCTCTTCTTCCAAATCCGATAATGTTCATTTGTTCGGGTAATCTATTTGCTTTTTCAAGGTTGTATAAAGCTGGCAATAGTTTATTTCGAGATAAATTACCTGTCACACCAAAAATAATAAAAGTACAAGGCTCTAGATTTTTTTGCATTATTTTTTAAACACCTTATGACCACCAAAGGCTTGTCGCATTTTAGATAATAATTTATTGCCGTAGTGATTATTATCTTGACTGGTGAAACGGCTAAACAGAGCCATGGTTAAAACTGGTGTCGCAACACCTTGTTGGATGGATTCTTCAACTGTCCAACGGCCTTCCCCCGAGTCTGATACAAAAGGGGAAACATCATCGAGTTTTTGATCTTCTGATAAGAACTCCGCCATTAGATCCAATAGCCAACTTCGTACTACGGAGCTATGTCGCCATAACTCTGATATTTGCGCTAAGTTGTAGTTAAATTCTGTTTTACCTTTGAGTAGGGTAAAGCCTTCTGAAAATGCTTGCATCATGCCATATTCGATTCCATTGTGAACCATTTTTGAAAAGTGTCCGGCACCAATGGGACCAACATGCGCCCAACCTTGGGTTGGGCTGGGGGCTAACGCTTCTAAAGCAGGTTGAATCATGGTGAGCGCAGTGTTACTGCCTCCGACCATTAAACAATAGCCATTGTCATTGCCCCAAATACCGCCGGATACGCCTGCATCCATATATTGAATTGATTTATGAGCAAGTAATTCACCTCGGCGTATGCTGTCGTTATAATTTGAGTTGCCACCATCGATGATTAAATCACCTTTATTTAATTTATTTGATAAATCCAACAACATATCTTCAGTTGCTTGACCACTTGGTAACATTATCCATACGATTTTTGGTGATTCGAGTTTATTGATGAGATCATCGATGTCGTTTGAACGAGTAAATGCCTTGTTTTTGGACAATTCGTCTAGAATATCAGATGATCGATTAAATCCAATCACCTGGATGTCATGGCGTAATAGACGACGAGCCATATTAGCACCCATTTTTCCTAAGCCAATTATTCCAAGTTGCATGAAATCTCCTTATTGTTTTTATATAAAATGAATTTTTAGTTTAGTACTTATTTTGCTTTGATGCTTGTTTCGATAACCTTGATTCGCTTCTAAAGGTGTGATCTCTATAGTAATTATGAAATTTAATGGCTTATTAGTAGCTTCTATTCCTAAAGTGCAGATAAATATAGCCGTTATAAACACCATGGCGACAGACAAACGAAAATACTTACGATTTGAATTACCGGTAGATGTTAAATTAACGGATACTAGTGGTGAAGAAATAATTCTAAAATCACAAGATATTAGTGATAGTGGATTGTTTTTACGTGGCGATAGTTCATCACTTCCGTCTGTGGGGGAGGTTGTCGTAATACAATTGGCTAGTTTAGTTGCTGGTGATGCGCCACGCGAAATTACAGCAAAAGTTGTACGACAAAACAACGAAGGCATTGGTCTCGAATTTGTATTAGATGGTGAAAATTAATGAACCATATATCGAATAGTGGGTTAAAAATTATTATTTCGGTAATCGCCTTTTTTAATTTGTCGTTGTGTTTTTCGAACGAAATATATAAATATATTGGTGAAGATGGCAGTGTTAGTTTTTCATCCATTGCGCCTAGAAATTCAAAAATCTTACAAACGGTTAATATTAAAAAATTAATTAACAAAGGATCCGTTATAAATGGTGCTGCGCTGCAAAACGATAAAATAAAAGCAATTACGAATAAACTTACAAAATCTCGAATTAAGCGCAATGAAAATAGAAAAAAAAGTAATCAAAACTACCAAGATGAAATAACACTAATTAAAAATCAGAGGGTGGAAGGATTAAAAAATTTAACCGATGGAAAGGCAACACTTAGTACTCGTATCAGCAATAATAAAAAAATTAAAGACGCTATTAGTCGTATTATTGAAAAACAAGAATAACTCGCTTCATAGTCATTTCCCTAAGTACTTCTTTCTCGTTATTCTTCATGGACTGAGCATCAACATCACGGTAAAATCATTCTTTTTTGAATTTTAAGGCTATTATGACTACTCGTACCCGTTTTGCTCCAAGCCCAACCGGTTATCTTCATATTGGAGGTGCAAGAACTGCATTATTCTCCTGGTTACATGCAAGAAAACACGGTGGAAAGTTTATTCTTCGAATAGAAGATACCGATCGAGAACGATCAACAGAAGAATCAGTTAATGCAATTTTGGAAGGTATGAATTGGTTAGGGCTAACTTATGATGAAGGTCCTTTTTATCAAACACATCGGTTTGATCGATACAATGAAGTCATCAAACAGTTATTGGATGAGGGCAATGCCTACCACTGTTATTGTTCTAAAGATGAATTAGAAACCATGCGTAATGAACAAATGGCACGCAAAGAAAAGCCGCGTTACGATGGTCGATGTCGGCATAAAACCCAAGCTGTTGCCGGGGTTAATTCCGTTATCCGTTTTAAAACACCATTAGAAGGACAAATAGTTGTTGATGATTTAATTCGAGGTAAAATTCCATTTCAAAATAATGAGTTAGATGATTTAATTATTGCGCGATCCGATGGTACGCCAACCTATAATTTAACCGTGGTAGTGGATGATCTTGACATGCAAATAACTCATGTTATTCGCGGCGATGATCATATCAATAACTCACCTCGACAATTGCATATTTTTAAAGCACTTGATGGCAAATTACCGGTTTTTGCTCATGTGCCGATGATTTTAGGTGAAGATGGCAAACGTTTGTCGAAGCGACACGGTGCTGTTGGAGTGATGCAATACCGGGACGATGGTTATTTACCCGAGGCACTGATTAATTATTTAGTGCGCTTAGGCTGGTCACATGGTGACCAAGAAATATTTTCTCTTGATGAATTGGTTAGTTTATTTAATATAGAAGATGTTAATAATTCTGCTGCTGCACTCAATATTAGTAAACTGCAATGGTTGAACCAGCATTACATTAAAACCTTGGATCCTGCCTATATAGCCACTCAATTGAGCTTTCATTTTGGTAATTTAGGGATAGATCCTGTTGAATCTGGTCCTGAGCTTGCCGCTGTTGTATTGGCGCAACGTGAACGCGCTAAAACTTTACTAGAAATGGCTGAATCGAGTTTATTCTTTTATAAAGATTTTGATGATTTTGAACCTAAAGCGGCTAAAAAGAATCTAAATGACAAAACGAAACTGGCTTTAACGAATTTATTGGCCGCTTATACTGCAGTGCAGTCATGGGAAAAGGAGGCTATTCATACGGTGATTGAGCAGGTTAGTGCGGCTATGGAGTTAAAAATGGGCAAAGTAGCACAGCCATTAAGGGTCGCTGTGTCAGGTGGTTCTGTTTCTCCACCTATTGATATCACTTTAGAATTGCTTGGAAAGCAAAAAACCCTCGAAAGAATTCAAAAAGCACTAACTTTTATTGAAAATCATCAAGATAGCTAAGGATTTGTGCTTGATGATAGCGAATGACTCGCGTACAATCTCGCCTTCTTTAGGGGCTATAGCTCAGCTGGGAGAGCACTTGCATGGCATGCAAGGGGTCGGCGGTTCGATCCCGCCTAGCTCCACCAGTTATTGCGGTACTGATAATTTGGTAAAATAAGAGATTTATTTTAGTTATATCAGTGCTGCGATTTAAAGGGATAGTAAATTTAAGGTATAATTGAGTTTACCATCTATTGATAACAATATGACTAGCTATTGTTTGAGAAAATAGAAAATCATTATTTGATTTTCAATGTTTTGTCCCCATCGTCTAGTCGGCCTAGGACACTGCCCTTTCACGGCGGCAACAGGGGTTCGAATCCCCTTGGGGACGCCATATAAATCAAAGGGTTACGAGAGATTGTAACCCTTTTTTATTTCTGTACGGCATTCATACGACAATTTAATTTGAACAGTAGTGACTTTTTCGATATTGCCGTACGAGATATAAAGGCAATTTGAATTTTATGAAGGTTTTTATCATTTAGAAATTGCGAAGGTTTTCATCGTTAATCACGCCGCTTTTACATTTATCTTTAATACTTTTCTGTTGTAAGTTGGTTCTAAGGAATAACCGAGTTTACCTAAAAAGCTAAACAACATATCAAGTGAAAAGTCATTTATTTTACCGCCTTTTAATTTGCTAATTCTTGCTTGCGTAACTCCTAATTTTTCAGCAGCTTGTTTTTGTGACCACTCGTGATCATCGATCATATCTCTGATTATTATCATCAACTTAGCGCGAGCTATCATTTCTGGTGCACCATTCTTGCCGTGGGTTGATTCAAATGATTTCATTTTAATAGTTGACATATTAACTTCTATGTACTTGATCTGAGTGTATGTAAGTACTTGCATATATACAAGTGCTTACATAATTTTTTCATTATAATTGTGTCGAAGCAATACTACGGCTTGCAAGAAATGAAATTCGTTATATCCAAGCTGAAAAGACTAAGAGCCAATATAAATAAAGTTTCAATATTTTTTCTTCTACACAAGATTAATTATAAATTTACTAATGAATAAATTGAGGAATTTAAATGCCTAATATGTGGAAGGTAAGAGCTGGCCAAGGTGCAAACTTTATTGATGATTTTATCGAAAACAATATTGTTGCTATAGGTTGGCCTCGTGCAGGTGAAATAAAAGTTGGTGTTACCCGAGAAGAAATTACAATTAAAATATCATCAGTTTGGCCAAATATAACGAAAGGTAAACGGGGATATCGGCAGGACAAATATATCGTTTTCTTAATAAAATAACTGTGGGTGATAAAGTCGTAACTTATGACCCAAGTCGACGCATTTATCATGTAGGTGAAATATTGAGTCAACCGAAATATGATGAATCAATTTTGGAAGAATTACCACGGGTTCGTGATGTTAAATGGTTGGGTGAAGTACCTCGAGATATTATTAGTACAACCACAAAAAATACACTTGGCGCAATATCGACATTATTTTACTATCAGAAGATGCAACTCAAGAAATAGAAGCAAGATTAAAAGGCGAAGAAATAGAAGATGTCATTGAAACCGATGAGGAATCAGAAGTAACTGAAATTATTGCTCGAGATTTACGTGCACAATCACGTGAATTTATTAAAGACAAAATAACTCTATTAGATTGGCAGGATATGCAGGAACTTGTTGCAGGACTGTTACGCGCAATGGGCTACAAAACACGTATATCGGCTGCAGGACCAGATCGTGGAAAGGATATTATTGCATCACCGGATGGTTTTGGTTTTGAACAACCTCGCATTGTTGTCGAGGTTAAACATCGGCCCAATAAATCAATGGGTGCTCCTGAAATTCGAAGTTTCTTAGGTGGACGACATACTGATGATAAAGGTTTGTATGTTTCTACAGGAGGTTTCTCAAAAGAAGCTCGCTATGAAGCTGATCGAGCTGCAATCCCATTGGTTTTACTTGATTTAGATGATTTAGATGATTTAGTTAAAGAAATATTACGCCATTATACTAACATGGATATGGACGCTAGAAGATTGATATCACTGACGAATATATATTGGCCTGCATAAAAAAACGATCATAACCGATCAATTTTATGAATTTATAAGTTCATTCATTTTAGTCAACTATGATAATAGTTTGCTAAATGTCAGTTGATTACTGTATTTTGTTATTCAAACAATTACTTTGGTGCTAGCGTAATATTATATATATTAAGTACACCCCTGATATTATGGAGGAAGCTGAAGGTGGCATTAGCGATTAAGGTGGTAGAAGTGGTGAAACCCCATAACTATTTTGTTTCACCACTTTCAGCTTTTACCACAAAGAATGGGGTACGGTTTGAGTTACAATTTTATTTAATCAGAAAGTATTGTTTGGCATTAAAACACGAAATTTATGTAACGATCTAATGGAACATAATAATAGAGCTGTACGCTGCTATTCCTTGTAGCGATAAGAGAAAAAAATATGAAGAAGCTAATACGTAATTCCACCACAGAATTTTTAATTTTTACCTCTCAGGCTGGTGAAAACAGCATTGAAGTCAGGGTCGAAGATGAAACCATCTGGCTCACGCAAAAGTTGATCGCTGAACTGTTTGGCAAAGGTCGGAGCACGATAACCGAGCACTTAAATAATATCTTTACGGAGGGCGAGCTGGTGCAAGAATCAGTATGTCGGGAATTCCGACACACTGGATCAGACGACAAATCATACAATACCAAATTCTATAATCTTGATGCCATTATTTCTGTTGGTTACCGTGTCAATTCCAAACGCGCAACCCAGTTCCGTCAATGGGCAACACAGATACTGAGGGAATTTTCCATCAAAGGTTATGTACTCGATAAGAAACGACTGGAAAATGGTGCTTTTTTAGGTGAAGACTATTTTGAAACACTACTGGCTGAAATTCGAGAAATTCGCTTAAGTGAACGCAGGTTTTATCAGAAAATTACCGACATCTATTCCACTAGTGTTGATTACAACAAAGATGACCTTACCACCAAAGACTTTTTTGCTAAAGTTCAGAACAAATTGCATTTTGCAATTCACGGCCATACAGCAGCCGAACTGATCATGGAACGTGCCGATAGCGACAAAGATCACATGGGTCTTACCAATTGGGTAAACAGCCCTGACGGTAAGATTGTAAAAACAGATGTCGCTATTGCAAAAAACTATCTGAACAAAGAGGAAATCGAATCTCTTGGTCGTATCGTTGGTGCTTATCTTGACCTGGCAGAAGAAAGAGCCAAACGAAAAATACCGATGGCGATGGAAGACTGGGCAAAACGTCTTGATCTGTTCCTGGAATTTGATGAGCGAGAAATTTTACGCGATAGCGGAAAAATAACGGCAAAAATTGCTAGAGATTTTGCCATAAGCGTGTTTGAAAAATACCGCATTGTTCAAGACAAGTTGTTTGAGTCAGACTTTGATAAACTTCTCAATCTACAACATGATAAAGACTCAGAGAAATAAAACACAATCATTTATTATGGCAACGTCCCACAAAACAACTACTAAAATGATGCATTCTGATTTGAAAAATAGTGCCAATGTGATGTATATCCCTACCTCAATATAATCATATGACACCTCAAAATAATGATGTGCACAATGAAATAGAGACCATTGATCAAAGGTTATCTGAATTAGAGAGCGAACAAAATAGTTTGATTGAAAGACGAGAGGCTCTAATTCAGATACGAACAAATTCACAAGGTAATACACAAAATATATCTCTTACGCTGTCAGTTAGCCAAAAAGTTGGACTCTTTAAAAGATTATTTAAAGGTCGAGAAGATGTATTCGCCAGGCGATGGAAAAACTCAACAGGACGCAGCGGCTATTCTTTTACTTGTGAGAATGAGCGGGTAAAAGGGGTTTGCAATAAGTCCAAAATAAAATGCAACGTGTGCACAAACCGAATGTATAAGGCTCTAAGTGATCAAGTAATTTATGAACACTTGGCGGGCAAACATGTTGTTGGTTTATACCCACTTCTCACTGATAATACTTGTTTTTTATTGGCAGCAGATTTTGATAAAGATGATTGGCAAGATGCTATAAAAGCGTTAGCGCAAGTTTGCCGACAATTTGATATTCCTTACACTGTTGAGATCTCACGTTCGGGTAATGGTGCTCATTTGTGGATTTTCTTCTCTGAAGCTGTTTCTGCAAAGGATGCTAGATTATTGGGTTTTGGTCTACTTGATAAGGCAATGGATATTCATCATAACTTATCATTCGAATCCTATGACAGGTTGTTTCCCAATCAAGATATTATGCCTGAAGGTGGATTTGGTAACCTGATTGCACTACCACTACAAAAAGAGGCCAGACAAAAAGGCAATAGCCTATTTGTTGGTCAAGACTTGCAACCTTATACCGATCAATGGCTGCACCTGTCGCAAATACAAACGGTTTCGGCGAAAAAATTGGCTAGCTTTCTACTAAAATTAGCACCCGATTCCTTGCGATTATCTGATCAACAAATTATTGATACTCGGCCACCTTGGGAACAAGGAGCTAAATTAAAATCATCAACGATCGATAATTGCCCCAAACAACTGACTGTTGTATTGGCTAACCACATCTATTTTAATCTTGATGAAATTCCAGCACCACTAACGGCCAGACTTAAACGGCTTGCCAGCTTTTCAAATCCTGTGTTTTTTAAAACTCAGGCCATGAGGTTTTCCACTCATGGTATACCTCGGTATATTACTTGTGCTCGAATTGAGCAAGGCTCTGGAAATTTAAAATGGTTATCTTTACCCAGAGGTTGCATTGATGAAGCCATGATGTTACTGCAAGAACAGCAAATCACAGTAGTAATTGACGACAAGCGAGAACTAGGACAAAAACTAAAAAGCTTAAAATTTCTCGGCAAGTTGAGAAAGGATCAATTGAAAGCAGTAAATGCTATTACTAAACATAACACTGGTGTTCTGCATGCACCTACGGCATTCGGAAAAACTGTTGTTGCGATTGGAATTATTAACAAACGAAAAGTTAATACATTGATTCTTACCCACAGTCGCCATCTACTTGAACAATGGCAAGAGCGCTTAAAATCATTCTTGAGCAATGTTGAAATTGGTGTTATCGGTGGAGGTAAGAAAAAACCATCCGGCCAAGTAGATATCGCCACCTATCAAAGCTTGATCAATAAAAAAGACAATACAATAGATTTACTCATTCAGGATTATGGCCAGGTTATTATTGACGAGTGTCACCATATCTCTGCACCCCGATTTGAAATGGTACTCAATGAAGTACGGGCAAAATTTGTCCTTGGGCTCACTGCAACACCGGATCGACAAGATGGTCATCAGAAAATCATTTTTATGCTGACAGGACCTATCCGTCACAAAGTTAAGTCGAGCCATTCTGATAAGTTTGAACAACAAGTAGTGGTAAATCAACTATACAATCAACCACCGACTAATCTTTTGAACAGTGACGAAAGACTGCGCATTAGTGATGTTTACCACTGGCTCGTGAAAGATAACAATCGCACACAGAGAATTATTGATGATGTAATTTCAAAAATTGCAGAGGGAAAACACCCATTAGTTCTGACAGAACGAAGAGAACATGCGGAAATCATTAATCAATTTCTTCATGAACAGGATATACGATCAGTCGTTCTCAGAGGGGGGATGCGAGCCAAGGAACGCCAGGCGGCTAACGAGCAAGTTACAGTTGCTCAGGTGATTGTTGCTACAGGAAAGTATGTCGGCGAAGGTTTCGATTTACCAAGGCTCGATACACTTTTTCTTGCTATGCCTATCGCATGGAAAGGATCATTGGCGCAATATGCTGGCAGGATACATCGTGAAGCTGATGGTAAGGATGTCGTTACGATATTTGATTATGTTGACGCATCACTCCCCATGCTAAAGCGCATGTTTAACAAGCGAGAAAAAGGTTACAAAGCAATGGGGTACCAACTGAGTTTTGTAAATTTTGATACTGATATATAAAAAATCGAAAGGTTTAGCAAATTATATAATACAAATAAAATACTCTACACTATACAATTAAAGGGGTGAAACCCAGTAATTATGCGGTTTCACCACCTTTACAGATAATAACCGTTGTTTCACACATACTGCTTAGTCGTACTTTGCGATTAACTATATGTCTTTATTTGTAATTAACTTCTTTCCTTCTTGACTTTAAATCCAGTAGACTCTTTTTGTTTAAATAATAATAAATTTTCAGACTTAATGGGGAATGTTTCAATGAAAGGACTTGGTATAACTATTAGTTTAATTTTGTTTTCACTTTTTTTAATTTCTTGTGGTGGGGGTAGTGGTGGATTACCTGATAGTGAACAACCTGCGCCCATACTATCAAGCGTTGTTAGTGTTGTTCCGGCCGATCTGAATGAGAACACAGCACGAGACATTAAGATTATTGTCACTTTTGAAAAACCGATTCAGGAAGCATCGGTGATACTTGGTGAAACATTTAAGGTTACGAATAATCAAGGCGATCCCATTGATGGAATATTTGAAGTTAATTTAAACGAAATAATATTTTCAGCAACCCCCCTCTATTCATTATCTAGCACTTATAAGATTGAGTTATCAAAATTAAAAAGTGATGACGGTCTTCTTATTAATGATTTTAAAAGCTCGTTTAGTACGGTTAGAGGTAAGTGGTTTGTAAGACAGCAAGAATTAGGATTACTTCTTCTTGAGCATCGAAATTCTAAGTTAGTTGATATAAACCCAGTAACTGGTAAGGTCGTATTCCTTTTTATTGATTCTCCAGCTCAAGCTTCCCGTCCCGTACCAGAATACATGGCATTTCCTCGCGAATATACTTCGAAAAATGGTTGGATGAATTCTCAGAGTTTTATTTTACCATTACAAAATAATAGAAGGCTTCGTGGGCCGATTTTTAAAATGTTCGGAGATGAATCAAGACTTATGTATGCGGGAACAAAATCAGCCACAACCTCTCAAACTACGTCATTTACTTCGTTGAACTGGGCGAAACCAGAGTTTGTGCGTGACTCATCATACTTTCTTGGGTTAGAAACTGCCCCGAATGGAAATGCTATTGAATTATTTATCGGGGATAACGGCTATAATGTGTCACTATTTAAAGGCAGTTGGTTGGCACCCGTGAGTCTTAATAGTCAATTTCCGGTTCGAAATAATGATTTCCCTATTAGGCCGTTTATTTACGATGATGGCACAATGGGCGTATTTTACTCGACAGCCAACAGTAATGGAGGCTCTGATATATTTGAACATTTAGAGCCATTTTTAGGCGACCCGGTAAACGTTACGACTAATAATGAAGGGTTAGCAACTCACTCTGGTGAATTAGAAAACAATACTCTGCGCTATGATATATACGGTGCAGATGTTCTATTAGGCTACAAAAACATGGATGGCACGTATTGGACTGTCACTAAATTCGGCGGCGTTTGGGAACAACCTCAACAATTAGATATACCGCCCACTGCAGCAGTTTACAAGCTTATGAAGTTTAAAGACAATGAAAAAATGATCGTTTACAAAGACAGTGGCTTGATTTACTCAAAGTATTTTGTAACTAACTGGAAACCGAGTATATTAGTTTCTAATACTCCGGTTTTAACTTCAGCAGGTGCTATGTCTGATATTCGTGTTATTGAAAATAATGGCATTGTTACCGTTGCATGGTTTACCGAGACTGATATCCGAGCTGTTCAATACACAGATAGTTGGCAACTTGAACAGATTATTGAATCCTTTACAGATAAAACAAAATACTCAACCGCCGTCCCTCTAAGATTATTAGGAGCTAATAATGGTGTTGTTCATGCATTTTGGGGTAGGGAAACGATTGATAGTATTTATTATTCAATATATACCGCCGTTTTACAATAATGGCAATAAAAGAACACACAAGAAGCAACAATCCAGACAATAATTTTTGTCTGATTAGTGATTAAGTAACTTAAAAAGATGTAGAACAACTATACAAAAAAATTTATTTGCAGGGTCGCAATTAAATGGGTGTTTATTCAGGATTGGATAGTGGTAACAACAGCATAGTCGAACACTTTCGACCTGTGCTGTGTTGTTTGTGTATTATTCACTATAAAGAATCATCTAAGAATGTAACAGCAGAGTTCAAAGTATGACCGATTTTGACAACTCAACCGATGATGAAATTAAGGGCAAACCCGTTAACCCTAATACACTCGATGCTTCCATTGTCGATATTTTGCAAGTATACGGTTCACTTTGTGATTGCAATGAACTAACCCCCTCAGAAATACCCCGAGCCGATCTCCGAACAGACAAATTAATTAGTGTTCGCCAATTCAAAAAAGGCCGCTGGCAACTTGATCGCTATCC